>Ga0209420_1000362_pt1 | contig 25114 bp, 18 predicted proteins | sample BlaSpr_A8_OM1_O1_FD_187972 | JGI IMG/M metagenome (GOLD analysis project Ga0209420, IMG submission 187972) | Forest soil microbial communities from Thunder Bay, Ontario, Canada - Black Spruce, Ontario site 2_A8_OM1_O1 (SPAdes) (version 2) | ecosystem: Environmental > Terrestrial > Soil > Boreal...
CGATACGGGCGGCGACGTCGACAATGCGCTGTAGACGACGCGAGCTCCAGACCGAGGCGGCGGCCGCAATGACGAGAGCGAGCAGGAACGCGATGCTCGAGCCGAAAAGTAGACGGCGACGCACTTGCGCCTGCACGGCTTCGACATCGGAGAGTGGATAGGCAAGGCGCACTGCGCCCCCAGATACAGGAGCGGCTACGTAGAGAAACGGTATGTTGAGAGTCGCGCTGCGACGCTCGTTCGCGCCCGTCTGGCCGGCGAGGGCGGCGATGAATTCCTTGCGAGTGGCGTGGTTCTCCATCGTAGCGGGATTGGATTCGGAGTCGGCCAGAACTTTTCCGGAAGCATCGATGATGGTGGCGCGGGCGCCGGCGGCAAGACTTTCCTGAGCGGCAATTTCCAGCAGGGTGTGGGCGCGATCGGTTTCGACGCGATGGGCGAACAGGAGAGTCTTCTGGATAAGGTTGCGCTCAATTTCGGTGCGGAGAGAGGTTTCCCATGCGCTGCCCAGCATCACGTCGAGAATGGAGGCGGTGGCTGCGATCACAATCACAAAAACGGCGAGGAGTTTGAAGAAAATGCGGTTCTTCACGTGCTTGTCGTTCGCCTCGTAACTCTGTTCACTTGGGGGACTCTAATTTGGGAGACTCGAAGCGGTAGCCGGCCCCGCGCACGGTTTTAAGATAGCGGGGGTTCTCGGGGTCGGGCTCGATTTTCTCACGGATGCGGCGAACGTAGACGTCTACCGAACGCGGCGTGACGTATGCCGTGTCGCGCCAGACGGAGTCGAGGAGATGGTCGCGGCTGAAGACCCGTCCTTTGTGGCGCGCGAAGTAGTCGAGCAGGCGGAACTCCGTGGCGGTCGTCGAAACCGCATTTCCGCGCACGGTGAGTGTCATCGCCGAGGGATCGATTTCAATGTCGCCGACTTTCAGGGGACTGGGTGGGAGGGGCCGCTCGAAACGGCGCAGCACCGCCTTGACGCGGGCCACGAGTTCCCGGGGGCTAAAGGGCTTGGCGATGTAATCGTCGGCACCGAGTTCGAGACCAAGGACGCGGTCGGATTCACTGCTTTTCGCGGTCAGGAAAATTACCGGCACGGAGGCAAGACCGGGCGTCTGGCGAATGGTACGGCAGATTTCCAGACCGTCTTTGCCGGGGACCATGATGTCGAGAACGAAGAGTGCAGGACGCTGACGCTCGGCGTCTGCGAGAACGTTGGTCCCAGTGGGATAAACGCGGACGGTGAAGCCTTCGTTTTCGAGATGATGGCGGACCAGGCGGGAAATATCAGGATCGTCTTCGACGACGAAAAGGCTGGGTTTCACGGGATTATTGTAACCAAGGCAGTACCGAGTACCTAGTACCGAGTGGCGAGATTGGGACGTGCAAGGGGGGAAAGGGCCGGATTTTTACCGAATATTCACAATCAGGTTGCTAACGCGGTCGAGGTGGAAACTTTTTCCCGGCGGGATGACTGTAGTGGCGCTGTATTCGGTCACGATGGCGGGGCCTGAGTATTTCTCGCCGGGTTGGAGATCGCCTCGGGAGTAGAGCTTTGTGGCTCGTTTGTTGCCGCCGAATAGGACTGGCGTGTCGGGCGGGAAAAGCCTGCCGAGTGTTGCTCGGCTGGGAGGGCCGAAGGCGGCCATCCCCAGATGGGATTTGTCTTCAGAATGAGTTTTATCTTCCCCGTCCGTTGCGGTGCTTCTCGTCTGTGGGGATCTCACTCGGGCGCGGAGGCGGAGGGTCACCAACTCTACTTCGCGATTTGGATGGGTGTAGCCATAGCGGCGGCGATGTTCCCGTTCGAAGTCGCGCAGGAGATTTTTCGTGGATGGAAGGTTGAGTTCATATCCCTGGCCACGATAGCGGATGTCGACGCTGCGACGAAAGAGCGTTCGTCCCTGCCAAGCCTCGTCGCGAAGATCTTTCGCGGCACTTTTCTCCAAGGCGGAAAATTCGCGATTCAATGGCTGCGCGGGAATTTTTCCCGAGACCCGCCATAGGACGGTGCGGGAATAATCTTTCACAACGTCGCTGGCGAGAATGCCGAGCGCAGACAGTGCGCCGGGAAACGCGGGGACGATGACCTGCGGAATGCTGAGAGCTTCGGCCAGAGCGCAGCCGTGCAGGCCTCCGGCGCCGCCGAAGGCTACAAGCGCGAAGTGGCGAGGATCGCGGCCGCGCTCGATGGAGACGACGCGGATGGCTTTTTCCACGGTGGCGTTGACCACGCGAATGATTCCGGCAGCGAACTGACTCAGGGTGAGATGGCATCGCTGCTGTTTGAGAAATTCTTGCGTAAGTCGGCGGGTGCGATCGAGATCGAGAGTGAAGTCGCCACCAAGAAACCGTGTGGTCTGCAGGCGGCCGAGTAAAAGGTTCGCGTCGGTAACCGTGGGCTGCGTGCCTCGCCCATAGCAGATGGGGCCGGGATCGGCGCCGGCGGATTGGGGACCGACGTGGAGCACGCCGGCAGCATCGAAGCGGGCGAGCGAGCCTCCACCGGCGCCGACGGTGTGGATGTCGAGCATGGGGACGCTGACGGGCAGGCCAGTGACCTCGGCGTCGGTGGCGGTAGTGATGGAGCCTTCGACGAGCGAGAGGTCGGTGGAAGTGCCTCCCATGTCGAAGGAGATGATGCGGTCGAATCCGCTGGAGCGGGCGCTGGCGGCGGCGCCGACCACGCCTCCCGCGGGACCCGAGAGGACGGTGCGGACAGGCTCGCGGGCGGCCGTTGAGAGCGCGGTGATGCCCCCACTGGATTGCATGACGAAAATGCGGGGCACGGGGGCTGAAGCCCGAGGAACCTTGTGAGCACTTTTTGCGGCTCTGAAGCGTCGCTCCTCCACCGTCGGCCCTTGAACCGCATGAAGCGGGTCCCCCACGTTAAATGCTTGCCCTCGGCTCCGTTGGCCTCGATGATTTGCAAGTTCTCGTGCGCGACGCTCAAGATTTTCCAGGTAGCGCTGCATTACCGGCTGCAGATACGCGTTGATGACTACGGTGGAAGTGCGTTCGTATTCGCGAAATTCGGGAAGGATCTCGTGAGAGATGGAGAGCGGGACGGCGATTGAGTTGAGCGCTTCTGCGACTGCTCGTTCGTTCTTTGGATTGGCGAAGGAGAATAGCAGCGAGATTGCGATCGACTGCGGTTTGGTGAGCGTGACTTGATCGGCCAGCCCGTGCAATTCGTCCCGGGTGGGTGAAGTCAGCACTTGGCCGTCGCTGGCGGTGCTTTCATTGATGCCGAAGCGGAGATCTTTTGCGACGAGCGGTTCGATCCGATCGAAAAAAAAGTCGTACAGCTTAGGGCGGGCCTGGCGGCCGATTTCGATGACATCTTCGAAGCCTTTCGTCGTGACCAGTGCGGTACGCGCGCCTTTGCGCTCGAGCAGCGTGTTGGTGCCGACAGTGGTGCCGTGGAAGAGAATGAGTTCGCCGCCCTGCGTAATTTTGCGCAGGGCTTCGACGATGGCTTGGGAGGGATCGGCTGGCGTGGAGAAGACTTTGAGCATGCGGAGCCGGCCTTGGTCTGCCCACACGCAGTCGGTGAAGGTGCCGCCGGTGTCGATAGCGATGCGGAGGGGTTGAGGTCGGCCTGGCATGAGCCACAAAAGAGTAACACTGCTTATAGCCGCGGCGGGGCCTCGGTACCACGCGACCAGTCTTCGCCTCGCTGCGCTGGGCAGGACAGCCGAGGCAGCTGTCCCTATACGCGTCCATCATTCGCGTTCATCCGATGCATTCCGGGTGGTGCGGCAGACTATGACCTAGTCGCGAGCTACTGGGGTTCGGTTTTAGGATGCGGGAGCAGGTCGGTAGCGGGCAGCTTGGCGTCGAAGACCAGGTTAAAGAAACCGACCATCATTTCGTCTGAGTTCTGCTGGCCCCAAATCACGGTCCTGGTGGGGTCGGGATTCTCCGGGTTATCGGGCGAGTTGTCGAAGTGCGCAGTACACTCGATTTTTGTCCCTTTGGGAAGAGTGATCGGCGCGTCCAGGTTGTACCAGAGTTGCCAGTGCCAGTTGTAGGCAGGAACTTTCAACAGTGTCTGCGTATCACCGTTGGGGAAGACCAGACGATATTCGAAGTCCTTCCCTCGCGTGTGCATGTGGGGGTGAAGCGCAACCAGCTTCACGTCTCTTGGGACTTCGAAGTTGGCGTCGACCCGGTAGTTGGGATCTCCGGGAGGAATCTTGAACGTGCCGTTCACGGCGGACAGGGTCAATACACGCTCTTTCGGCGTCTCTTTCGCGAAGACGATCCCCAGCCGGGCGCGGTCGCTGGTGGCCTTGCCGTTGGGAGTGTAGTGCACTTCCAAGACGATGTCGGAGCCGGCTTTGATCAGTTTGGCTTGGCCGGGCCGTAGAATTTCCGCATTCTGACCGGGAGCGTAGCCGACGAGGAAGTCGCTGGGGAGAGCACTGGTGTCATTCTTTTCGTCTTGCTTGGGCGGCGGGGCTTGGAAGAAAACTCCGGTCTTTTGGCCTTTGAAATAGTTCGATCCAGGCTCGCGGACATAGGCAATGATGTGATGGACCACCGAGCGGTCGGTGGGGCGCGCTTCGGCGGCCTGTATCCACTTGTCTTCGGTGAACCCAGTGGGCAGGATCACATATTGATATTCGACCATACCGGACTCCGGAACCGGGAAGGCGTAAGGCAACTCGAAGATTGCGTCTGGCTTGGGAATGCCCCAGCCTTCGACAAAGTTCGGGGCCGCGGGCATGTCGGCAGGATCGCCCTCGGAAGCGCCTGCATTCACCCAGGCCAGGATCGTGCTGATTTCCTTCTCCGCGAGTGACCGGTCATTGGCAAAGTGTCCATAGCCGGGGTCGGCGAACCACGGAGGCATCATCTTCTGCTTCACGACGCGCTTGATGCTGCTCGCCCAGGGGCGCGCTTGTTCGTACGTGAGAAGCGAAAAAGGCGCTGCTTCGCCGGGGCGGTGGCAGGTCTGGCAATGCTTCTGGAGAATTGGCGCGACATCTCGAGTAAAGGTGACGCTGGCAGTGGGACTCTGACCAACGGAATAGATGCCGAGACAAATGATCACCGCGACCGTCGAAAGTGTTTGACCCATGGATTCTTGTTCCTCGGAGAGCTCTGTGGCTCCACTTTGAGGGAAGAGTATACCGTGATCTTCCGGCTGCCGCTCTCTGTTTTGACGACCGCCTTTCAACGACGGCGGCACATCGGTTCGCCTCGCTGTGCTTGGGGGGACACCCCAGGCGGCTGTCCCCCCCATGAATCGTGCGAACTTGCTTATCCCTTGGTGGTGAAGGCTAGCGTCAGCAATGTTTTTTGTTCTACTTCGTGGGCTTTGCTGCTTCCTGTCGCGGGGCTGGCGCCGGAGGAACGTTTCACCGAGAGAACCGGACGGTCGCCGGCGATTCGCTTCAGGCGCGGCAGCATGTTGAAGAGTGCGCCCATATTGGCGGGCTCTTCCTGCACCCAGACAATGTCCGCATTGGTTCCGTGGCGGTCGAATTCGGCGGCGACTTCCTGCTCGGGGAACGGGTAGAGTTGCTCGAGAAACACGATTGCGGTGCTGCTGTCTCTTCTTTTTTTCCTCTCGGCCTGGAGTTCGTGGCCAATTTTTCCGGTACAGATCAGGATGCGGTCGGCTTCGCCGACTTCGGTATCGGGGATGACGTTCAGGAAATTCTTGTGCGTGAAATCTTCGATTGGCGAACTGGCGTCGAGATGGCGCAGCATGCTCTTCGGCGTGAAGACGACCAGCGGCTTGCGCCAGTGGCGCAAAGCCTGGCGGCGCAGGAGATGGAAATACTGCGCGGCGTTGGAAGGTTGCGCGATCTGGATGTTGTGTTTGGCAGCGAGTTGGATGAAACGCTCGATGCGGGCGCTGGAATGTTCCGGTCCCTGCCCTTCGTATCCGTGGGGCAGCAGCAGCACGACGCCGGATAGCAGATTCCACTTGGCTTCGCCGGCGCTAATGAACTGGTCGATGATGGCTTGCGCGACGTTCACGAAATCGCCGAACTGTGCCTCCCAAAGAACCAGCGATTCGGGATAATCACGGCTGTATCCGTATTCGAAACCGAGGACGCCGGCTTCGGAGAGCGTGGAGTTGTAGATTTCGCAGCGGGCCTGATGGGGCGCGATATTTTCGAGCGGGACGTATTCGTTCTCATTTTCGGTGTCGATCAGGGCGGAGTGGCGTTGGTTGAACGTGCCGCGTCGCGTATCCTGGCCGGACAAGCGCACATGGGTGCCGGCTTTCACAAGGCTGGCGAAGGCCAGGGCTTCGGCCATGCCATAGTCAACCGGCTTTTTGCCCACCCCCATTTCCGCGCGCTGCTCGAGGAGCTTTTTTACTTTGGGATGGATGTGGAAGCCCTCAGGGTAGGTGGTGAGGCGGGTCGTGAGTTCGGACAGTTCTTCGGGCGCGAGTCCGGTCTCGACTTCGAATTGGGGCTTGTAAAGGCCCCCGAAGTAACCCTCCCAATATTTCGGCAACTCACGCATCAGGGGTTTTTGCTTCATGCTGCCGGCTTGCTTTTGCGCCGCCTCGAACTCGGCGCGGATGGAGGCAGACTGGGCTTCGGCGTCGGCTGCGCCGATGTCGTCGGCGTAAATCTCCCACAGTGGCGGATGTTCTTTGATCTTCTTGTAAAGCAGCGGCTGCGTGATGGTAGGATCGTCGACCTCGCTGTGGCCGTGGCGGCGGTAGCCGATCAGATCGATGACCACGTCGGTGCCGAACTTGTAGCGATACTCGGTGGCGAGGCGGGCGACGCGGACGACGGCGTCGACGTCTTCGCCGTTGACGTGGAAGATGGGAATCGACTGGCGGCGCGCGATGCAGGCGGCGAAGCGCGTGGAGTGCTCTTCGGTGTAGCTGGTGGTGAATCCCAGCAGATTGTTGACCACGACGTGAATCGTACCGCCCACGGTGTATCCCGGGAGGTCGGCGTAATTCATGGTCTCGGCGAGGATACCTTGTCCGGCGAAGGCGGCATCCCCGTGGACGAGAAGCGGAAGATATTTTTCGCGTCCGCCTGCGCCGGTGCGGTCTTGCTTGGCGCGGGTGCGGCCGACGGTAACCGGATCGACGGCTTCGAGGTGGCTCGGATTCGAGACTAGGTGAATGTGAACCTTGCCGCCGCTGCGGGTCTGATATTCGCCGGTGGCGCCCATGTGGTATTTCACATCGCCGGAGCCGAGAACGCTGCGCGGGTCCACGTCTTCGAATCCGGCGAAGATTTCCTGAGGAGGACGCCGGGCGACGTGGGCCATGACGTTGAGACGGCCGCGATGGCTCATGCCCATGACTAATTCGATCGCGCCTAGCCGGGCAGCGGTGTCGAGGACTTCGTCGACTAAGGGAATCAGAGCGGTCGTTCCCTCGAGCGAGAAGCGCTTGCTACCAAGATAGCGTTGCTGCATGACCTGCTCGAAGATGTCGGCACGGATGAGCAAATCGAGAATGCGCTGCTGGTCTTTTTCCCTGACCTCGAAACCCTGCAGTGGCGATTCCATGCGGTCAAAAATCCAGCGGCGGCGCTCGGGTCTGTAGATGTGATTGATTTCGACACCGATTGTGCTGGAATAGATGGCGCGGGCCTCGTGGGCGTACTCGCCATCTTTCTGCAGTTCCGGGGTTTCGCGCGGACGAAGGAAACCGATGGGGTCGAGGTCGCCCTCGAGGTATCCAAACTGGCGGTAGGCGTTGAAGACACGCTCGCGCTCGGGATTGGAGGCGTTGGGGGTTTCGGCGACGGCGGCTGAGGAGCCGCCATTGGAAGTCTCGGATTTCGGGGTCATAGGAATGCAGGTACTAGGATAAAGGATGCGTGCACTCGCGTGCAGGATTCGGTCGGAAACCCTAAAGATCAGAACCACAGAGGACACAGACAACCACGGGGGAGACCCTTGAAACTGTTCAGCGCAGAAGGGTAGGGATTTCTTCGAGCGCGCGCCCAGGATGACAACGCATCTGCTGGAAGCGCTGGTGGAAACCTTACATGACGATTTTGTAAGGGCGCATCATCTCGTTGTCTTCGTGTTCCAGCACGTGGCAGTGCCAGACGTAACGGAATTCCTGGCCGGGAGTGATTGGGGTTCCGGCGGGGAGATCAAACTTTGCGATGACGCGGGTTACATATCCGGCGTAAGTCTTGATGGTATCTTTCCACGCCGGCCGTTCGTTGGATTCAGGCGGCATTGGGCTGCCGACGAAGTTCAGCTTGCCGGTTTCCATGTAGGACTTCACATCCAGAGGCTGGCGATTGAGAACCTGAAACTGCACGAGATGAAGGTGCATGGGATGGACGTCGCCGGTGGCGTTGGCGAAGGACCAGATTTCCATGGAGCCCGCCTTGGGATCCTCGGTGATGGGATCGTCCCAATGCTTTTGTCCGAGCAATCCGATCATGGTGTATCCGTCGGTGGGTCGGTCCATCTCGGTGAGGGCGAGAATTCGTTCGCGGGTGGCATGGGTCGGGTTGAGTGGTGTCCAGGGAGTTAGCGTGTCGGGAAGTGAACTGGTGTCTTTGCCCGCGAGCGGCTTGGTCACTTTGAAGAGCATCACGTCGGAGGGAACAATCTCGCCGCCGCGCGCGTAGGGAGCAGGAGCATCGTTGATGAGCGCCAGGTTTTCGCCTTTGTGTTCGGAGAAGTCGATGAGCAGATCGAAGCGCTCGCCGGGCGCGAAGATCAGATAGTGCGATTGCAAGGGCGCGGGGAGCAGGCCGCCATCGCTGCCGATCTGACGAAAAGGCGGGGCGTCCGCGGGCCTGCCGTTAGGCTCTCCGGTTGCGGCGGCGGGAACGAGCTTGAGGTGATAGAAGCGTGCGTTGGAGCCGTTGACCAGACGGAAGCGGTATTTGCGCGGCTCGACTTCAAGGAATGGGGCCGCACACCCGTTGACGCAGATGGTGTCGCCGAAAAATTCCTGCATCCACATGGGATGGGTGCCGTTGTGCGGCGGGGGATAGAGCAAAGTGCCATCGACGCCAAACTTGCGATCCTGAATCATGAGCGGGATTTCATAAGGGCCGTTGGGCAGATTGAGGGCATCTTCTTGATCGTCGCGAATCAGGTAGAAGCCAGCCAGGCCGGCGTAAACATTGAGGCGGGTAATGCCCAGAGCGTGATCGTGATACCAGAGCGTGGTCGCGGCCTGATCGTTGGGATAGTGGCAGGGGTCGGCTGCGGCGACGCTTCCGGCCTTTCCGTCCGAGGTGACCCAGGCGTCGGGATAGCCATCACTGTCGGGCATGACTTGGGCGCCGTGCACGTGGGCGACAGTGCGAACTTCCGGCACACCTTCGCCGGCACCGTGAATGGTGGGATCGACGGGCAGAAAATGTTTGGTCGGCAGCAGGTTTGACCATTTCACGAAAAGCGGCTCGCCTCGCCGGACTTCGAGGGTCGGGCCGGGCCAGCTGGCGTTGTATCCCCAGATGGTGGCAGGAGGAAGATCACGGTGCGCCTTGTGCTTAAACGGGACCATTCGGACTTCGACCGGATCCCCTGGGCCGGAGCCAGGCTTCGGTCGAATTACGGGCGGAATCGACAGCGGCGTTACGTAGCTGGCAAGCGGGCCCGCCGGTTGCGCTTGGGGAAAGGCCTTGAGCCTGGCCGGGGCGTCGCCCGGTCCCATTTTCATGGCCGCATGGGTGGACCCCGCCTGCCGAGCCAAAAGGCGACTTGGGGCGGGGAACAAGCCGGCTCCTGCGCAGACTCCCATTCGTAATACATCGCGCCTGCTGAAAGTCAGGAAAATCCTTTCCACTCGTCGGAGTCGTCCGAGGGGATCACGAAAGATCCTTTTCTCCGGAAGGAACGCTTATTTCTGCTGGCTACTGTCTGCTTGCGTTTGATCGGGTTGGCGAGTTGCGGTCCAGGAGTAATTACTGGGGCGAACATTTTCCCCATGCCCGTCATAGCCGCCCTCAACGCCCTGTATCGCAAATTTTCCGCCCATCTTGTTACCGTCAACCGTTCCCGTAAAAACGACGGCGAAGGGTTTAGCGCCTAGAAAATCCAGCTTGAGACTGATTTGATTCCCTTCAATGTTGCCCGATATCTTGGGCGAACCCAACCCTCCCTGGTAGACCCCAACCAGTTTTGCGTCTTCTTGGTCGATCTGTACGATGCAGCGCTCGGTTCCGATGCGGGCCTCCCAGGATAGTTGCCATTTCCCAGAAACGTTTGCCGGCTGATTTTCGCTTGCGAAGGCAAGGCTGCACAAGAGTATAAAAAGCGACAAGCTCAATCGTTGAGTTGTCTTCACCATGGTGATTGCTCCTCTCCCGATTTCTTTCTCATCCCGGGTCTAAGCCGGTCTACGCTTTACTTATGAGCACCGGCCAAGGCTAAAGCGACCTTGGCCGGTGTCGTGAGTGATCGTTTGTGGTTCTTACTTTGACCCGAAATGGAAGACATCGAACAGATCGTCAATTGCTGGACTGTTGGTGGGTACGTACGGATCGTCTGCTTTGGTCTTCGGGTTCGGGTAATTGTCACGGCTGCGGCTGGTGATGGGCTTGAGACTCCAGTTTCGCTCGATGAACTTAATGATCGAAACATGGTCGCCATAGCTGTGGTTCACGTTGCCGCCCGTGGAGAAAGGAGAGATGACGACCAGCGGGATACGGGTTCCGTCACCGAAGAAATCGAGAGGCTGAATGTAGCCGGAATCGTAGTATCCACCGCCTTCGTCGAAGGTGACGAACACTGCCGTGCTCGCCCAAAGAGTCGGGTTAGCCTGCAGCTTGTTTACGATGTTCTTCACGAAGCCTTCGAACAGATCCAGTTTCGAGGATGACGGATGGCCGTCGGTGAACCCGCTCGGTTTGACGATCGAAACCGCGGGCAAGCTGCCGTCGATCAAGTCTTCATACAGAGAAGTTGTGTCCTGGATGTGCGCCTCGCGCTCGGCTGGGACTGTCATGATGTCGGTCGCGTATTGGAATGGGTTGCAAATGTTGCAATAGCGATCATAGGGGTTGGCGCCGGTCGGATCGCTGGTGTACAGATCCCAGCCTTCTCCGAAATAGGTGTACGACAAACCCGCCGCCGATAACGAGTCTCCGATGTGCTTTTGGGTCGTGGGAGGGATCGCAAAAGGCGTATAGACGCTGTCCAGAGTTCCATCGCCGACGAACCCGGGGTTGTAGTTGTTGAGCAGATAGTACGCGTGAGGGGCGCAATTGGGTTCGATGGCAGGATTCAACGACTGCAGATAGTTCACGACTGCGGGCACACCGGGCTGGCTGATGTCATTGCAGTTGCTGTAGCTGCCGCCGGAGTAGCCATCCTGGTCGTAGAAGTTGTTGGTGCCAGCCTGGGGATTGGGATTTTCGATCTGGTTGGCCGGGGGAGTGGCAAGGTGACCTTTGCCGTCGCTGTAAGCAATCGCATCGGCGTAGCCGAACATGATGTGATTGGCCCCCGTGCCGCCCATCACAGACTGATGGAAGTTGTCGCTGATGGTGTACTGGTCGGCGAGTTCTTCGAAATAGGAAGCGTCCCCTTTGGCAACGTTAAAAAACGCCATCGAGGACGAGCCTTCGCCGGTGTTGAGTTTCGCCGGCGAGGCGGCTCCATTGCTTCCCGCTCCAACCGTTACTTCGACCCAGGGGAACAGATCGTTCAGGCAACCGCTGGGATTTTCCGAGATGGCAGTGGCCGCGCTGCAATCGGTCTGCTGCCACATCTGGTAAAAACGGTGGACCGGGCTGGCCGCGTAGGCATCGTAGGGAAGCGTCTTAGAAGTGAGTTGGAATGCCCCGGAGCCCAAGCTCCCAACCTCGGGAATGCGCGTATCCGGTACGCTATGCGGCAGGCCCGTCGCTCCGGTGAGCAGATATTTGTTGTAAGCGGGAGCCAGGTCCGGCTCCGCCAGCTTTGCTAAAGACAAAGTTACAAAGGGTGCCGGGTCAGTGTCACTGGGGGCCGTGGGAGCACCAGCGGTTTCGGGGGCAGGGATGTTGAAGTAAGCGTACTTGCTGCCTGGAGAGATTTCATAGAGTCCGCTGTCGACGGCGCTGTACTGAGTCGAAAGCTCGTAGTTGATGCCCGGGGTGCCGTCGGCATTGACAATCCGTCTGGAGAACAAGTTCGCGACGGTCTGTCCATGTTTCGGTTTGAAAGTTCCGTACACATGATCGAAGGTTCGGTTTTCACCAATGATCACAATCACGTGCTGAATTGGTGTGATGGGCTTGTTCTGTGCGGCGGCCGGGACCGTCGCTCCGAGGTTGGCGATGAGCGCGACAAGGCTGGTGCCGACGGCGAGGTGCTGCCTGGCTTTGGCCAGGAAACCTGGTGCGGACATGAATTTTCCTCCTGAAATAGCTGCACGGGCGAGGGTAGCCGGGAAATGATTGCGAGAAGGTGACGCCAGGATGAATTGCAGATGAAAAATAATCCACAGCCGAGGGTTGGCGAATTCGGACGCGGCAACGGGATTAAAACCTCAATTCTCCATGCCAGTCGCGGCTATGCTAGTCTGCCTGCTATGGCACAGCGCACCGCTCCCAAGAATGCCCGGAAACCTTCGGCGCGGACTTCCCAGAAATCCTCCCCCCGGGAGAATTCCCAATCCCCACTTCTCCTAAAAGACGCGAAAAACGGGGCACCCGCGGTTTCCGGTAAGCAATTCCTGAGCGACAAGGTCGGGCACTTTACCGAGTCCGTGATTCGAGAGATGACGCGGCAGGCAATGCTGCACGGGGCGGTGAATCTGGCGCAGGGATTTCCCGACTTCCCGGCTCCGGCGGAGATCAAACAGGCCGCGCAGCAGGCGGTTGCGGCGGACGTGAACCAGTATGCGATTACCTGGGGCGCGAAGAGCCTGCGTAACGCGATTGCGCGGCAGACGGGCGTGTGGCAGGGAATCACGGTCGATCCCGAGAAAGAGATCACGGTGTGTTGCGGGTCAACCGAGGCGATGATTTCGACTCTGCTGGCGGTTTGCAACACGGGCGATGAAGTCGTGATCTTCGAGCCATTCTATGAGAACTACGGACCCGATTCCGTGTTAAGCGGGGCCAAGCCGAAGTTTGTGAAGCTGCGTCCGCCGACCACGGATGGCGGCGAGTGGACGTTTGACGAACAAGAATTGCGGCGCGCCTTCGATAACCGCACGAAAGCGATTATCGTCAATACACCCAATAATCCGACGGGCAAGGTTTTCACCCGGGCGGAATTGGAGCTGATTCGCGATCTTTGCGTGGAATTCGATGTGCTGGCGATTACCGACGAAATCTACGAGCACATTCTTTATGAAGGGACCGAGCATGTTTCGATGGTATCGCTGGATGGGATGCGTGAGCGGACGGTGACTATTAACGGCATGTCGAAGACCTACAGCGTCACGGGATGGCGCGTTGGATGGGCGGTCGCGCCGGAGACGATTACGAACGCGATCCGCAAAGTGCACGATTTCCTGACGGTGGGAGCGCCGGCGCCACTGCAGGAGGCCGGTGCGGCGGCGTTGAGCCTGCCCGGATCGTACTACGAAAAACTGGCTGAAGGGTATCGGGGGCGGCGGGATCATCTGATGCCGGCTCTCAGCGCGGCGGGGTTCAAGTGCTTCCGTCCGCGAGGAGCGTATTACGTGATGACGGATATTTCTGCGTTCGGGTTTGATGACGATGTTTCCTTCGCAAAATATCTGGTGCAGGAGATTGGCGTGGCTAGCGTGCCGGGATCGAGTTTCTATCGCGATCCTCGGGATGGGGCGCGGCAGGTGCGGTTTGCTTTTTGCAAGAAGCCGGAGACGCTGGATGAAGCGGCACGAAGGTTGGCGAGATTGGCGCGCTGAGGTCAGTGGGCTGAATTTGGTAATGCGGATATAGCGATCTGTCTGTCCGCCCGAGCACGTCAATGTTCCAAAAATCGCCATCGATTGCCGCCGAATATTTGGTGAGTCAGTCTCTGGGCCTGACAGAGATGGAATCATCTTTGCCCACCTTCGCTGAATACTGCCCGCGCTTGTGAGGCCGGACCCAACATCTGAAGACGCAGCTGTGGTGATGCAACCTAGGCTGCCCGCGTTTCTTTCGACTCGAAACCGCCACCGCCGCCGTCAGTCTATATAAATAACGCGCAAACTCGCGAGAAAACGGCTCATGGATCGGCAAAATCATTTCTTCCTCACGGCCAGTCGATGAGCCAGGTCAATAAGTAGAAGAATTGCTCTGAGAGAACTCCTGCTTAGCGATCCTGGCCTTCCTGCGACGGCATAGCGGGCGCTTCGAGAACTCCTTTGGCCGTGTAGCTGACCGGAACCACGCGATAGTGATAAATCATTCCGTGATCGCCGACGACGTAACCGCGATCGCTCTGCGGCAGGGTCCAGGCATTTACGTTGGCGGGAAACCGGATACTACGAGAGTTCCAGTGCATGCCGCCATCGGTAGTGAATTGAAGCTCGCGCTCAAAAAATGACCAGCCCACCTACTGGATCCGCGAAGCGGAATCGTTTGCCGCGGGTTTGCGCGGCCGGGTTCCAAGTGGCTCCGCCATCGCTGGTCTTGTAGAGTTTCCCCTCAGAAGTGCGCATGAAGCCGGTGTTGGCATCGAGGAAAAAAACATCGCGAGCACCCTCGCCGGCTAACGGCTCGGTGACTCGCACGATCCAGGTTGCGCCCGCATTACTCGTCTTGCCGACAACCGCAAAGGGCTGTCCCGAGATGTAGCCGACGGCATAGCCGGTGGTGGGGGTGGGAAAATGAAGTTTTTGCCCACGAGCATTGAACCACGCGCGTTAGTCCATCGACTTGCACTTTTGCCGCGCACTCATTGACGGACTTCCAGGTACGACCGCCATCCACCGTTCTCTGAATTTGCTGGTCCTTGAGGGCGAAACCGATCTTTTCAGAGACGAAAGCGTAGTCCGATGGCGCACTCATTCTCCTCAATGCCGATCCAGACTTCGATCGGCTGAAATCTGACAGTCGATTTAAGGATTTAGCGCAGCGCGTCGGATTGCCACGGTAAGGCCTCGGTTTCGAGAATTCAGGACACGAGGCTTTCCAGGGGAGCCTCACGAATCGTTGTGATTGTCTCCTACAACGGTCAGCACAGCATGATCGGCCGGCTGTCTTTGATTCTTGGCCAGGCCTTTGTCATGTCGGCTATGAAACACGATGCGGCCGCAGAGTTTACACATTTACACAGGTGACGCATAACAAATCGTTTATTACAAATTGTCAGACAATCATTCCAACCGCTTTCGGGTCGCGATCTGTTTGTCCGTGACTGGCCCAGGATCGCAGGCCAGCATTTATCGGACTGTCTGTTTGCGCCAAGGAGTTCGTCCAAGTGTTTGTCAAGTGCGTCAAGCAACCCTTCGCGTTTCTGCGGCGCAGGCGACGCAAGTGGCGTTCGTACATTGCAGTCGTCATCAACTCCGCAAAGAGTTTGCTGTTCAAGTTTGACGGACTGCCGGTCGCTTAGCCGCCCAAATGGCGCAATACCCGCGCTCAGAAGGCCGCCTGTCCGAAGACAGCTTCCAGAGTCACCGTTCTATTGGGTACAGCAGCGACTCGAGCTTGCGCCTTGGCTAGCCTCCGGACCAGCGCCAACATTGCGGGCGTCGCCAGCATACTCACGATTCGGGCGAATCTTGGGACTCGATTCAGCATCCTGTGTAGCATTCCTTCGAACAACGCAGTTTGGCCACGCGGCGCGACCTACTCATCCCGCAAACACACGATTGGATCAATCTGAGCGGCACGATGAGCCGGGATATAGCTAGCCAGCAAAGCGATAAGAGTCAGCAAGAATGAAATCATGACGAATGTGAACGGGTCCGATGGGGTGACACCGAACAGAAGACTTCGCATGAGACGAGAAACCGCGAAAGCCCCTGCCAAGCCGATGGCCACTCCCGTGAGCGCCAGAGACAACCCCTTCCACACAATCAATCGCACAATGGCCCGCTGCGTTGCACCCAACGCAATCCGGATTCCGATCTCACGGGTGCCCTGATTCACCAGGTAGGCCATCACTCCGTAAGTTCCGATTGCCGCTAGGGCAAGAGCCACACCAGCAAAAAGCGTCAATAGCAGCATTGCGAACCGGCGCTGCGCCAGCGATTCGTCAAGCCGCTGGTTCATGGTTCGTACGTTGTACAGTGGCAGATCACTATCCAGCTCGTGAATCTGCTGCTTGACGGCGGGGGCTAAGGCGGCTGGATCGGCCCCACTCCGCAGCACTACATTCATGGCGCGGGTGGGATATTGGCTTTGAGCACGGTACAGTGCGATGCGCGAATCGGAATCGAGGGTGTACTGCTTAACGCGTCCGACGACGCCGACCACCGTCTCCCAAGGATTATTGTCGGTGACACCTCCATAATGAATGCGCCGACCGATGGGATCCTGATTCGGCCAAAGCTGTTGCGCCATGTACTCATCAATGACGACCACCTTGGGGCTGGTCAAGGTGTCATGCTCATTGAAAAACCTCCCCGATCGCGGGGGAATCTCCATGGCTTCGAAGTAGCGGCCTCCAACGATGCGTTGATCCGCGTTGATGAAGTTCTCGCCGGGCGGAGGAATCCGCCCTTCCACCGTAATCGGACCCCAAGCGAACATTTGACTCAGAGGAAGGGAAGTGACTGCCCCGGAAGCGGTCACCCCAGGTAATCCCTCAAGCCGGCTCCAGAGCTCGCGGTAGGTTGCAATGACGGCCTTCGGATCCTTGTACTTGGGCGCACTCATGGTTAGTTCGAGGGTGAGCACGTGGTGGGGGTTGAATCCGGGCGAAACATTTTCGAGGTGCGCGAAGCTGCGGATCAGCAATCCAGCACCGATGAGCAACATTACGCACAAGGCCAGTTCGGAAATCACCAGCATTCTGCGCATGTTGTGGCCACGGCCCCAGACTGCGCTGGCGCCGGCTGTGCCCCGGTTGGCGTCTTTCAGGGTGGTGTGCAGATCGAACCGGGACACCCGCAACGCGGGCACCAGACCAAACACAGCTCCCGAAATAAGAGAGAGAACGAATGTAAAGACGAGGGCAACTCGATCGATGCCGATGTCGTTTATCCGCGGAACGCTCTTCGGTCCAAAAACATGGATCCAATGCAGACTCCAAAAAGCAAGGAGAACTCCACAAGCACCTCCGGACAAAGACAGCAAGACGCTTTCGGTAAGCACCTGACACACAATCCGGAAGCGGCTTGCGCCCAAGGCGGTGCGAATCGCGACTTCCTTCTGCCGGGCAACCGCCCGAGCGAGCAAAAGATTGGCTACATTCGCACAAGCAATTACCAGCACGAACCCTACCGCACCCAGCAACACAAACAGAGTGGGGCGAACGTCACCCACGACCTGTTCCAGCAGAGGCACAATGCCGAAGGTCAAGCCGCCGTTGGCCGGATAGGTCCGCGGATAATCGCGGCGCAATCGCGCCGTGATGGTATCCATCTCGGCCTGGGCCTGGGCAACGGAAACACCAGGCTTGAGCTTGCCCATGATGTTGTAGTCTTCGTGGTCGCGGTTTTGCGCGGCACCGAGCGGCATCGGCAAAGGAAGGAGGATATCGGCCTGCTCGGCTCCGTCGAGAGTGGGAAGGACTTCTCTAGGCAAGGAAAAAGCACGGGGCATGATACCGACCACTTCGTAGGGAACACCGTTCAGAGTGACGGACTTGCCGATCATTCTCGGGTCACCGCCAAAGTGGCGAAGCCACATGCCGTAGCTAAGCACGGCAGTCGCTGGCTTGCCCGGTGAATCCTCGTCAGGAGCAAAGACCCGCCCTAAGGCCGCTGCCTGGCCGAGCATGGGCAAGAGATTGGAAGACACACGAATAGTGCCTACCCGCTCCGGTTCCCCCTGACTGGTCAGGTTGTCGTTTCCCCCGATGGCGATCGCGACTTGCTCAAAACCATGATGTCCGGTCTTGATGTCGAAATACTGCGCGGTGGAGAACCAATCCTCGGTGATGTTCAAGCCAGGCGAGCGATTCCATAGGATCACTAGGCGATTTGCGTCCGGATACTGCAGAGGGCGAAGCAACAATGCGTTGACCAGGCTAAAGATGGATGTATTTGCGCCAATGCCAATGGCAAGCGACAAGATTGCGGCCAACGTAAAACCCGGACTCTTGGCCAGCATCCGAACCGCGTATCCAAAATCTCTCGCTAAAGTATTCATGAGCCCGCCGGACGAAGCTCTTTCGGGGAAGATGACCGCAACCACGAAGAATGCGGCCAGCAAGCGAGCAAAGTCAACCACGCTCCCCTGCGGACCGATGCTTCCGCAAGATGTCCGCTAGCCAGCATTCCGCTGTCGGGCACCGAATAAGATGACGGTTTCGGCGTAGTCGGTGGCGGCGTGGAATCCGATCGCGAACCATACGTTCTCGGTGGATTCGATCGAAAGGTGACGGAGTGAATGCTTGACCGCGAGTCCAAGCTTTCTTGACATGAGAGTCTCCGGTTTCAGGGGAATTGGACGCAAGTTCCGGGAGATGGTTAGCGAATGGATCTGTGAATCACGACTCCTCAACTGCGATGTCTTGGGATGCAGTTAGGCACCGAAAGTCACCGCGATTCGGTGAACTCGTAACTCTAGGAGTGGAGTTGAGCCCCGCCCCCTTGACCAGGCTGGCGTGGATGGATTTATATCGCAGCACCGAAGCGCGGCCCGCTCACGATTCTTGGGTCAAATCGTCTGAATGTTCGATCCTCGAGACAAATCCGCAAAATCGAGCAAGGGGTCACAATGCAGATGATTCCTCGACGAGAAGCGGTGCAGGTGTTGGGTTCGGCCTCCGCGGGAGCGTGGTTCGCGGCGGTGCAGGCAGGTTTCAATTTTTCCATTGCATCAAATGCCTTGGCTGGGTGGCATGATTCCACTCCCCCTCTCTGCCCAAGTGGATATTCTCGCAGCGCCGAAAGTGACGTTCGGTTTGTGATCCCAGAGACAAGCTTTACTACCGCAAACGCGTTTTCCTTGATTTGCCGACGGGGGTTATTCTCCATGAGAATCGTGCGATTCTTGCCATTTCTTGTGATTGCCTTGCATCTCTCTGCCGCCGGTATGACTGGGATGACCGACGAGGACCGGGAGCACTTACTGGTGCACTTTGAAATGACCGGGCAAATGCTGGCCGAGCAGGTGCGCGGACTTTCACCGGCTCAGCTTGAATACCGCGCCTCACCCGATCGCTGGTCAATCCGGGAATGCGTTTCCCATTTGGCAGTGGCGGAACCTGATTATTGGCGCGATCTGATGAAGGCGGTGAAGGCGCCCCCGGATATGAAGGGCAAGAAATCGTCGAATACCGATGCAGATATTATGTGGTATGGCATTGATCGCGTTGTGCATACGAAAACGGGCGGCGGGCACGAGAAGGTCGACACCTATAAAGACCTCGGAGAAGCCTTGGCAAAGTTCCAGGCGCTGCGTGCGACGATGATCGAATACATCAAATCCACCCACGACGACCTGCGCGCCCATAGCTTCGGCACAAGGGACCCGATCGACTGTTGGCAGTGGATGCTCGAAATCTCCACGCATGCCGAGCGACATATTCAACAGATTCGCGAGATCAAAGCCGATTCTAACTTTCCAAAGAGTTGAGGGAATCATCTGGTGTCAATTGCGGCGCAACCACTTGGCGCAATAGGTGTCGCAGTCGCATTACCCGGGGCAGCGTCTGCGCCAGGAAAACCCCGGAGCGTACGAATCCCACGTTGACCTCGTGGCTGGTGCTTGGACCCAGATCAAGATCGTGGTGGCTGACAGCAAGGCCCAAACCTACGTCAATCAACCCGTCCAGCCCTGCCTGATTGTGAACGATCTGAAACTGGGCGAAACCAATGATCAGGTTGCGCTTTGGACCGGCTCGGATACCGAGGGATATTTTTCTAACCTGTCAATTAAGTGATACGGAAAACAAGACGGTGCGGAAGCACGCTTTTTGTTGCAGGATGTGCTTTTTTTGTGGGAGGGAGAAAACTGAATGGCAAGCCTCTATGATCCAGGGCGATCGTTCCTGCTATTAGTCGTAGCTTGGTTACTTGCTGCAGGCCCTTTATTGGGCGATACCAACGAGCGACGAGTCACCAAGCTGGCGGATGGCGTCTACGCCATCGAGCATAAGTATTTGTATGACGGAAGCTCCAGCGGAAATACGACCGTAATTATTGGGGAGCGAGAGGTCCTTGTCGTCGACTCCTGTTACCGGCCATCGTCGGCGCAAGAAGATATCGCAGAAATCCGCCAGTGGACGAACAAGCCTGTCGGTTATCTGCTTAACACTCATTTTCACAACGATCACAATAATGGGAATAAACCTATCTCGATGCATTCCCTTCCTTGGCTATCATCGCCCAGGAGGAGACCAAGAAAGACATGGACCTCATCCAACCGGGGAACGTCGAGCGCGCTCCCAAGGAGATTGAAGAATTCATCGCTGACTTCAAGCAGGGGAAGGGTCAGGATGGCCACACGCTGTCCGAAGACGAAAAGAAGCTATACCAGGAGATTATCCCCAATCTGAGACCGTTGCTGGCGGAATTCAAGACTATGGTCTACCAGGCTCCCACTCTGATTTTCACCGACGGGATTGAGATCGATTTGGGGAACCGGGAGGTACAGGTGAAATTTCTGGGGCGGGGCAATACGTCGGGAGATGCCATCGTTTATCTGCCCAAGGACAAAATCATCGTGGCAGGCGATCTGTTAGTGGAGCCCGTCCCATACACCTATGATGGTTACCCCGCCGAATGGGCTCAGACGCTCCACAAACTTGGCGAATTGGACGCAACCACTATTGTTCCGGGACATGGGCCGATCCTGCGCGACAACACGTACCTCTATCTTGTGGCCGATCTGATGCAAAGCGCAGTAGATCAAGTGCGGGCGCGGATTCGCCAGATCGGCTCCCCCGCAGGCCATACGGTGGATGACGTAAAAGGTTCGGTAGACTTGACGCGGTTCCGGGCAAGATTTGCCGGCGACGATAAAGATCTTCAGGCGCAGTTTGACGATATGGCGAGTCATCTGGTGAAGATCACGTTCAGCGAAGCTGCCCAGCGCTAGAGCGGCGAGGATGTTGTCTCAAGCTGAGCAAGAGGCTCCAGGAGAAAACGAAATGTGGCGAAGCATCAGGATCGCATGGTTACTGTGCATCGGTCTGGGAATGAGCGCGCAGGCACAGCGGGATCCACCCAGGGTAGTCAAGATCAACGACTCGATCTACATGGCTTCTGTAATAGGCAATATCTATCTGGTCACTACGTCGGCCGGAAATGTGGTCATCGACACGGCTTCGGAAAGCGATGCTGCCGAAGGCCGGAAACTTCTGGGGGCTGAAAGCAACGGGCCGGTGCGGTACATCATTCTGACGCATGCCCATGCCGACCATATCGGCGGAATCCCTCTTTGGAAGGAAGCTGGAACGGAGATCGTCGCACAAAGAAATTACGTGGAATTCGTCAACTACGTCACGAGGCTTAAAGGTTTCTTTGCTCCACGCAACGCTGCAGCGTTCAACCGTCCCCCTACGGAGGTAGGGCCATGGGCGGGCAATTACGGCGCTAAGATCGACCCGACCATTCTATTCGACGACAAGTACGAGTTTACTTTGGGAGGAGTGGACTTCGAATTATTCAGCACACCAGGCGAGACCCCCGATCATCTGACGGTATGGCTTCCGGCGTACAAGACCGCCTTCATTGGCGATAATTACAATGGAGCCGGACTACCTGAACCCATGTCGTTCCCGAACCTCTATGCGCTGAGGGGCACCAAGCCACGCTGGGCTCTGGACTGGATTCATTCGATTGACAAAGTGTTGGCACTCAAGCCCGAGGTGGTGCTCTCGGGCCACGGTGATCCGATTGTCGGAAACAAGGAAATTACTCGACGACTTACAAGGTTGCGTGACGCGATTCAGTACGTACACGATGAAGTCGTGAAGGGAATGAATTCCGGCAAAGATGTATTCACTTTGATGCGCGAAATAAAGCTCCCAGCCAGTTTCGACCTGACGGAATCTTTTGGCAAAGTCAGCTGGTCTGTGCGCGGCATCTACGACGGATATGCCGGATGGTTCGACATGAATCCGTCTACGATGTACGAATTGCCCGCGTCATCGGTTTACCCGGATCTAGTAAAGCTCGCCGGAGGACCGGAGCCCTTGGTGCGGCTGGCATTGGTAAAACTGGAAGCCGGTAAGCCGGTCGAGGCACTGCACCTGACCGATGTCGTTCTCGCATACGATCAGAACAACAGTGCTGCGCTGGGCGCACGGCTTAAAGCGTTGGATTATCTGCGAAAACGCTGTGAGAACTACGTCGAAGCCGGCTATCTGGACTACGCCATAAAAATAACAAAAACGCATGTGGCGTCAGAATAGCGGTCACGCAGCGGACTTAAAGTCCTCTCTATAGCCCCAGTCAATACCCTATCTAGCTGAAATAAATAAGTTTATTGACAAAATGCCAACCGAGGCACGGGATGATCTCGGAAGGGTTTTGCTCCTGTCGAGCGATGCGGTAATCAAGGCTCCGCCCTTTCCGTGCCCGTCAGTGATACTGCGTCCGCTTCCAGGCTTTCCCAGACTGTATTCAGCAGTTCCGCCTTCTCCGCAGGGGAGAGGTTGTTTATCTGCTCTCGCAAATCGCTCATAAGCCGATAACCCAGCGCGGTTTCCCGGTTCAGGCGAGCGTACCTCTAGCCGCTCGCCAGGAATTCTTCCGGGGTCTGGGGGTTGCCCGTTTCTTCTCGACCTGTTTGGGTGTCTTCCCACGATGCAAACTGTGCCGCGCAACTTTGTCAGTTGCCCATCTTCTTGATTGCTCCGAGGGGGTCTGCAGCGTTCCGTCGTTGTTGATGTCGAAGTCGTAGGAAAAGGGGGTAAACGATCCGGCCCTGTAAAAAACGACCTTGCCGTCGCCGGTGAAGCAATCGAACGGCATCTCACCGCCCAATCCTTCGGTAATCGTTGCCTTCCCGGAACGGAAAACGACCTTCATGCCGCCCATGCCCGAGACGTGCTCCCACCGGCCTTCATACTTGCCGGTGCAGCTCGTGAGTCCAGGCTTGGGAGCTTGCCCGGCCGCCCGTTGGGCGGGAGGCGGAGGCGCCGGCTTACTGGACATGCGGATATTCTCGGGGGTGGTGTTCACAATGTCAGAGCCGAAGCCCGTATCGACCCCAGGCACCTTTATGTCGTACATATTGAGATTCTGCCCACGGATCTCACCCTCCATCCACTTGCCGTTGACCAACACTTGCACGCGATCGTGGAGATCGTATTGCCCCATCGCGTGATCCTCGGCCGTGAGTCTTCCGAGCCGACGTACCTCTATTGGCCAGAGTTTTGAAACGTCAATCCCATTCGGCAGATGGACCACGTAAGAACGGCCGTGCACCTGGATGATCTTGGCTTCCTGCCAGCCGTCGCTCAAAACGCGCACGGTGTCGCCGACCTTGAATCCGCCGGGACCGGTCTGCGAATTCACCGCAGCTGCGGATCCCGAGCCGTCGCTGCCAGCGTTCGCGCGCGCCCGAAACGGAGAAGGCGCAGGTGGAATCTGGCCGCGGTGAGGGTCGGCCTGCGCTTCGGCTGGCGTTTGCGCGTGGCATTTTGCCGGGAGCAAAGCAGCTAGTTGTACGCGGAGCGCTTCGCCTCGCTGGTATGCCTGCCCCTTCTTGTAGTTCTGATAATCGCAGGCGCCCGTGGTGTTGTCGCACGAAAAGACTTTGAAGCTTTGCCCGTCGGTGCACACGTAAATAACATTCATTTGCAGCGCCGGCGTCTGCGCGAGCGCACTGGCCATCGGTACAGCCAAAAGCAGACATCTCAATGAGAACATGCGCATCTGAGCCACCTTGCTCTACATACGTCGGGAGGCGCGGGAAGGAAGTCATCCCGCGACCCAGGAAAACGGGGTGGCGGAAGGATATCACCAAAGAGGAGAGGAACTCGGTGAGAATGCCCGATGGCCCGCCTCGGGCGTCGCGTACGGATCACGGGCAACCCTTCCCTTGCGACTATTAGGGAAGAATTGCCGACATTACCGGCCAATCTCTGCCCACTCTCGATGGTTCCGATTTCGCGTGGTTCGATAACGCATGCTCTTTATGCCACTTTCCGCTTCCGTGCACAAGCCCAAAGCAACTCGATGTAAACTGTGACGTGGTTTTCTTCTGCGCAGTTCTTCGCAGCTGAACAAGATTCGGTTGTCCGTCGGAGATGCCGTCTGAAGTAGATGCACGGTGAACTTCACGATTGGATTGGGCGCAAATGCATGTTGACGAAGAGACCAACCACTGCGAGACAATATCGCCCGCGGAGCTGCTGCCTGACCTTCCGCTCTCAAGACCTTGCCGTCGAACCGCAGACCCTTCTTCTCGAGAGAAGGTCCACCCTGGAGAACCATGCACTTTTCTTCGCAGTTCCTATAGGTGTGATTCAGGAGATTGGCCGGTAATTACCGACCATCCGTCCAGAATTATCGGATGAGCCGGAGTGATGCGTGTTTCTTGCGATACGATTGCTACTCCTTGGCGTAGAGGATAGGAGGCGGTATGCGGACGCTGATTCAAGACTTGCGCTATGGCCTGCGCGTGTTGCTCAAATCCCCAGGCTTCACAGCTGTGGCCATCCTCACGCTGGCGATGGGTATCGGCGCGAACACGGCTATTTTCAGTCTGATTGACGGTATCCTCATGCGCGGGCTGCCGGTGCAGGATGCGCGGCACCTCGTGGTTCTCAGATGGAGCGCCCGCAAGGCACCCGATATTCATAGCCAAAGCGGTTACGGGGACTGTGGCTCGGGGCAGTTATCGCGGGACGGCGCCTCTTCTGGCTGCTCGCTTTCCATGCCCTTCTTCAATGACGTAGCCTCGCATGTGAGCGCGTTCTCCAGCGTCGCAGCATTCGCCAACGCTGGTCAGATTGACCTGAGCGGCGACGGAACGGCGAGCGTGCTTAGGGGGCAGGCGGTTTCCGGCGGATTCTTCCCGGTACTCGGCGTTCGTTCTGCTGCAGGACGCCTGATAACGCCGAGCGACGATTCGGTTTCCGCACCACCGGTGGTCGTTTTGAACTATGGCTACTGGAAACGTCAGTTCGGCGGCTCGCCCTCAGCGATTGGAAAAACAGT
>Ga0209420_1000363_pt1 | contig 25100 bp, 23 predicted proteins | sample BlaSpr_A8_OM1_O1_FD_187972 | JGI IMG/M metagenome (GOLD analysis project Ga0209420, IMG submission 187972) | Forest soil microbial communities from Thunder Bay, Ontario, Canada - Black Spruce, Ontario site 2_A8_OM1_O1 (SPAdes) (version 2) | ecosystem: Environmental > Terrestrial > Soil > Boreal...
GGCAATGACCGCCGCTTCTTCGACACCGAAGTACTCTCAGATCGAGCCGCGCATGGTGTCCGTGCCGGAGGGCTGGTTCGGCATGGGCTGCGAGGCTGGACGCGACGATGAAAAGCCGGAGCATCGCGTGTGGGTCGATGCGTTTGAAATTGGCGCATATCAAGTGACAAACGAGGAGTATGGGCGGTTTCTCGCGGCCACGCAGCGCGCGAAACCGCTGCATTGGGACGATGCGGATTTTTCGGCTCTGACTCAGCCCGTGGTAGCCGTATCATGGTTCGATGCCGTGGCCTATTCCGAATGGCTCTCAGCCTCGATCGGCCGGGAATACCGCTTACCGACGGAAGCGGAGTGGGAGCGCGCGGCGCGCGGCGGGGTGGAGCGCGAGCTATATCCTTGGGGAGATGCTCCGCCGGAGCAAGTACCCGATTACGCGCTCCGGTGGAAGAAAGGGCCAGAACCCGTAGGTCTCTATCCGCCCAATCGCTATGGACTTTATAACGCCGGCGACAACGTACACGAATGGTGCTCCGATTGGTATGGCGCGAACTACTACTCGAGTTCGCCAGAGCGCAATCCGCGTGGACCATCCAGCGGAATCCGGCGCGCGTCCCGGGGCGGGTCCTGGCGGCACCACATCAAGGTGACGCGAACCGCGGCGCGGTCCAGCATACCTCCCGAGTTCAAATATGCGGACTATGGATTTCGGTTGGCGCGAACCGTGAGACTCCAAACACGATGAGGTTGAACAAGGGTCGCGCAAAGCGCAGGCTGAGTGGATTTAGGGGTCTGCGCCGGCGATAGCCTCGTTCCCAGACCGCTAGCTGAATTCCCTACCACAAGCTGCCGAAATCTCTACACCCTTTTGCGGATGGCCTCAATCCGCATCCCGACGCAACATGACATCGTGTGATGTTTGCAGTGCTGCGAATATCGAAAACGGCGGGAAATAACCTCAGCAAACTGCGAGGAGGTCAAGATGGCGGCCGCGGCGAAACAGGAGAAGAAAAAGGAAGCTGACTGGCAATTGCGCAATCACCCCAAGGCCAATGAGAAGGGCGAATACGGCAGCTCGCAGGGTAATGGGAAAGAGAAGCCGAGCCGGAACCATCAGTCTGGCCGCGGACGCGAGATGCGGGGAAGCCTGGAGACGGTGGTGAGCACCGATCAGCCGGATGCGCGCTTCGATAGTGCCGATCCCGAACAGACCGACGTTAAGAGTCGGCCCCGCGTAGACAGCATCGGGGCGTGGAGCGGCCACGTATAAGCGAGCTTTGGGGCCCTTATGTTTGCCCCGCGCGCTTTCTAGGAAGAGAAACGGAACTGAAATTGTAAAAGGGGGTACGTTTCATGGGCGACAACCGTGTAGCTCGATCAGTTTTGGGTTTTTGCGTGGGTGTCGGCGTTGGCGCGGTTCTTGGAATGGTATTCGCTCCGAAGTCGGGCGAAGAAATGCGCGAGGATATTTCCGACACGGCGCAGCGGGGCATCGATGCTGCAACGCAGCAGGGCCGCAAGTGGGCCCGGCGGGCGAAAGCTGCCGCCGGTGATGTGGCGGATCAGGTTACAGATCAGGTGAGCGACGCCGTCGATTCCGGCCGCCAGGCGTTTGAGGACGCGCGGAGCAGTGCGGCGCGGGCAGGCAAGAGCTAGAGCGTTTTCCGTAACATTTCGAAGTATCGTGCGCGGCCACGGGGAAACTCGCTGGCCGCGCAACGGATTTATTGGTACACCCAGGAAAGCCGTAACTCTTAATTATTCGGGACGCACGGGCCTGAAGCGCGTCCAAGCACTCGCTTTTCTCATCTTACTTTCAGCATAGTGACCGGCGCTGGAGCCGACACTCTGAAAGGAACCCTCGATGCTACTGCTGATCATAATTCTGGTTTTGCTGTTTGGCGGAGGTGGTGGCTACTACGGCTATTCCCGGTGGGGTGCAGGCGGCGGACTCGGGATCCTGGGAACGGTCTTGCTGATCGTGCTCGTTTTGTACTTGCTTGGCGCAATACGCTAGCACAGGAGAGCTTTGATTCAAATGATAGACAGACCGGCGTACGTCACGCGCCGGTCGTATCTTGAAAAAAAGCGGCCCGAGCGTATGCCCGGGCCGCTTTCGGTTTCAGGTGTCTGATTGCTGGCTAGTGACGTCCGCCTTTTTCGCGATCGTTCTGCCCTTGTTTCTCCTGTTGTCCGCCCTTCGAGCCGCCCTGTCCCGGATTGCCTTGCTGGGAGCCTTTTGAAGAGCCTTGGCCGCCGCTGCCTTGGCCCTGGCCGCCACCTGTGTGGCTTCCGGTGCCCTGGCTTCCACCCTTGTTGCGGTTGCCCTCGTCGGATTCTTCGCTGCGATCGGTTCGATCATTTTGCCCGCGTTCGCCTTGGCCCGTGCGCGAACCGGCGCCTTGGCTGCCAGATTGGTTGCCGTGTCCTTGCCCCGACTGCTGTGATCCGGCCTGGCCTTGCTGCTGGCTCCCCGTGTGCTTGGACGAGCCGGACTGGCCCTGCGCGTTCGATTCGCGATCGGACTGGCCACCCTGATGGCCGGCCTGGCCCTGATGTTGTCCTTGTCCCTGCTGTTGGCCCTGGCCGGAATGCTGGCCTTGGCCCTGATGCTGCCCGCGCTGCTCTTCATTACCCATATTATTCTTCTGGCCACCTTGGCTTTTTTCGCCGCGGTTATCCTTCTGGTCCTTCTGATCTTTCTGGTCTTTCTCTTCCTGCCTCTTTGCGGATTCGTTTGGCATGGTCTTCTCCTGGATTAAATTTAAACTCGAATTCGCCTGCCCCCCCTGAATTGCCTGATGCGAATCGCGGTTGGTGGCTTTAGGCCCGAGCTGCCCGCGTTTTGGCGGATTTTCGATTGGAGGGCCGGTCAGATTCCTCTTCGTCTTCGGACTCACCCGCGCCTTGCGCTTCCACATTGATTTCGCCCGCAAGTTCGGTCAGCTTCTCGTCCGTTTCCTTTTCTTCTTTGAGCGTTTCCTCGAGCAACTCCGCGGCTTCTTCTTCGCCGAGAAGTTCCGCGTAGGTACGCACGCAGCCGTATCCCGCGATTTCATAGTGCTCAACACGTTGTGCGGCGGCGATGAGGCCGGCATCCAACTCTTCCGCCCCGGGATCTTCCTGGATCATCTCGCTGCCTTCTTCGATTAGCCCTTCCATACCCTTACACTTCTTGCCCTTGGGGCTTTCGCCCAGGGCTTTGAAGATTTTTTCCAGACGCGCTACGTGGCCACGCGTCTGCTCAAGATGTTCTTCAAATCCGGCCTTTAGGTCTTCCGAAGTAGCCGCTTTGGCCATTTTCGGCAGAGCTTTGACCAATTGATTTTCCGCGCTGTACAAATCCTTTAGTTCGTCGATATACAGCTTCTGTAAGGCATTTTTTTTCATTTGCTCTCCCCGATCTAAGTTTGAAAATGGGCGCTGGCCTGGAGCGTGTGAAGACTTGGGCTTCGCGAAACCTGGGTGCCGGAGTGAAATGAGAAGACGGGCTCGATCATGAATTTGGACGGCATCGCGAAACCGGTGTGCCACGCATCGCCTACCATGGTGCGTGTTGCGCCACTTTTGAACTATCGGTTAAAGGGTGTAAGGCGTTGCGGCTAGTTGCGGTACTAGCCGTCTTCTGAAGGGCTTCGCCGAACGAAGCCCCAATTCTGTAAGAAACCCTACAAATGGCTAGCGACAACGCGCATGAGTGCTGTTTCGCGTCATCTAATTCAAAAATCTCAATGGCCTCATTGGGCCTCACTGTAAAATGTTGGAGGAGACTCTTACCCGTGAACCGCAGGGACGCGCTGTGTCCACACGGGGTGTGATTCAGAATGGCACCTTTGGACCAGTCCGCGACCATTCAGTGGAGACAGCAGCACGGGGTAGCTCCCAAGGCTCAAGCGGTACTGGTATTCAGCACCGCCCAGACCGCCCTCACCAAACTCCGCGAAATTCTTCAGCCGCGGTCGATCACCTTCAGCGAGCCGAGCGGTAATTCAGTTTTGGTCTCCGCGGAATCGGGTTCGCTTACCCAGGCAATCCAAAGTTGGCGCGATCTCCTGAGCGCCACCGAATTGCGTGAGGTCCGCGCGGCGCTATTTGAATCGAAGACACCCTCGCCGGAAGACCTGGCGCGGGCGCCGTTGCTCCTCTCCGAACTGGATGTGGCGATCTCGCTGATGGACACGCGCTGGTTCGTGCAGTTGCTCGCGTCCGAATCGTATTTTGTGGTGTTCCAGCCGCTGCTTTCACTGGCAAGCAAGAACGTGATTGCTTACGAATGCCTGCTCCGAGGCCGGCGGGGCGGCAGCGAGATTGGCGCTACGCAATTGTTCGCGGCGGCGCAATCGTTGGGAATCGCCCGGCACTTGGAGCATCTTTCCTGGAAGAAGGCGATCGAACAGGGGCGGGAGCTGGCCAGAAGCGGTTACTTACTCTTCCTGAATTTCTCACCCAGTGCAGCGTCCGACCGCACGTTTGGCGTGGAAGAAACGCAACGGATTTGCGCGCAGCATGGTGTGGACATAAAGCAAATCGTACTGGAAGTTACCGAAGGCGAAAAAGATAAGGATTACGATGCCGAGCATCTGCGCTTGATGATGGGCGAATACCGGGCGGCTGGGGCCAAGTTCGCGCTCGATGACTTGGGCAGCGGCCATTCCTCCGTGTTGCGCCTGGCCAGCATCAAGCCGGATTTCGTGAAGCTCGATCAAGGGTTGGTGCGCGGCGCGCATTCGAATCAGGCGCGCGCCGTCTTCGTCAAGGCGATTTGCGAAGCGGCGCACCAACTGAAGATTCCTGTAATCGCCGAGGGCGTGGAGACGGCCGAGGATTTAAAGCACTGCGTTGCAATCGGCGCGGATTTTGTGCAGGGATATTATTTGGCGCGGCCCGCGGAGATCGCGCCGCCGATTTCCGAAGAAGCGATACGTACTTTGGAAGAGTGGTCGAGCGGGCGATAAGAACACGCTAGGTGGCAGCCTGAAGTGCAGTTTGATGCAGTCCCTACCGGTAGTCTTACTTTTTACGCCATCCGATTTCTAGAGTTCAGCGGCTGAACCACCGGCTCAGCACGCCTTTTCGAGAAACTCCGCCGGGTTGCCGTAAGACAATCGCGGTAATGTTATCGGCTCCGCCGGCGCGATTCGCGAGATCCACTAGACGCGCCGCGGCCTCTTGCGCATTTTTGGCGTCTCGCAAAACGGCGGCAATCTGCTTGTCGGAAAGTTCGTGGGTCAGGCCGTCCGAGCAGAGCAGGACGACGTCGCCTGCCAGCAAGCGCTCTTCGCGGATCTCGACTTCGACTTCAGGTTCGACACCCACAGCGCGCGTCAGGATATTCCGGAGACCGCTGCCATATGCCTCATCCTCCGTGAGCTGGCCCAGGCGGACTTGCTCGGCAGCAAAGGAATGATCGTGCGTAAGTTGTTCGAAACGTCCCTCCCGCAAACGGTAGGCGCGGCTATCTCCGATATGGGCGACCGTCAGGCGGTCCTTCGCATAACGGACGGCTACGACCGTGGCGCCCATTCCGCGGGCACTGCCTTTCTCGTGCGCGGCACGGTAGACGATGCGGTTTGCTAGCTGGATCGCGCTGGCAAGCCGGCGGGAGGTATCGTTCACCCCTTCAGCGCATTTTCCGAACACGGCGAGCGCGGGGTTTTCGTAAGCTTCCTGGCAATGATCGAGAAGGGTGTCCACCGTCATGCGGCTAGCGACCTCGCCGCAGGCTAAGCCGCCCATGCCGTCAGAGAGGGCGAAGAGATTGAGTTTTGGCGCAACCAACAGGCAATCTTCGTTATTTTCTCGAACGCGTCCAGGGTCGGTGCGGCTTCCAACGTCCAGAGGAAACTCCGCGGTGGCGGTAGCCGTGCGGGTCCGTGGCACGCGGAGGTTCAAAGAAACGATGCTTGCGTCGAGGGCCATGTCATCACGCTCCGCATTCGTCAGGCGATAACATCTCAGCCTCTATTTGACTACGTGCGGCTTGAAACCCTGGCTGACGAGATCCTGCCGTGCGGCGTCCAGCGTTTTCGCGTCCGTATAAGGGCCGACGCGAACCTGATACGACTTGCTCCACAACATAGTTTTGCGGACGGAGACGGCGTGAAAACCCAAGGCCGTAAGTTCTTCCACCGCGTGATCGGCCCACGTGGATTCCTTGAAGGAGCCCACTTCGAGGTAGCTGGTCTCGACGGCAGGAGTCGCGTCCGCAGGTTTCGCATCGGCTGCTACCGGGGCCGAAGTAGCGGGCGCATGGGCCGGTAGAAGCGACGCAGAGGCATGCGTAGAAGGATCCGTGGGTTTCGCACCCGCCGACGTGCCACCGTTCGCCGCGGCCGATGGAGACGCGTCGTCGGCAGGCAGCGACAGCCTTGTCTGTGTGTCAAGTGGTTGAGCGGCATCGGTCGAAGCCGTGGACGACGCAGCCAAGTTGCCAGTGGGCTTCGCCTTTTCGGCGCGGCTCAGACGCGCGACCCTGAGCTTCGAATGAGCGGCGGCATCGTGTTCGGAATTGTTGCCAGCGTCAGACTTTGTGGAAGGCTGATCGACGCGCCCGGTCAAAGCGCCCGCATTCGCTGGATCGGATTGCGCGGCGGCAATCCTGACGAGTTCATCCGGCGCCGCGGTTTGCGGAAGCGGAAGCTGCGAAAAATCCACCTCGGAGCTCTCGATCGCTGCGGCGTTGGCCGCGCGCCGATTTCGAATGGCTTTCACGCCCAAGAAGCCCACGCCGGCCAGAACACAAGCCGTACCAAGCCCAATGGCTAGCGCCTTTTGGGTCCGTTTGCTTGTAAAGAAGCGCCAGTCTTGCCGCTGGAAGAATGCTCCCACAGCCGCAAAACGCGGCTGGAGGTCGCGCCGAAGATCGCGGCCGGAGCGGCGTAAATCGGAGACGAACTCACTCCACATGGATACCGCAGGTTTGGCCGGAGCGTTCGTACGCGATAGAGCCGCGGCCACTTCCTCCATGCTCTGAAAGCGCTTGGCTGGATCCTTTTGCATGCATTTCAGAATTACGTTCTCGGCATGAGCCGGCAGGCTGGGCACAATCTGCCGTGGACGAGTGGGGAATTCGCGCAATTGCTTCAAGGCCACGGCGATCGGGGGATCGCCCTCAAAAGCTTGCACCCCGGTCACGATTTCGTAGAGCAGCAAGCCCAACGCATAGACGTCGGTGCGTGCGTCGATACCCTTTAGCTCGACCTGTTCGGGGGCCATGTAAGCGGGCGTGCCGACGAGGGTGCCCGTCATTTGTCCGGTCCCTTGAAACGAACGAGCGATACCGAAATCCATGATCTTCGCGACGCCGTTGCGGTCCATCATGATGTTGGCCGGCTTCAAGTCACGATGCACGATGCCTTGCGCGTGCGCTTCGCCCAGACCGGAGCAGACCTGCCGCACGATAGTCAGCGCTCTGTCCCAGGACATGGCGCCGCTACGCTGGAGAGTAGAGAGCAAGCTCGCGCCCTCCACAAATTCCATGGAAATGTAAGCGATGCCATTCGAACGGCTGAACTCGTGAATGCGGCAAACATTCTTGTGCGTAACTTTTCTTGCCAAACACACTTCGCGGCGCAGATTTTCCTGCATGGCAGGATCGGCGGCGATATCCGACCGCAACACCTTCAAGGCGACAATTTCGCCGGTTTCCCGGTCGCGGGCCTTAAACACCACGCCCATGCCGCCCGTGCCGACCTGAAAAGCCGATTCGTACCGCGAAGGGATACCCGCAGGGGCCGTGGCCCAGTGCACTTCGAAAACCTCCTGGCCCTCGGCTTGGCCTTCGATCGTTACTTTTCTATTCCACTGAAAGTAGAGATCGCTTTGTTGCGATAGCGCTTCGCAAATTTCGCGCGAGGTGAGAATCTGCCCCGAGGCGGCGTGGCTGGTGATATTGCCGGCGACCTGCGCCACGCTGCCAAAAAGGTCGATGCGATCGGGTTGGCCCATCAGTCCGTGAATGCCGATTCTTAGGCCGGGCTGGTCGCACTGGGTGAGCCGCTCGGCCGATTCGGTGAGGACGCGCTCCATATAGACGGCGGCGCGAACGGCATCGGCGGCATTCGCAAATTCGGCCATCACGGACGCGCCACTCGTTTTGATCACCTGGCCGCGATGATTTCGAATCACGGTAGCGGCAAGATCGTTGTACCGGCCCGCCTCGGCGGTTTCCCCGTAAGTGCTGTCTCCCCCGGTTGCAGCCGCGCTGACGGATTCTGCAAACAGGATAATGAGATTCTTGGTGTGTCGCTGTTCGTTCGCTGCGGAACGAACGGTTGGATTCGCCTCGGCCACGGGCATTGTCATCTGGAGTTCCCTCTCGACTCACCCCGAGAGTAGGTCTATCAATGGAGCGTGCCAATGGCATGGGAGTAATGGAAACGTGGTACGGGGGTACTAAGTGCGGGAAGGAGGAGCCTTCTGAAATCAGTGACTTAGCGCGGGCAGGATTCAAAGTGAGTGCGGAGTTGCCTACGGGCGATTCGAAAACCGAGCAAAATCGCCGCTCGACCCGCTGCTGTAGGCGTCCGCTGGCCCCCCTTATTTGCCCTGATATGCGCTCACGAAAACATACTTTCCCGAGCCAACGTTTAGCGTCACGCTGTCGCCGCTTTGGCGCGCCTGCGTGATATCCGCGCGGCCTGCGAGCAGCGCGCCTGATTCCGTCAGTTCCTCCAACTTCACATTTGGCAGACGCACCTCGGCGGACGTGTTGGGCGGAATTTCGATGGTGACGGAGAGACTTCCGCCCGCGAGCTGCCAGCCGCTGGCAACATGTCCATACATGCTCTCGATCGAAGCGCTGGCATGCGTCAGCTCGCCGCCGGGATGCGGCGCAATCAAAATGTGTTTGTAACCCGGCGCGCTTTCATCGAGCCCAATTCCTGCCACGACGCGATACATCCACTCACCGATCGCGCCATAGGCGTAGTGGTTGAAGGAATTCATCGTTACATCTTGAAACGTGCCGTCCGGCTTGATGCCGTCCCAGCGCTCCCAGATGGTGGTGGCGCCCTTGGTGACCGGATAGAGCCAAGACGGATATTCGGTGCGGTTTAGGAGTAGGTACGCTTCATCCAGGTAGCCGTAATTACTGAGCACGCGGCAGAGCAACGGCGTGCCGAGGAAGCCGGTCGTCAGATGGCCGAATTTTCTGACGTCGGCAGCAAGGCGCGCTGCCGCCTCCGCGCGCTGCGACTCCGGCAGCAATTCGAAGGCGAGCGCGAGGGCGTAAGCGGTCTGCGTGCCGGAGGAGAGCCTTCCATTCGGCGTGACGAATTCTTTCTGAAAGGCGCTCTTGATTTTTTCTTCCAGCGCTGCATATTCCGCGGCGTCATTGGTTTTTCCCAACACTTGCGCTGTTTTCGCCAGCAGAGCTGTGGAACGCGCAAAATATGCCGTCTGAATCAAATCCTTGTCCGTGGTCGCTCCCGGATAGTCCGCATCGGGTGTGGCAAAGGCCAGCCAATCGCCGAACCCGGTTGCGCTGTTCCAGAGATAGCTTTCGCCAGCTTGGCGGCGCATATATTCGACCCAGGCTTTCATGCCGGCGTATTGCTCTTCGAGAATGCGCTTGTCGCCGTAAGCTTGGTAGACGGTCCACGGCACCACGACCGATGCGTCGGCCCAGCCTGCGGCTGCGGAAGAGCCCTTGCGTGTGTCGTGCGACAAGATATTCGGAATCACGAACGGCACCGCGCCGTCGTGTTCTTGATCGAGCGCCAAATCCTTTAGCCACTTCGAATAAAAGCCTGCCGTGTCATGATTGAAGGCCGCCGTTGGCGCGAACACCTGCGCGTCTCCGGTCCAGCCGAGCCGTTCGTCGCGCTGCGGGCAATCGGTAGGGACGTCCACAAAATTGCCTTTCTGTCCCCAGATGATGTTGTGCTGCAACTGATTGAGCAGGGAACTCGAGCTTTCGAAGGTTCCGGTCCTGGCGATCGCCGAGTGCACCACTTCGCCGGAAAAATCATCGAGATTGATTTCGCCCGGCCACCCACTGACCGCCACGTAGCGGAATCCCTGAAATGTGAAATGCGGCTCGAATGTTTCCGTGCCCTGGCCTTTGGCCGTGTAGCGGATGGTTTGCTGCGCCGTGCGCAGATTTTCGGTATAGAAATTTCCGGCATGGTCGAGCACCTCGGCGTGCCGCAGCGTGACGGTCGTGCCCGCCGAAGCCGTCAGGCGAAATTTCACCCACCCAACCATGTTTTGCCCCATATCAATCACGGTGTCTCCTGCGGGCGTCTGAAACACCTTCACCGGCTTGATCTCCTCGACTTTCTTCACGGGAGGGCCGGCGGGCGCCACGAGCCGGGCTTTTGGCGCGTCCATCAGGGTTACGCCCGCCCAGTCCGCGTCGTTGTAACCTGGTTTATTCCAGCCATTGCGATCGAGCCGCGCGTCATACGTTTCGCCGTTGTAAATATCGGACGCCAGGATCGCGCCGGTCGCCGATTTCCAGGTATCGCCGCTCGCGACAATTTGTTGGCTGCCGTCCGTGTAGGTGATCACCACTTGCGCGAGCAGCGCCAGTTTCTTGCCGTAGCTATTGCGCTTGTCGTCCCAGGCCATCCGTCCACGAAACCAGCCGTCGCCAAGCGTGGCGCCCAGGCAGTTCTCGCCTTTCTGAACGAGATCGGTTACGTCATAGGTCTGGTATTGATAGCGGAAATCGTAGGAGGTCCATCCGGGCGCGAAGTATTCGTCGCCGACGCGTTGGCCGTTTAGAGAAAGCTCATACAAACCCATCGCGGTGGCGTAGATGCGCGCTCTCGCGACTTTTTTCGTCAGGGAAAACGTTGTTCGCAAGAGCGGCGCGGGATTGGATTTCTTGTCATCCTCGGCGAGATTGGGCGTGATCCATTTGGCCGTCCAATCCCCCGGCTCGAGCAGACCCATCTCCCAATGCGCGGGTTCGCTCCAATTCGATAGATGGCCGTGATTATCGGCCACGCGCACCTGCCAGAAATAAATTCGTTGGCGCTCAAGCGCGGGCCCAGCGTATTCGACCTGGATCGAAGCGCCCGACGGTTGCGTGCCGCTCTCCCAAATCATTTTGCTCTCGGTGAGATCTTTCTCGGAGAGGGCCACGCGCAAATCGTAGCTGGTCTGCAGTACGCCTTTTTCGGCGCTGGCAAGTTCCCAGCTCAGGCGCGGCTTGCTCACGTCGATTCCGAGAGGATCGACCTTATATTCGCAGCGGAGGTTTTTCACCGTGACTGGCGTTTGCGCTTGCGCTGGCGTGGCCAACAAGAGCGCAGCAACTACCGTTGGCCCAGCTAAGAGGGTTTTGAGTCTCACGGGCATCTCCTCAATGGCAAAACGCCAGCGTCAGGCGCTTGCCCGTTTCGCACGGCAAAAGCTCGCCGGACCGTCCGAGCCGAAACCACATTAAGATCACTTCCGAACCTGATGCGCAAGAAGAATTGGAGCGGGGATGAGTCGAGCGGGCGATAGAAATCGAACGCCGCGTTCCTTATTTTGAGCCGCATCGCGTCAGCGATTGTGATTCTCGGGTTTCTCGGGGATTCAGAAATGCTCTTTTGCCCACCGTTCCGAGCCCCTTAGAACGAAAATGTCTTCTTCTGTCTTTTCGGCTCCAAAATACTTACACGCCTCTTTCGTTTTGTCATTAAGCTGCTTTGCAGAATGGGTCGAGGAAATGTGTTTCTCCGCAAAAGAAATCTGCACCGTAACGGTCATGCAAATCCCACTTGAATCCGAAGCAACTATTCCGTCGTAGTCCCACCTAATTATCTGAAGATAGCTAAGGGTGACGTGTGGATGGCCCGAATAGAACTCCGCCGTAGCCTCCACACAAGACAGGCTCCTCTTGAAACAGTCTATTTCGGTCTCACTTGAGAATGACGAGCTTGTCTTTGTATCCGACGGCACCCAATCCCCAGTTGCAGTGAAATTATCTTTGTCGTGAGAGAAGTAGATTGGTTGGGCTGCCGATTGGGGCAGCGCGCTCGGAGCGCACGTCATCAAGAGGAGAACGATTGCCACGACTGCTCGGCACACTGGCCCCTCCGTTTATTTGCGCCCGCGCTTGCTGCTCTTGAAGAGACGTCTCTTTGCGCACTTTCGCCCTACAGCCGAGTGAAATTCTTCCGCAATCATGTACCAGTCCCAGTTTTCAAATTCACCCTTAACTTTCCGAGCTTGAAAATCTTCGACAATTGGGTCTATCGCCCGATCAAACCCCGGATGGTTTGCCTTAGCTCGTAGCGCTTCCGCTCGTAGTTCGTCCTGAAAGCTCATGCGGCGGATTTTACCACCGACCGAACTGCCCACCAAAAACGCCGGCTCTCTACTATTTGCCGAACCGCCTCTCTGAGTAAGTAGCGCGCCCATAGGAGACGTGTAAGCAAGATAAAGTGAGCCAAGGTGGAAATACGAGAATGGTTATCTGGAGCGGGCGATGGGAATCGAACCCACGTCCAAAGCTTGGGAAGCTCTTATTCTACCATTGAACTACGCCCGCTCTCGCTCTGCGCAAACATAACATAGCCGCGATTTCCGGACAATCCGCGGGGTGCCGTGATCTCGTTCCGAACGGACGCCAAGACGGAGTAGCGTTCACGCCGCCAGGCGGGAAATAGGCCCCGCGCATGCCCCAGTCTTTCCACGAGTCGTGTTAAATTAAAAAAGATTCGTTCTCGCGATTGGGCTTAGCTGAATCGAATGACGATCACTTCGCGCAAAATCGGACGCTTTCTCTCGGGCTTGCTGGCGTTTGGTATCGTGGCCTACGTTGCTGCATGCCTCGCGCTTTCGGCGATGAATCCTGACCGCATGCATCGCCGGACGACGCATGCCGCGACGATGCCCGCGCCGGAGGGTTTGCCGGAAGGATTCTTGTTGGGCACGGCCACGGCGGCTTACCAAGTGGAGGGCGGAAACACCGACAATGACTGGTCCGTATTCGAGCAGCAGCCCGGACACATCGCGCAAGGCGATCGCAGCGGGCGCGCTTCCGATGAGTGGAATCGCGTGCCGCAAGATATAGGGCTGATGAAAGACCTTGGCGCGAACGCCTATCGTTTTTCCGTCGAATGGAGCCGCGTGGAGCCCCAAGAAGGCGCGTGGGACGAGTCCGCGTGGACACACTACGAAGACGAAGTGCGCGAACTTCGCGCCGCGGGCATCACTCCGATGGTGACGCTGCTGCACTTCACGCTTCCCGAATGGCTGGCAGCGCGCGGAGGCGTACGCGCGCAAGATTTTCCGCCGCTCTTTGCAAAATTTGCCGCCGAGGCTGGCCGCCGCCTGGGACCGCAAGTGCACCTCTGGTGCACGCTCAACGAACCCAACGTGCAGATGACGCTTGGCTATCTGGATGGGCGCTGGCCGCCGGGTGAAAATTCTCCGCCACACGCGGCCGAGGCGTTTACCGGGTTGTTGCGCGCGCACGCTGCCGCAGCGGCCGAATTGCACCGCGTTGTGCCCGGAGCGCAAGTGGGCGTCGCGGTGAATATGATCGTGGCCGATCCCGCCTCGCGGTGGAATCTGCTTGATTGGGCCAGCAGCTACATGGTGCGGAAGGCGTTTGATTGGTCGATTTACGATGCGATTGTTAGCGGGCGCGCGCGTCTCTCGGTGCCGGGAATTCCGAGTCTCGATCAGCCGATTGCCGGACTCAAAGACTCGGCCGATTTTGTCGGTGTCAATTACTACACGCGCTTCTTGTTTCATTTCTCGACGGGGTTTCCTCCATCGTTCGCGCGCACTTCCGATCCGGAAAACACGACCGACCTGGCGTGGTCGATCTATCCCGATGGATTGCAGCGCGTGCTGCAGGATACCTGGACTCGCTATCATTTGCCGATTTACGTCACGGAAAATGGCATCGCGGATGCGGCGGGTACGCGGCGCGGAGCGTACATCCAGTCCCATCTGGAAGCGGTGGAGGCGGCGGCGCGTGAGGGGATTCCGGTTCGCGGGTATTTTTATTGGTCGCTGGTGGATAATTTCGAATGGGCGGAAGGCTTTCGCACGCGCTTCGGCCTCTACCATGTGAACTATCCCACCGAGGAGCGCACCTTGGCGCCCGGTGCGGAAGTGTTTCGCTCCTGGGCGGCCACGCTCGCAGGCCCCGCTTCACGCTGAAAAATCGTTTCGAAAAACCATGGAATTTCAAAGATGGCGCGATTGGGTTGGCGTGTAGTGTTGGCGCGCAGCTCGCCGAATTGTTCCGGTTCGAGAAGCTCTGCGACGGCGGCGACGATCTTGCGGAAGCTGCGCAGCACGAGGCCCACATTGCGCTCCTTGATCCACTGCGCGTTGTAGCGCTCTTGCGGCAAAGTCCAGGAGTTGCATTCGACGATCACCGGCAACTGTTTTGAGAGCGCTTCGGAAAGGCTGCCTGGACCCGGCTTCCCAATAAAGAAATCCGCCAAGCTCATGTAGTAGGGAACTTCTTTTGTAAGGCCTTCGATACAGTGCGGCATACGCCAGCGTCTTTCGCGCAACTCCTTCGCCAGCACCGCGTTTTTTCCACACAGTAGGATCAACTGAATATCGAGCGTGGATTCGTCAAGCCGCTCGGCGATATCGAGCATGGCGCGGCTGCCATGCCCGCCAAAGAGCACGAGACCTGTGGGCAGACCGGGATCGAGGCCGATCCGGCGGCGCTCATCGGAACGTTTGATTTCCGACGGCTCGTAAAATCGTGGATGCAGAATCATTCCCGAAGCCTGAAAAACGCGCTCGGGCGTATAGCCCAATTGCCGCGCCTGCTCGACCGCCTTCGCCGAGCCGCAAATCGCGTACTGCTCCTGACGCTCGAGCCAGAAGTGTGGCGGATAATCGGCAATATCGGTGAGGATGGTAACGAACGGCCGTCCCGGGCAGGCCGCGTGAAAGCTATCAAAGAGTGCATGATTAAAATGCGGCACTACGGAGACCAGTAGATCGGGCTGCGTTTCTTTCCAGTGTGCTTTCAGAATGCGCACGATCGGGCGGCGGTACGCGCGGATAATCACCTGTAACGAGCGCATCAGTTCCGTGCTGCCTAGCGTCCAGCCTGTTCGCAGCATCGAGTTGTAAAAATCCTGGATGCGAATCCCGGCATATTTCTTGAGGACGTCGGTGGGATCGAGCAGCTCCTGAAGATTGGTGAGTTGTACTTCCCAAGGCCGGTGTTGGGCCTGGATCACCATCTCCAGGGCATTGGCTGCGGCGCGATGGCCGCCACCGGCGTCAAAGAAGCAAATCTCGATGCGTTTCATAAATTCGGATAGTGGCAAATGAAGCGCCAAATTGTGTTAGAGAAATGTGAATAGATTGCCGTGATGTCTAAAGCATGCACTATCTATGAGTTACATAAGTTTTGCACAGGCGTCATACGGGCGTAACCCAACCGTTCGACAATTGTCACATGAAATGTGATCTGCACGTTCACTCGTTCTTCTCGGGGCCGTGCACCACGCCCGTCGTATCGAGGATTTGCCGCGAAAGCTACAGCGATCCTGACGCGGTTTACTCCACGCTGCAAGCACGCGGGATGGATCTGGTGACGCTGACCGATCACGATTCCATCGAGGGCGCTGAAAAGCTGCGGCGCCACGCCGGCTTTTTCACCAGCGAAGAGCTGACCTGCCGGATGCCGAGCGGGACGGAAGTGCACGTCGGCGTCTACGACATTACCGAACGGCAGCATACGCAGTTGCAGCAGCGCCGGAACGATCTGGTGGCGCTGCTGATGTATTTGACCGAGTGGCGGCTCTTCTTCAGCGTCAACCACGTTTTTTCGAGCCTCACCGGCGCTCGCGAAATCGAGGACTTCGAATGGTTCCAGGAGTACTTTCCGGCACTCGAGGCGCGGAACGGTTTGCTGCTGGCCGCGCAGAATGCAAGTGCCGCCCGGTTGGCAAAACGCTGGCGGAAAATTGCCATCGGCGGCAGCGACGCCCACGCGCTGGCTTCCGTTGGTACCGCGTACACGGAAGTGCCCGGCGCGCGCGATAAGGACGAATTCTTTGCCGGGCTACGCGCGGGCATGGGACGCGTGGAAGGCGAATCCGGAAACTTCACGAAGCTCACGCGCGACGTCTTGCTCGTCACTTTGGAAATGATGCGCGAAAACGCCTGGACGCGATTGCTTGCGCCGTTGGGCGTGCTGATCCCGTGCGCAACGCTACTCAATCATTGCACGGAATATATGTTTGGCCGGCGCTGGGCGGCGCGAATTCTGGACGAGCCCGCCGCGCGCCCGTCGTGGATTTCGGCTTCGCAACCGGCGGTGGAGTAAAAACCATGACCCTGGCAAGGATGGTCTGGAACCGGATCGAATCGGGCGATCATCGCCTGATGCGGCGAGTGCACAAGTGGCGTCCCCCGCGGTGGTTTCGGTTCTTCACGATTGTATTCACCCGTATGGGTGATGGCTGGCTTTGGTATGGAATCGGCATCGTGCTGCTGTTATTTGGGGGCACGCCGCGGTTCCTGGCGTTTGGTTCGGCGGCACTTGCGACCCTTTCTGGAATCCTACTTTTTCGGTTTCTGAAGCGTGTGAGCCATCGCAAAAGGCCTTGCGAGCTCGAGCCGCATTGTTGGTCGCTGGTTTTGCCTCCCGACCAATTTTCGTTTCCTTCTGGGCATGCCATCACGGCGTTTGGGATCGCCGTGGCGCTCGGCTGGTTTTACCCAGAACTCTTTGCCTGCCTCTTGTTCGTGGCGGCGAGCATTGCGGTGTCACGCATTATTCTGGGCATGCACTTCCTCAGCGACGTTATCGCCGGCTCATTTCTTGGGTGCCTGCTCGGCTACTTCTGCGTGCACATCCTCACGCGCCTATAAGCGGCGGCTGGGTTATCTCCACCGAATGCCGCCGCGAACGGCAGGCTTCACCACCTACAAACGCTTTCGCCGTCATCCCCTGCGGAGGTACACTAATTTAGAAGCGTCTGCAAAGGCGCTTTCCGGCTATTTAACGGGAGCCGCATCCATGAATCCGCGCGAAGTTCTCCGCGTTGCTTTTCGCTCGCTCACCAAGAATAAAATGCGCACCGCGCTGACGATGCTCGGGATTATCATCGGCGTGGGCGCCGTGATCTGCACCGTGGCGATTGGCGAGGGCGCTTCCGATCAGGTGCAGCAACAGATTTCCGCGCTCGGGGATAACCTGATTTACATCACGGCGGGTAGCATTAACTCCTACGGCGTTCACCTGGGCAGCCAGGCCACCAAAACGCTCACCGCCGATGACGCCACGGCCATCGAGCAGAACATCCCCACGGTGAGCCGCGTTTCGCCCGGCGTTTATGCCGGAGTGCAGGCGGTCTACCAGAACCAGAATTGGTTTACGCACGCATCCGGCACCGGCCCGGATTATTTCCAGATTCGGCATTGGCCCATCATTCGCGGCAGCGGATTCGGCGAGCATGACGTCGAAACCGCTTCCGACGTTTGCATTATTGGCCAGACGGTGGCGACGAATTTGTTTGGCACGGAAGATCCCGTCGGGAAGACGATCCGCGTGTCGAATTTGCCGTTTCGGGTGATTGGTTTGTTGGCGGTGAAAGGCCAGTCCGCGGCATTTGGAAATGATGAAGACGATACGCTGGTGATGCCGTACACGACGGTGCAGAAGAAGCTTTCCGGAATCAGTTGGCTTCAGAACATCGCAATTTCCGCGGCCACGGCGGCCGATATGCCCGGCGCGGAAAAACAGATCACTTCGCTCTTGCGGCAGCGACACCACCTGCGTCCCGATGAGCCGGACGACTTTATCATCCGCGATCCGAGCGATCTGGCGCAGGCCCGCGAGCAGGCGGTGCGGGTGATGGAGTTATTGCTGGCCGCCATCGCATCCGTGTCGCTGGTGGTGGGCGGAATTGGAATCATGAACATCATGCTCGTCTCGGTGACGGAGCGGACGCGCGAGATTGGCGTACGCATTGCGGTGGGCGCCACCGAACACGACGTGCAGGCGCAATTTCTGAGCGAGGCGGTGGTGCTGAGCATGTTTGGCGGGGCGCTGGGTGTAGCTTTCGGATATGTAGCGTCGACTGTTGTGTCGTCCGCTTTGGCATGGCCGACGAATATCCCTGTATCAGCGATCGGAATCGCGGTGATATTTTCCGCGGCCGTCGGTGTGTTTTTCGGATACTATCCCGCAAAAAAGGCGGCGTCACTCGATCCGATCGAAGCCTTGCGCTTTGAATAGCCCGCGACGGCTCCGCTCTCTTGCCGCGCGTTCTGTTGAACTGTCCTGTCCGGCTTCTTGATTAGGCGAGCACATCGGTGAATCCGAATTCTTGCAGAGGCGGTGACGAATAGAGAGACTGTCTTGCGAATCGCCACGCGTCGAGAGCGTGAATCCGGAAGAAAACGCGCGAGAGCGGGAGGGAGCTTCTAATGTCCAGTAGCGCTTTGCAGTCTACGGGATTGCCGCGACGCCGGAGCCAGCGCATCTTTCTACCGGTGCGGCTTCAGGTCAGCGGCCAAGCCAACGAGAAATTCACTTTCCAAGAAGACACGCGAACACTGGCGATCAGCGCGCACGGGGCCTTGCTGAGATTGGCCACGTGCGTGAATGAGGGGCAACAGCTTGAGTTGCGCAATGCGCGAACCGCAGCGGTCGAGCGCTGCAAGGTGGTCTACCTCGGGCAAAGCGAAGCAGGCGGCGCGCAGGTAGGCGTCGAATTCGTGGCCCCCAATCCTACCTTTTGGAATGTGTCTTTCCCGCCCGAGGATTGGAAAGCGCAGCGTGTTCGACCTACGCAAGGTGCGCAACTGACGGAGTGTTAGGCGGTATCCACGACTTTCGTCTTGTAGCCCTATCCCCCTTCATCGCCGTGCTGGCATCGTACGCTACGCTCGATGCCGCCGATCGCCGCACCCGAAATCGAATAGATGGATACCACTCGAAACCCTCTCCGCTGGAAGTGCGTGCGTTGCTCAAACCCTGTTTCGATTCGAGCGTGGTTGATCAAGGCGCCCAAGACGCAGTCAGGTAATGTACCGTTTTGACGCTCAGGCAGACTCCGCGGTCCACTTACAGCATGCTCTGTATTCTTTGAAGACTCGACTCACCGTAACATGTGGACGTCCTCGGGGGAGAGGTTACATGTTTCGCCGTTTGGGTTTGTGCAGTTTCGCTGGTCTCTTTTTATCCGCTTTTTTAGTCACTCCAGTCACAGCCGATACAGTGATCCAGCTCGCCAGCGTAGGCACGGCTGCGGATTCCAGTCAGTACAACTCCCAGGGCGCTACGATTTCAATTGAACCGAACAGCGCGTGGGCGGCGCCGTTGCCAGGCTCCTCTTGGGTGTCTTTTGAATCTACCGGTAATCCGAATACGCCAGGATTTGTGGCGCTCGCAAATGGCACGGTGGTCGATTTCTTCGATGTGTTCACCGTTCCTGGCACGGCAACGGGTGGCTCGATCTCCGTTATGGCCGACGATTCCGCGGCCGTCTATCTGAACGGCCTGCTTCTGGTTCCCGAGGCGCCCTCGGCCGGCAACACGTATCACACTTGTTCTGATTTTGGCATCGGCTGCGTACGTCCAGACGTGATTGATCTTCCTGCCGCTGATCTCCATAGCGGCGCGAATACCCTGGAGTTTGCGGTGGCCCAGCGCGATGGAAGCTCTTACGGATTGGACTACGCGGGGTATGTTACCGACCCGCTGGCCACGCCGGAGCCCCTCTCGCTGGCCCTCGTAGGCACAGGCCTGCTAGCGATGGCATTTTTGCTGCGGCGCCGCTTAGCCTAGCGTTAACGGGCCTGCCGCACACCATCGTTGGCCCGAACCTCTAATTTTCGACGAGTTTATTCCGGACAGCGTAATCTAAAACATCATTCATCGAGTGGCAGTTGAGCCTGCGCATGACATCCGCGCGGTGCTTTACGATTGTCCCGGGACTTAGCTGCAGGATTTCTGCGATTTCGTTGGTGCTCTTTCCTTTTGCCGCCAGCCGGATAATTTCCCTTTGACGATCGGATAGTGGGCGGAGCTGGATATCCGCTTTGCCGGCCGGAGGGGGCGGTTCCGTTAGCCCCTTCTCGCCTTTATCTAGAAAGAGCTGTTCCACCTGCTTGCTGAAGAACTGCTCCCTTTGACTGACGGCCTGTACAGCCGCGGCCAAATCGGACACGGCGTCTGATTTGAGGATGCACCCCAACGCCCCGGCACGCAGCGCCAACCGCATGGTGTCCCGCAATTCATACATCGTTACCAGCAGCACGGCCGTTTCGGGGGAAATTTTGGCGATCTGGCGTGCGGCCTCAAATCCGTCCACGCAAGGCATAGCTATGTCCATCACGGCCACGTCCGGTTTGAGGTGCTCCACGGCTTGCACCGCTTCGAGTCCATTTCCAGCTTCGGAGATGACCTCCCAGCCGGGCTGAGCCCGTAGCAAGGCGCAGAGACCCTTACGCACGATCTCATGATCATCCGCTACCACGAGCCGAAGTTTGGCCATAAATACCCCAGAAAGGGCGCGTACGAGTTTCAACTTGGAACAATGGACGTTACCCTGCGTTCTCGCTATACCGGGTATGCTGTATGCACGCTGAAGCGGCAATGCCCACATCAGAAGTGGCCGTAGGCGGTCACCTAGAGTGACATAATTTGTCACTCCATCATGGATATAGAATTCCACCTCTGAACCAGAGCAGGCATAAGCAGTTATATATCATCAACTTAAATTGAGTCAAAGGTCGAGCGCCTTAATTGGGCTTGGTCGTGCACATTGCACCTGTTGGACTGTTCGGTTGGTAGCTTGCGGAGGCAGAATGCGGCGTACGCAGAGGGGCTTTTCGCTGATTGAGCTGTTGATTGTCGTAGCGATCATATTGATTATCGCAGCGATTGCCGTACCCAACCTGCTTCGTGCGCGAATTTCGGCCAATGAGGCCTCGGCAGTCAATTCCGTCCGCGCCATGACCACGGCTTGTATCACTTACAACTCGACTTATGGCGAATTTCCGCCGCTGCAAGCCGATTTGGGACCGTCAAGCACTGGAACTCCCTCGTCTACGGAAGCCGATCTGCTCGATCAAGTGCTTGGCTCAGCCACAGCAGTAAAGAGCGGATATACCTTCGTCTACGTCGCCGGCTCGGGTCCCGTAATTAGCTCCTACACCATTAACGCCGATCCAGTCTCGCAAAATCAAACCGGCATCCGCCATCTCTACACCGATCAGAGCGGCCTCATTCGTGCGAACCCAACCACCGTGGCATCGGTGACGGACTCACCGGTCAACTGAGCATTCCGGGTCGCCGCTCCGGCGTTTTATGGTGCTTTCGGGTACCAGTCGAGCAGGCGTACCTCGATTCCCGTTCCCTCCAGGCCCTTCTGAAACACGCTTAGGTCGGACCCACGATAATGGTAGGGAATTACGATCTTGGGATGAAAGGCCTTTACCGCGTCCGCCGCTTCGTCGGGCGGCATTGTATATGGCAAATTCATGCACACGAACGCGACGTCTATATTCCGGAGCGCGCGCATCTCAGGAACGCCTTCGGTATCGCCTGAAAAATAGAAACGCTTGCCGCCGTACGTCAGCACGTACCCGTTTCCACGTCCCTTATCGTGATAAAAGGTGCCCGCAGAGGGTCCGCGCTTCATGTTGTACATGGCAATCGCTTCGATCGTGAAACCGCCCCAGTTCTTCGTTTCACCGTTGGATATCACTTTCGCCGCGGTCACCGTCTTTGCAACCGCTGCGGGCGCCCAAATTTCCGTCCCGGCTTTGCTCACTTTGGCGATCGAATCGGCATCCATATGGTCGCCATGAATATCGGTCAGCAGGATCAGGTCGGCGGGGGGTAAACCGGTGAAGTCGGAAGGCTTTGCCGGATCGAGATAGATGATCTTCCCGCCTGCATCAATCATCAGGCTCGCATGATAGATCGGCGTGATTTTCACCGGGCCCCGCGACGTGTCGAACGTCTGGGTGGGGCGCGAATCCTGGGCCATTATCGGAGCCGCGAGGAGCGCGCACGTCACCAATATCGTCATCCATCTCATCGAAGAGCTCCTTTATTTTGAAACGTTTCTCAGGCGGACAGGATGGTAGCACCGCCTGAAATGCGCAGCAATTGGCCTGGGTCAGCGTGTGGCCCCCCGCACACGGGTAAATGAGGCTCTTTTTGAAGACGCTTACCGGACCGCCAGAGCATCTAACAGTACGAAGACAGCAGGAGGACCACCTTGAGTTATCCCTTTCTTACGCGTTATAAAAAATTATTGTTCGCGATTTCACTGCCGTTGCTGATGGCTGTGAGTAGTGCGGGACTTCAGGCGGCTCCCGTGCAGGACGCTCCGCCTCCGCAGGAGCAAGCGCCGCCTCCCGCGCAACCTGCGCAGCTATCACCGCAACAGTTGCAAGAGCTAGTTGCCCCCATTGCGTTGTATCCGGATGCGCTCGTGGCGCAGATTCTCGCGGGTGCCGCATATCCCACACAGATCGTCGAAGCACAGCGTTTTCTTCAGCAGAATCCCGATCTAAAGGGTGACGCGCTCGCGGCGGCGGTGGATAAGCAGGATTGGGATCCGAGCGTGAAGGCGCTGACGGCATTTCCATCCGTGCTTGCGGACATGGATAAGAACCTTTCCTGGACCTCTACGCTCGGCGACGCAAACATGAATCAGCAAGCCGATGTGATGAGCGCCGTCCAATTTATGCGGCAGAAGGCCCAGCAAGCCGGCAACTTGAAAACTACTCCGCAACAGACGGTAACGAGTCAGGGGCCGAACGTCGTCATTCAGCCGGCCAATCCCCAGGTCGTTTACGTGCCGGAGTACGATCCGGAATATGTCTACGGATATCCTGTCGGACTCTGGCCGGGGTTCTACCCATGGTGGGGAGTTGGTGGGCCGTACATATCTTTTGGAGTTGGATTTGGCGTCGGACCATTCCTCGGATTTGGCTGGGGCTGGGGCGGCTGGGGCTTCGATTGGTATCACCGTGGTCTTCTGTGGGGCGGACGGCCCTATGCCTTCCAAAGCCGCGCATTTTACGATCGCGGCGCCTATTTCCGCGGGAATTATCGCGGTTATGCGGCGCCTTATGCCCGTGGGGGCGGGGTCGCTCGCGGTTATGGTGGTGCCGAACGAGGTGGAACGACCGGCACGCGTTCAGGAGCCTTTGGCGGATATTCCCGCGGCGGGGATGTGCGCGGCTATTCATCGCGCGGACGTTCTAGCTTCGGCGGCGGGGCTTCTCGCGGCGGTGGTGGCCACGGAGGTCATGGGCATTGATATAACAGGTAATCCGCTGGTGGGCAATTTAGCGTCGGCCGGCGTCGCCGGCAATGGAGATGAAAAGATGGAGCGGGGAATGTGCAGTTCGAAGCAAAGTTATTTGGGTGGCGTCGGTAGCGTGGCTGCCTGCGCCGCCTTGGCGGTTTCTGTAGGGATTTTCCCAAGCCTAACGCAAGCACAATCTGCGGTCCAACCACCGCAGGCTGCCGCCACGCAGAGCTCCATGGTTCATAAAAGCGTGGCGCGCGATACCACGGACGCCGAAATCTTTGCGTCGGCGGGCGAGGCTACGCAGGCGCTCATCGCTGCCTTGCGTGCGGACGACGAGCAGGCGCTGACAAAAATTCTCGGGGCGGAATCGAAAGATGTGATTTCCTCGGGCGATCAAGTGGAAGACAACAATGACCGCCAGCAGTTCGTGCAGAAATACGAGCAGATGCACCGCTTGGTGACGGAACCCGACGGCACCACGACGCTGTATGTTGGCGCGGAAAATTGGCCGTCACCGATTCCGCTGATTCACGGCTCGGCGGGCTGGTATTTCGATACGCCAGCGGGGAAGCAGGAAATCCTGTATCGCCGTGTCGGAAAGAACGAACTGGCCGTGATAGAGGTGTGCCGCGAACTGGTGGACGCCGAAAAAGAATATTACGGGCAGCCGCACGATGGCGACTCCGGTAAGGTTTACGCGCAGAGGTTTTTCAGCGATCCGGATAAGCACGACGGCTTGTATTGGAAGGCCGCGAGCGGCGACCCCGATAGCCCGATCGGTCCGCTGGTGGCATCGGCCGCTGCCGAGGGATATACGAGCGGCGCCACGACAGAGGCGACCCAGACGCAGCCTTTCCAAGGCTACTACTTTCGCGTCCTCACCGCGCAAGGATCGCACGCCGCTGGCGGCGCCCACAGTTATTTGGCGGACGGAAAGATGACGCGCGGCTTCGCCTTCCTGGCGTATCCGGCGGAGTATCGCTCCTCGGGAGTGATGACGTTCCTCGTGGATCAGGATGGCATCGTGTACGAAAAGGATCTTGGCCCCAAAACTGCCGAACTCACAAAATCACTGAAGAGCTACGACCGCGACGCTACCTGGCGCAAGGCGGACTGAACCGAACTGACGGCAACCACCGCTTAGTGGTGCGGGGAGAGAAGAGCATGCCAAGAGACGCACACCAGAGAGCCGCCGAATTCCACGAACTCGCCGCACATGCGCATCGTGCTGCCGCGACGCATCACGAAAAAGAAGATCATAAGACCGGACACGAATTGTCCCGGCAAGCGATGGAGCACTCAACAAGGGCTTATCAGGCAACGCAGGAAGCACACCGCAAATCAGAAAACTCCGTCCAAAAGAAACCGTAGTGCTGCCACGCGATTCTGAAAGGGTTCCGACTTGAAGCGGGTTCAGAACACTCCTGCCGGATACGTTTTTCCGAACGATGTGAGCGAAGTTCCTACCGCGGCACTACGACCGTGAACCAACAAGCGCTTGGATTCACGAATTGCCGGCGAATTTCTCAACCCTACTGTCTGACGCCTCCGATGATCAGGTGCAGTACGATGGCGGGCTCGATGGCGAGCGTATTGCCACTCCACCGAGTGCCAAGCACACCGTAATCCCGCCGGTCAATCGTGAACGTTGTCTCGAAACCGGCAAGGTCACCGATGCCCGGCATCACGCGCGTTCCGATCAACTTGACGGGTATAGTGACGCGATGTGTAATTCCGTGGATCGTCAGATCGCCGGTCAAGCTATAAGCGCCCGCGCCCGTGGCCGCAATCGCATTGCTGCGAAACGCCAGCGTCGGGTATTTCGCAACGTCAAAGAAATCGTCGGAGCGCAACACCTTGTCCCGGCCGTCGTTGCGCGTGTCGAGGCTC
>Ga0209420_1000365_pt1 | contig 24975 bp, 19 predicted proteins | sample BlaSpr_A8_OM1_O1_FD_187972 | JGI IMG/M metagenome (GOLD analysis project Ga0209420, IMG submission 187972) | Forest soil microbial communities from Thunder Bay, Ontario, Canada - Black Spruce, Ontario site 2_A8_OM1_O1 (SPAdes) (version 2) | ecosystem: Environmental > Terrestrial > Soil > Boreal...
TCCGGGGCTGAAGTTCTTCGGTATGGTCGTACGCACGGCAGAGTCTATTGATCCCTCTACGCGGACTCTTCTAACCGAGGTCGATGTGCCCAACAAGGATGGGCGCCTGTTGCCCGGCTCGTTCGGCGAAGTGCATTTCGCTGTCGGCTCTGGTGTGAACAAGGTTACGGTTCCGGTGAACGCCATGCTGTTTCGCGCCGAAGGCCCACGCGTCGCCGTCGTCGGTCCCGATGGCAAGGTGCAGCTGCGTCCCATAAACATTGGACGCGACTACGGCACCACGTTGGAGATTCTCGGAGGAGTTTCCCCCTCCGACCAGATCGTGATCAACCCTTCAGATTCGCTCGAGGAGGGGCAACAGGTGGTCGTGGCTCAAAAACCCGATCAATCCCCGCAGCCAGTTCCGCAGAAAGGCAGCGGATCGTGAAGCGATTCGCAATCTCGGTCGCTCTCGCGCTGCTCGGTCTTTCCGCCGGATGCACCGTCGGTCCGCGTTACAGCCGGCCCGCGGCTCCAGCGCCGGCACCCGATGCCTGGAAGACCCAACCGCCCTGGGAGCAAGCCGCGCCCAAGGATGCGATTCCCAAAGGCGCGTGGTGGCAAGTCTTTAACGATCCGGCGCTCAATACCTACGAACAACAATTGCTTCAGGCCAACCAGTCTCTGGTGGCCGCGCGCGACCGTTTAGACCAGGCACGTTCGTTGGCGCGAGTCGCCACCGCGGACATGTTCCCGCAGCTTTCGGCAGATCCCAGTGCGTTGCGGGAGCGCGCCGGCGCCAATCGCCCGTTAAATGGCGCAGGTCCGACCATCGTCAGCGTCCCGGGTTTGCCGCAGCCCATCACTGTTAGTTCGCCGGATACTTCTTATACCCAGAACGTCTTCACGATTCCGTTTTCTCTCAGTTACGAAGCCGACCTTTTCGGGCGGGTGCGGCACAACGTGGAAGCGGCCAACGCTTCTCTACAATCAACCGCCGCTGATCTGCAGAACGTCCAGTTGGTGCTGACCGCTGAACTCGCCGCCGACTACTTCACGCTTCGTGAACTGGACGCCGAGTACCAAGTAGTGCAGGAGTCCGTGGGCTATCAGCAAAAAGGCCTGGATCTGGTGAAGAACCGTCACGACGGCGGCATAGCCAGCGGACTCGAAGTAGCGCAGCAAGCTGCGCTGCTTGATTCCACGGTTTCGCAGCTCGCGCTGGTGCAGGAGTCACGCGAGCAATATGAGCACGCCATTGCGGTGTTGGTAGGCCAACCAGCCTCCAGCCTGAGCTTGCCTGTCGCGCCGTTGCGCGCCACGCCGCCGCCGGTGCCGCTGGGAGTGCCATCCGACGAACTGGAACGCCGGCCTGATATCTCCACGGCAGAGCGTCTGATGGCCTACGAAAATGCGCAAGTCGGAATCGCCCGATCGGCCTTCTATCCACACATCACGCTGAGTGGTATTGGAGGATGGCAAAGTCGCGATCTCGGCTCTCTCCTCAACGCTCCGAGTCTCTTCTGGTCGCTGGGCGCCGATGCCTTGCAGCCCATCTTCGAAGGGGGCCGAAATCGCGCCAATCTGGCCGCTGCCCGCGCGGCGTACGACCAGTCCGTAGCCAATTACCGCCAAGCCGTACTCACGGCATTCCAGGAAGTCGAAGACGGAATCAGCAATCTGAGTACGCTTTCGCAAGCCCTGGCCACGCAGGACGCTGCAGTTAATGACGCCCGCCGCGCGCTGGAGATTGCGAATAACCGTTACATCGGCGGGGTCACCAGTTACCTGGATGTGATCAATGCGCAGACCACGCTGCTAGTCAGCGAGCGCCTGCAGACGCAGTTGCTCGGTCAGCAAATGGTCAGCTCCGTCTATCTCGTCAAAGCTCTCGGCGGCGGCTGGGACGCCAGCCAAATCAAAGACCAGCGAGTTCATCCCCAGGCTGGCCAGATCTTACAACCCTGAGTTCGCCTTGTTTACTGGTTGACAACCGTTCAGTGGGAGCTTAGGATTATAGCTGAGGGAAATATCTCTTCTTACTCTTTCATGCTTGCGGCAGTAAGCCAGCCCAATCTGAAGTTTTCCATCGATTCGCGTTTTTTGAAAGAGTGATCGGAAATAACACTGCTAACTGGCAAGGGACTGTTGTGTAATCCACCCTCGTTTTGACGTCTGCGGTTATCGCGTAGCCTTAGAGGAGAAAGCATGAAGAACACCAAGTTTCTTGTGAAAGTGAACCGCAGCGGCACTCGCGCTCCGGAATACGTCCAGCGCATTGACCGCACTCCGATCCAGACCACAACCGACCGCAAGCTGGCGCTGGCTATGGGCCGCTTTACGGCGGAAGACGCCGTCAAGTCCATCCAGAATTCCCGCTGCAACCCGGAGCTAATCTCCATCCAGGTTGGCGCCTAATTTTTTAGTGCGGGCTGCGGCACCCTTAGGGTTCCCAGCCCCCGCGCCGACGTCGCAACGAAGCGATCGTTTTGCTCAAAGGCACTACTATTTCCGCAGGCGTGCCTCCGCCAGTTATTCCGCACTTCACATCGAAACCGTGCAGTTACTCCGTGACTCAGAAAATTCAGCTGTGATCGCCTGGGCGTAGTATTCTCGCGTGGAATAAATTCCCAGAATCTCTCGGATCGCGCGAAAGGACCGCCTCCGTGGCACAAGACGAAAAAGCTGGTTACAACCGCTTCCTGCTACTGGTGGCGGGGCTTGGTGGTTTGCTGTACGGAGTGGATGTCGGCATCATCGCCGGCGCGCTGCCGTATCTCGAAGCTACATCCGGTTTGAATGCGGGCCAGCTTTCGACCGTGGTTGCCGCCGTCTTGCTCGGCAGTGTGATCTCAACCCTGTTCGCAGGTGTGCTGGCAGACTGGATGGGGCGCAGACTTCTGATGACGCTTAGCGGCGTGCTGTTTGTCATCAGCATTCCGATGATTGCCCTCTCGCACGGTTATCAGCCTCTGATTCTTGGCCGCCTTTTACAGGGAATCAGCGCCGGGTTGATCGGTGTAGTAGTTCCGCTGTATCTGGCGGAGTGTCTCTCAGCGTCGAGTCGCGGCAAAGGTACGGGCATCTTCCAATGGCTGCTCACACTCGGCATCACGGCGGCTGCGTTCGTGGGCATGTATTTCAGTTTTCGCGTCGACCAAGTGGCGAAACTCGGCGACGCTGTCAGGCTCATCGCATTTAAAGACACGGCCTGGCGCAGCATCTTCTGGGTTTCCCTGCCACCCGGCGTTCTGTTCGTGATCGGCAGCTTAATGGTCGCGGAATCGCCGCGCTGGCTATTTCGCGCAGGCAAACGCGATGCCGCCCTCTCGGCGCTCCTTCGTTCTCGCACCAACGAGCAGGCGAACCTCGAACTTAAGGAAATGGAACAAGCTGCCGCTGCAGAACAAGCCCAGACCTCAACTGGGACCAAGGTAAAGGAATCGCTGTTGCGCCGAAAATACCTCATCCCATTCGTGCTGGCCTGCGTAATTCTCGCGTGCAACCAGGCCACAGGCATCAACTCGATCATTGGCTATAACACCAATATTCTTCTGCAGAGCGGCCTGTCCGACGTTCAGGCTCATTGGGGTTACGTTCTTTTTACCATGGTCAACTTCCTCGTGACCATCGCCGGCGTCATGCTGGTGGATCGCAAAGGCCGGAAAGTTCTGCTGTCGGTAGGAACAGCGGGAATTATCGTCTCGCTCGTCTGTACCGGCCTGCTCTTCCGCCAGACGGAACGCTTACGCGCGGATTCCCGAAGCCAAGTTCAGTCGATGGTCACGTCTGACCAGAAAATCTCGCTGGCCTATGACCAGAAGCTGGCCACGACGCTGCTAACCGCGGGAGGGGACTCCGTCCAAAAACTGGGCAGCCGACCTACCTCTTTGGTCGTCATCTATTCCTATGGCGGCTTCCACGCCGCCACCAAGGCCGCGCGCTCTGACGACACGGCCGCGACCCCCATCGTTATCACGCGCGAAAGCTGCGTGCCCGCCAACAAAGTGGTAGCGTTCTTCTCGAATCCTTTCGGTGATCTAGACGCCGCGCGCCTGGCTCCGCTGAGAATCGACAATGCACTGATCACTCCCTTGCCCAGCCAGCGCAGCGGATGGAAGGTAGCCATCACCCTTTTCGTGTTCATGGCGTTCTATGCTGTCGGCCCGGGCGTCATTGTGTGGCTCGCGCTTTCCGAACTGATGCCGACACGCATCCGCTCCAACGGCATGAGCATCGCCCTGCTACTCAACCAGGCGGTTTCAACCGGTATTGCCGCCGTGTTCCTGCCCACGGTCGGCAAGTACGGCTACTCCACCATGTTTTGGGGATTCGCGGGCTGCACCGTGATCTACTTCATCACGGCCGTAGTGTTCCTGCCAGAAACGAAAGGGAAGACGCTGGAGGAAATCGAAGCGCACTTCGAGGGCGCAAGAAAAACGCCTGGCCTGGAAACGGCCTGACCCCGGCGAATCGCTCTGGTTGACCGCTCTACGTCCGCGCGCGGCGTTCGCTGTTGGGCTTCGAACCACTGAGCGCGAAGAACAAAATGTAGATATAACAGACCACTGGAAGAAAGAAGGCGTGGTGAATTCCGATCCTATCGGCAATCGCGCCTTGGGCAAGCGGGATAAGGGCTCCGCCAACAATCGCCATAATCATGACTCCGGATCCATCCCCCGTGAGCGGACCGAGTTCCGCTACGCCTAGAGCGAAAATGCTCGGGAACATGATGGAGTTGAAGAAGCCCACCAGGATGATGCTCCACATGGCGAAGTGTCCCGTGCTGATCATAGAAATTGTCACGAGCGCGGCCGCACACACTGCGCAAATGCCGAGCAATCGCCCGGCCTTCATCTTTTGCAACAGCCCGGATCCGATGAAACGCCCAACCATCGCCCCGCCCCAGTAAAACGCGACAAAACTCGCCGCAACTTTCTCCGTGAGTCCGCCGATGTCCGGCTGGCTGAAATAATTGACCAGAAAGCTCCCGATGGAAACCTCGGCGCCGACGTATACGAAAATGGCGATTGCGCCAAAGATCAAGTTCGGATGCTTCCAGATGGAGTCGTTTACCTTTTCGCCGATCTGGTGCTGCGCGTGGGGGATTTTCGGCAGCTTGAAACTGCCGATGGCGATCGCCAGCAGCACCAACGCAATTCCCAAGCCGATATACGGAGTCTTAACCGTGGCCGCTTCGTGCAATCGATACGAGTGCAGCGCATCAGGCGCCATCGCTCTTATCTCTTCAATGCTCTTGGGCGCTGCGGTCAGGATCAAAAGACCGCCGAAGAACGGAGCAAGAAATGTTCCCAGGGAATTGAACGCCTGCGTAAGGTTCAACCGGCTCGACGCTGTCGCGGGGTTACCGAGCACGGTCACGTATGGATTCGCCGCCACTTGCAGGCAGGTGATGCCGGCAGCCAAAACAATCAGTGCGACCAGAAACAGCGGGTACGACGGCGCACTCGCCGCCGGCACAAAAAGAAACGCGCCCGCGCCCATGGTCAGCAAACCCACCACCATCGACCGCTGATAGCCGATCCAGTCGATCACTTTCGCCGAAGGTATGGAGAAAAGAAAATATGCTCCAAAAAAGGCAAACTGAATGAGCATGACCTCTTTGTAATTCAGGTCGAAGATCGGCTTCAGGTGAGGGACAAGAATGTCGTTGAGACAGGTGAGAAATCCCCACATGAAAAATAAGGTAGTCACGACCGCCAGGGGTACGGCATAGGACGCCGGCCCGTCGGAAGCCGACGCAGTGGTGGAACTGCCGGGAGCAACGATTGCCATAGCTTGATGTCCACCCGTAATCAGGGATTTCAGGGCTTATCGCCCACCGATCATAGCATCGTGGGCCGCTCTCCCGTAATTCCCGTCGAAGGAGAGCCATTCCTGACCGGAATATCATTGTTTGATGGGAATTCGAGTTCTGCGCCCTACTGCTGGAGCTGGAGCTTCACCAGCCAGTTCGCCGGTTCCGGGAGGATGGCGAACGTAGGGAGCTTGCCCCGCACCATGGCCACTTCATCGCAATTGTGAAACCTGGGGCAGACGTGGCAGTCCTTGTAAATCTTGTCGGGAAGATCTTCTCGTCGAGCCATCTCGAATCCCTGGCGCGCAAAAAACTCGGGAGCCCGCGTGAACAGGCAGATGCAATCCACGCGATGCCGCTTCGCTTCAGCCAGTAAAGCCTTCATCAGCCGGCTCCCCCCGCCTTGACCTTGCGCGCGGGGCCCTACCGTGATCGAACGAATCTCTGCCAGATGCGTGCCATAAAGATGCAGCGCGCCGCATCCAATGATGCGGCCTTCGTTTTCCAGCACCACAAAGTCTCTTACATTTTCGCAAATCTCCGCCAGCGTACGCGGCAGCAACGTGCCGTCGCCGGAATAGCTGGCAATCAGATCATGGATCTGCTTCGCATCCGGCAAAATGGCTTTACGCGTGCGCATGGAAGTTGACCTCCTCGCGCAGGTTTTCAATTTTCTTCCTCGCCACTCCAATCCCCTGCCGCACTCGTGCTGGCGCCGTCCCGCCGGCAACGTCGTGGATCGCCAATACCGCGGCCAGCTTCAGACACTCATGAAAATCGCTGTCAAATACGGGATTCAGCGCACGCAACTCATCCAACGTCAAATCCTGAAGCTCGCATTGCTTTTCCACACACACCTTCACCGCATTTCCAATCTGCTCGTGCGCGAGCCGCGAAGGAACGCCGCGGGTGACCAGGTAGGTCGCCGCTGCCCATGCATTCATGAAGCCCGACTGCGCCGCCTCGTTCATACGCTCGAGATCAAACTCCACCGCCTTCATCCACCCGGCAACCAACGGCAACAACCCAAGCGTCGTATCGGCGGCATCGAAAAGCGGCTCCTGAGTTTCCTGCAGGTCTTTGTTGTAGGCGAGAGGTAAGCCTTTCAGAGCCACCAGTAGCGTCGTCGCACTTCCGAGGACTCGCCCGGTCTTGCCACGCACCAGCTCCAGAAGATCTGGATTCTTCTTCTGAGGCATCGCGCTGCTGCCCGTGGAATAAGCCTCAGGCAGTTGCGCAAAGCCAAATTCTTGCGAAGAAAAAATAATCATTTCCTCCGCCCAGCGGCTCAAGTGCAGCCCCAGGAGCGAGAGCACATTGACGAACTCAAGAACGAAGTCGCGATCGCTGGTGGCGTCGATACTGTTCGCGGTCGGACCAGCGAACTCAAGTTCGCTGGCCATGAACGCCCGATCCAGCGGCAGAGTCGCACCAGCCACCGCGCCCGATCCCAGCGCACACACGTTCAGACGCTTGCGGCAATCCGCAAGCCGGTCAGCATCCCGCAAAAACATTTCGACGTAGGCCAGCAGCCAATGCGCAACCAGCACGGGTTCAGCATGCTGCAAATGGGTGTAAGCGGGCATCGCGGCGCTATCGGCTTGTTCGGCACGGTCGGTGAATGCCGCGCAGACTTCCGCCAGTTCCTTCCGCAACTCATCAATCGCCGCCCGCACATAGAGGCGAAGATCAGTGGCGATCTGTTCGTTGCGGCTGCGCCCGCTGTGCAACTTGTAGCCCACGTCGCCGATCCGCGCTGCCAGCTGTTTCTCCACAAAATGATGCACATCCTCAGCGTCATCATCTTCAACGAATCCTTTGGACGCAGCGGCCATCTCGCCAATCCGCTGCAGCCCTTCCAGGATGCTGATGAGTTCGTCTGCAGATAAAACACCAGCATTTTTCAAAGCGCGAGCGTGGGCCCCGCTGGCGGCGAGTTCATAACTCAGCAGCCGCCGGTCGAAATCAAACGACCTCTGCCAGCGTTCAAATTGCGGATCCAGCGCCTGCCGAAACCGCCCCGACCACATCTTCATCGCGCAACCTCCGCGCGCGCCCGTGCTCGCGTACGCGATGGCAGTCCGAGAATTCGAATGAAGCCGGCGGCATCCTTCTGGTCGTAACTCTCACCCATCGTGAACGAAGAAAGATCGGTGCGATAAAGCGAGTACTCAGATTTCCGGCTCACCACCGAAACGTTTCCTTTATACAGAGACAGCGTTACGGTGCCTGTCATCTCGGCTTGCGTGCTGGCGACAAAAGCGTCCAGCGCCTCACGCAGAGGCGTGAACCACAATCCGAAGTAGACGAGTTCGGCGTACTTCAGCGCCACGTGTTGCTTGAAGTGCGCAACCTCCCGCTCCAGGCACAGAGCTTCCAGCTCGCGATGCGCCGCGATCAGCAACGTTCCGCCGGGCGTTTCATAACACCCGCGCGACTTGATTCCCACGAACCGGTTCTCCACCAGATCGACTCGGCCGATGGCGTTACGCACCCCAATTTCGTTCAGCAACTCGACCAGCGAGACCGGATCAAGCTTCATGCCATCGGCCGTGACCGGAATCCCTTTTTCGAAGCCAATTGTCACCTGTTCTTCTTTGTCGGGCGCCTCTTGCGGCGACCGAGTCATTTGCCAGGTTGCCGGCAGCGGAGCATTCCCAGCGTCTTCCAGTTCTCCGCCTTCATGACTGAGGTGCCACAGGTTGCGGTCGCGGCTGTGAATTTTCTCGCGGCTTGCGGCCACCGGGATGCCGTGCTGCTCCGCATAGTCCAGGCAGTCTTCGCGGGATTTCAGCGACCACTCCCGCCACGGTGCAATCACTTTCAGCTCGGGCGCGAGCGCTTGATAAGTCAGTTCAAAACGAACCTGGTCGTTTCCTTTGCCCGTGCAGCCATGCGCCACCGCCGTCGCTGCCTCGCGCAGAGCGACTTCGACTTGATGTTTTGCGATGACGGGCCGCGCCAGCGACGTGCCCAGCAGATATTTATGCTCGTACACGGCACCGGCCTGCAGCGCCGGAAACACATATCCGGTCAGAAACTCCTCGCGGAGATCCTCCACGATCACCTTGCTCGCGCCCGTCGCATAAGCCTTCTCAACGACGGCTTCGATGTCATCGCCCTGGCCCACATCGCCGACCATCGCGATCACACTGTAGGAGTAATTCTCTTTGAGCCACGGAATAATGATGGAGGTGTCGAGTCCCCCGGAGTAAGCGAGCACAACTTTTTCAGGCATGAGCACTCCTTGCGGGCAGGCGATCGCCGCCGCCCAGCAGCAAATAAAGAATCGCCTTTTGCACATGCAGGCGGTTCTCCGCCTGCTCAAAAACCACCGATTGCGCCGAATCGATCACCGCGCCGGTCACTTCCAGCCCGCGGTGCGCCGGCAGGCAGTGCATGAACACCGCATGGGGCGCAGCTTGCGCCATGAGTTCTGCATTGACTTGATAAGGCGGAAACACTTTCGCCCGCTCGTTCTCTTCCCGCTCCTGCCCCATGCTCGTCCAGGCATCGGTGTAAATCGCATCGGCCCCAAACACCGCCGTGCGGGGATCGGTTAGTAAATGAATCTCGGCCCCAGTCTCCTCGGCAATTTCGCGAGCGGCAGCGACAATTTGCGGTTTGGGAGCATAGCCTGGCGGGGTTGCAACGCGAATCGAAGACCCCAGGCACGCGCATGTAAGCAGCAACGAGTGCGCCACATTGTTTCCATCGCCCACATACGCCAGGCAGCGCTCTTTCACGTCTCCGAACCGCTCCAGCAACGTGAGGTAATCAGCCAGCGCCTGGCAGGGATGCTCCAGATCGCTGAGCGCGTTAATCACCGGAACCGCTGCGTGCTGCGCCATGCCTTCAATCGTTTGTTGTGAGTAAGTGCGCAGCACAATCAAGTCCACCCAGCGCTCCAGGTTGTGCGCGACGTCGCTCAACTTTTCGCGCGCATCGAGGCGTTCGTGGGTCTGGTCGACGAACATCGCCGTACCGCCCAAACCCACCATCCCCGCCTCGAACGTAAGCCGGGTGCGCAAAGACGGCTTCTCGAAGAACATGACCATCTGCCTGCCCGTAAGCGCCCGCCGAAAATCAGCCGGACGAGACTTCATGATTCCGGCCAGATACAACACGGCATCTACGCCGGCAGGGCCGAGATCGCGAGTCGAGACCAGATCCGGACACCAAAACGCTTGCGGCACCCTCTCGGGAGCGGCCGGCACTCCACCTTGCACATGTGTATTCAACTTTGACTCCTTCCTGACTTGTGCGCCAGCGGACTGCGATTTGTAACTGGCAGCGATTGACTGACTCATGAATAAGTAACCTCCGTACCGCACGACAGCTTGGTCAGATAGAACTGCGGCAGGATCTCCGCCTCGTTTGCGGGCAGAATTCTCACCCGGCCCACGCCTTGCTTCAGCGCCTGGCCGCAGGCTTGCAGCTTCGGCAGCATGCCGCCGCTGATGACGGATCCAGCGGCCAATTCCGCGGCCTGCTTCGTGCTCAACCAGGGCATCACACTTCCCTCGGCATCTCTGACCCCGGGCACATCGGTGAGAAAGATCAGAGCGTTGGCGTGGCACGCTGCCGCGCACGACGCCGCCATCTCATCGGCATTAACGTTGTAGTATTCGCCGTCAGCGCCCAGCGCCAGCGAAGCCAGCACCGGGATTCCTCCCTGCTGCCACAAAGCCTCGATCCAGCACGGCTCCGCAAAACAAATCTCGCCGACAAATCCCAGGTCGCGCCCGTGAACAAACTTCTTCCGCGCTCGGAACGTCATACCGTCGCCGCCGCAGAATCCAATCGCAGGCATCCCCGCCGACTGAATCGCCGCCACCAGCTTTTTGTTGATGATCCCGGCCAACACCATCAGGGCCACGTCCCGAATCTCTGCATCGGTGACCCGCAGCCCCTCTACAAACTCACTCTTCTTCCCCAGTCGGTTCAGCATGCGGGTTAGCGCACTGCCGCCTCCATGAACGACGGCGACGCGGTGGCCATCCTGCGCCAGTTCCGCAATGGACCGAGCGCACTTGCGCAGCGTCGTAGCATCCTCGATCGCCGCTCCGCCAATTTTCACCACAATCGTCACCGCAAACCCTCCCGCTCTTCCCACTCGTACATCAGATTCATGTTCTGCACGGCCTGTCCTGCCGCGCCTTTCAGCAGATTGTCCACGCAAGAAACCAGCACCAGCCGGCGGCTGTCTTCTGCCAGGCAAAAGCCCAGGTCGCAGTAGTTCGTATGCAACGAAAACTGCAGCTGCGGCAGCTGCGGTGTGGCAAACACACGCACCCAATGTTTGCCTGAATAAAAATCGCGCAGACAGGATTCCACCTCCGCCGGTTTCATCGCCTGCTTCAGGCGCACATAAATCGTCGAGAGAATCCCGCGCGGAATCGGCAGCAGATGAGGCGTAAAAGTCAGATCCGCTTCATTCAGACCCAACTGCTCCACCATTTCCCCCAAATGCCGGTGATTAAACAACGAGTAAGCGGAGAGATTGTCCGCCACCGAAACGAAATGAGTCCGCGACGTAGGCGCCTTGCCCGCTCCTGAAACTCCCGACTTCGAGTCAGAAATAATTCCATGCTCCCGATCGACGAGGCCCGCCTTGAGCAGCGGCGCCAAAGCCAGAATCACCGAGGTCGCATAGCAACCTGGATTAGCCACCAACTGGGCGGCCGAAATGCAATCACTGTTCAACTCCGGCAGGCCATAGACCGCCTTCGCCGTCAGTTCCGCAGCCCTGAGCGCATCAGCATCCTGAAACGAATAGATGGCACGATGCCGCGCCTGTTTCAGCCGCCATGCCCCACTTAGATCGATCACGCGCAACCCTTGCGCTACCGCTTCCGGCACCAGAGAACGCGACGCCTCGTGTGGTGTAGCCAGAAAAAGTAATTGCACGCCCTGACGTTTCAGTTCAGGCCACGACAGCGTCCGCAACGGATAGCCCCCGTTGCCGGACAACTCCGGAAAAATCTCTGCCAGATCCGCGGCACCATCGCTGCCGCCCTCACGCCGCAGCAGTACAGGCTTCTCGAGCCGTGGATGGCGTTCAAGAATGCGCGTCAGCTCCAGCCCCGAAAAGCCGCTCGCTCCCAGTACCGCGCTCTTGAGCTTCACAGACATCAGCCCAGCATCTCCTCGATCCGCACGGCAACCTTCCTGGCTGCGTCTTTGTCGGGACACACAATCAGAATGGCGTCATCCCCAGCAATCGTTCCCACAACTTCCTCCCATTCTTGCTCATCGAGCGCCGCCGCCACCGGCTGAGCGCTACCGATGATGGTCTTCACAACCAGCAAGTTCTGCGCCGGCCGCACATCCAGCACGAATTCTCGAACCAGCCGATGCACCGGCGGAAGCGCCAAACCTGCCGCGCCTTCACCCTGAGGCAAGGCATAACCAGCAGCCGTCTTGCTCAGATTCAAGTCGTGAATATCCCGCGACAGCGTCGCCTGCCCCACCTTGAATCCCCGCTTGCGTAACGCCCGCTGCAAGTCTTCCTGGTTGGCTATGGGACCCTGCTTCAACGTCTCCAGAACAGCTCTCTGCCGCAGGGCTTTATTCATTGTGAATATTTATTCATTTTAATGAATAAATATTCTCCATCTTACAGACCACACCCCTCCTGTCAAGGAAAAACGTTGTCCCTCCCATTCTTGGTAATTTGCCCTCCGGTCCCTTGCGGCGCCGCGAAGGAAGTTTTCTCGCCAAACCCCAAAACCCGAGCCGGCCCTCAAATCCTTGCTAGACTACTCGCGGTTGAAAAGCCGCGAGTCGGCGCAGGAGCAGTGCCGCATGAGCAACAAGCCAACCCTGGCAGCTGAGTTGACCGCCGAGTTCCTCGGAACGTTCGTCTTGATGCTCTTCGGCACCGGCGTCGTCGCCATGGTCGTGCTGTTCCCCTCAAACGCTCCGGGCGCCGCGGTCCACGGCGGCTACACCAACATCACTCTGGGCTGGGGACTGGCGGTGACCATGGGCATTTACATTGCAGGAAAAGTTTCTGGTGGACATCTCAATCCGGCGGTCACGCTCACCTTGGCCGTGTTTCGTGGTTTTCCCTGGCGGAAGGTCCTGCCCTATTCCATCGCGCAGACGGGAGGAGCATTTCTTGCGGCAGCTTTGGTCTACCGCAACTACCTGCCCGCGTTTCATCAGATAGACCCTCAACTGGAAAGGACCGCGGGTGTGTTTACAACCTTTCCCGCCTTTCCGGCGTTGCCGCAAGCAGGATTCCTCGATCAAGTCATCGGCACGGCTCTGCTGCTGCTTATGATATTGGCTATCACGGATGAACTTAACGTCCCTCCCGGCGCCAACCTTGCCCCTGCGATGATCGGCTTGGTCGTGGTAGCCATCGGCATGAGCTTCGGCGGCATGCACGGATATCCAATTAATCCTGCGCGCGATTTCGGCCCGCGCTTGTTTACGGCAGTCGCGGGATTTAGAAACAATGGTCTGACTGACGGTCCTCGCGTGTGGTGGGTGCCGGTCGTTGCGCCGTTGCTGGGCGGACTGGCCGGCGCCGCGGTCTACGATTTCGGCATTCGACGATTTCTGCGTGTGGCCCGGCCTTCATCCTAGGCTCGAGCTGAGAACTGCCGTTAGAAAAACAGGAGATCTCTTGCCTTACATTCTCTCTCTCGATCAGGGCACCACAAGTTCACGAGCCCTCTTGTTCGACCACGACGGTGCAGTCCGATCCATTGCCCAGCGCGAATTCAAGCAGATATTCCCCAAGCCCGGATGGGTCGAGCACGATCCCGAAGAGATCGCAGCATCGCAGATCGCCGTTGCCCTGGAAGCCTTGGCCAAAGCGAACGTCCAGCCCGGCGACGTCGCTGCCATCGGCATTACCAACCAGCGCGAGACTGCTTTAGTTTGGGACCGCACGACCGGCAAACCCATTTACAACGCCATTGTCTGGCAGGATCGCCGTACCTCCGCATTCTGCAACCAGCTCAAGACGCAGGGCCACGAAAATCTCATTCAGCAGCGCACCGGGCTGTTAATTGACGCTTACTTCTCCGGCAGCAAGATTTCCTGGATTCTCGAACACGCGCCCAACGCCCGTCAACTCGCTGAAGCGGGCCGCCTCGCATTTGGCACCGTCGATACATGGCTGCTCTGGAAGTTGACCACCGGCCGCGTGCACCTCACCGACGCCAGCAACGCATCCCGTACCATGCTTTTCAATCTTCATTCCGGCCGCTGGGATAACGACCTTCTCGATCTCTTCCGAATCCCGCCTTCGATGTTGCCGGCAGTGCGGCCCTCCAGCGAAGTCTACGGAGAAGTGAGTTCAGTCCCGGGACTGAACGGCATCCCCATCGCCGGGATCGCCGGGGACCAGCAGGCCGCGCTCTTTGGACAAAGGTGCACGACTCCCGGCCTCACCAAGAATACCTACGGCACCGGGTGCTTCATGTTGCAGAGCACTGGCAATCGCGCCGTCGCATCTACAAATCGCCTGCTCACAACCGTGGCTTGGAGAATTGGCGACACCACCGACTACGCGCTCGAAGGCAGCGTGTTCGTGGGCGGAGCGGTGGTTCAGTGGTTGCGAGACGGCTTAGGAGTTATTCGCAGCTCATCAGAAGTCGAAGCTCTGGCAAATTCCGTCCCCGACAATGGCGGAGTATTTTTCGTCCCAGCCTTCGTGGGTTTGGGCGCACCGCACTGGGATTCCTACGCGCGCGGCGCAATCTTCGGCCTCACACGAGGCAGCAAAGCCGGTCATATCGCGCGCGCCGCCCTCGAAAGTATCGCCTACCAGGTGGCCGATTTAATGGACGCTGTTCAAACCGACACAAACGCTCCGCTCAAAGAGTTGCGAGTAGATGGCGGCGCATCCGCCAACGACACTCTCATGCAATTCCAGGCGGACGCCCTCGGCGTGCCAGTCGTCCGTCCAGCTATAACGGAGACCACCGCGCTCGGCGCAGCATTCCTGGCGGGTCTGGGCGTCGGGTTTTGGAAGGATGTAAGAACAGTTTATGAAATGCCGCGCGAGGAACGACAGTTCGAACCACGCATGCCTCGCTCCAAAATGGATGCCATGAGGCAGCGCTGGAATGAAGCCATCTCCCGCGCGAAATCATGGGAGCAAGTCTAGCGAGCAACCGGCGCTTCCGCTACACCAACGTTTGTATCCGCGCCCCCGTAGTAGAACAGATACCGCTCCCCCTGCCGCACCATCCCTTCCACGAACACGACATTCGGGACTTGGCCGACTTTCTCCCATGGCTTTTCGGGCGCGAAAATCCCATCTTCCGTGCGCGAGATCACGACTCGCGGATCGTTGCGATCGAACACCGCCACGCCGGTGCGATATACGAGTTTGTCGTCGGCGCCGTTGAAGATTAGAACAAGTCCTTTTGGCGTCATGATCGGCGCAGGCCCAGGTTCGGCCACGCGGGAATCAAACTTTCCGGCCCGCACCGGCAACACCGGGGCATCGGTCGCATCCGTCCAATGCAATAGATCGGTCGAATAGGCCAGTCCCATCTGGTCGTTCATGTCGGGAGTCGTTCCCAAATAATACATCCAGTACTTCCCGGCAATTTTCTCCGGAACAATCGCTCCCGACTTGGTCCAGCGAACGTTCCACCGTCCCTTGCAGGCGGGAAGGATCACGCCTTTCCGTTCCCAGTGGATCAGATCTTGCGAAGTCGCAAGACATAGTTGCGCGTCTTTCTTGTTGTAGCCGGTATAAGTCAGATAGTACGTATCGCCGAACCGGACCAGCCGCGGATCTTCCACTCCTCCATCTTTTTCGTACTCGTTTTCAGGAGAAAGTACAGGCTCGCTCCGCCGTGTGAAGTGGATTCCATCCGTGCTCTCGGCATAGCCCAGCCGCGAGGTGCCGCCCTTGTCCTGAGCACGGTAGAGCATGACGATTTTGCCGTCCCGAAGAACCACCGTAGGGTTGAAGGTGCCCGCCGCCTCCCATCCGTCCCCTTGCGGCGAGATCACAGGGGTCCCCGAAACACGCCGCCACGCCCCGAACGGCAGATTTGCGCTATCCTGTGAAGCCAGCGCTAAAAGCAGCGCTATCAGCCCTACCCAGGTCTTGGAATGAATGAAATGCATCGTGCCAAATTGTGACCGTTGACGTCAGCTGAGGCTGCAGCGAGACCTGCCCTATGCCGCGATCTCAATGCGCGCCCCCCGATTCTCCGCCAGTCGGCTCGTTCTCGCAAGCACTCGCCTCGACATGGAGAGTTCCATGCTGAACCAGCGTCACATCGTCGTCGGTTTGGGCGAGTTGCTTTGGGACTTATTTCCCGCCGGCAACCAACTGGGCGGAGCACCGGCAAACTTCGCCTACATCACCTCTTTGCTTGGGGATGAAGGAATTCCAGCCAGCCGTCTGGGCCAGGATTCTCTGGGAACAGCCGCGATCCGCCGCCTCGGAGAACTCGGTCTCTCCGCCGATTTCATTCAGAAAGACTCGGGCCATCCGACAGGAACAGTGAAGGTGGAAGTGGACCGCACCGGTCAGCCGCGATTTGGAATTCCGGAGTCCGTGGCGTGGGATTTTCTCGAGTGGACGCCGCAGTGGCAGAAGCTGGCTCAAGAGGCCGATGCCGTGTGTTTTGGGTCGCTGGCGCAACGATCGGAGGGTAGTCGCGGCACTATTCGCAGCTTTGTCCAAGCCTCGCGCAAGAGTGCAACGCGGGTTTTCGACGTTAACCTGAGGCAAAACTTCTATTCCCTGGAAGTCCTGGCAGAATCGATCAGGCTGGCAACCATCGTCAAACTAAACCATGAGGAACTCCCAAAGATCATGCGATTGCTCGAATTGGAGAATCGCAGCGAGGAGGGCTCGGCTCGACAATTGCTTTCGCATGAAGTGAAGCTGGTTTGCGTAACACGCGGCAACGGCGGCAGCCTCCTGGTGTCCGCCGGCGAACGCAGCCAGCATCCAGGCTTCAAGGTGAAGGTTGCAGACACCGTCGGCGCAGGAGATGCATTTACAGCCGCCCTGTTGCACGGATATCTCCGCGGGACATCGCTTGCACAAATCAACGAAACTGCCAACCGGGTCGGCGCGTGGGTCGCCAGCCAGTCAGGGGCAACACCGGCCCCCAAGCCGGGCGGCTTGGCACAAACCTTGGCTGAGATTCGCTAGAATCCGCGATTCTCACCGGCTCCAGTACTAGCGGTTTTAGTTTATGCTGTGAGGTTTGGCGTACGTCGCTCAGGGGGCTCCGTGATCAAATCTAGCGCATTCGTTCGTTTTTTCATGTGCATATCCCTTTTCTTTTCCATCGGATCGATTACCGCACAGCAAGTTCCCGAAAATACCTATCAGGATCTGCACTGGCGCATGATCGGCCCTTTTCGCGGAGGCCGCACCAGAGCCGCCACCGGCGTCCCCAGCCAGCCGAATGTTTTCTATATAGGCCAGGTCAACGGCGGAGTCTGGAAGTCAGACGACTACGGCCGAACCTGGAAGCCGATCTTCGACCACGAGTCCACACAGTCGATCGGCGCCATCGCGGTAGCGCAGTCGAATCCCGATATCATTTACGTCGCCAGCGGCGAAGGCCTTCATCGCCCCGACCTCTCGGTGGGCAACGGAATCTACAAATCAACTGACGCGGGAAAAACCTGGATTCATCTGGGCTTGCGCGATGGCTTCCAGATTCCTGCACTCGCCGTCGATCCTCGCGATCCCAATCGACTCTTCGCAGCTGTGCTCGGCCATCCCTACGGCCCGAATGAAGAACGCGGCCTTTTCCGCTCCACCGACGGCGGCCAGACCTGGCAAAAGGTCATCAGCAAAGACGAGAACACCGGAGCCTCCGACGTAGAGATTGATCCTTCGAATCCCGACGTAATTTATGCCTCCATGTGGGAAGTGCGCGAGGGCCCCTGGGAGGACGGCAACGAATTCAACGGAACGAATGGCGGATTGTTCAAATCCACCGACGGTGGTAGCACTTGGCATCGTCTTTCCAATGGCCTTCCGAAAGATCTCGCGCAAATCTATGTCGCGGTCGCACCCACCGATCCCCGACGCCTCTACGCCACAGTCGCCGCCGCCTCGGGCGGACTCGCCGTCTACCGTTCCGACGATGCCGGAGAAAACTGGTCCAAAGCAACGGATGATCCGCGTCCTTCAGGCCGCATTGGCGGCGGCGATCTTTCCATCCCCAAAGTCGATTCAAAGAATGCAGACATCGTTATTTGCGTCAGCACCGTAACCATGCGATCGACCGATGGCGGCAAGACCTGGTCCGGATTTCGCGGCGCGCCCGGCGGCGACGACTACCAGAATCTCTGGATCAATCCCAACAATCCAAACATCATTCTCATCGTCAGCGACCAGGGCGCGATCATAACCGTCAATGGCGGAGCCAGTTGGAGTTCCTGGTACAACCAGCCCACCGCGCAGATTTATCACGTAGCCGTAAGCAACACTTTTCCCTATCGCGTTTGCGGTGGCCAGCAGGAGAGCGGTTCCGTCTGCATCTCCAGCCGCGGCAACGACGGTGCCGTCACCTATCGCGAGTGGCATCCCGTGGGCGTGATCGAATACGGCTACGTCGCGCCCGATCCCCTCGATCCTGACGTAATCTACGGCGGCGGTAGAAGTAACGTCTCGAAGTTTCACTGGTCTACCGGCCAGGTGCAGAACGTCACACCGATTCCGCTTCGCAGTCCAAAATACCGCACCGATCGCACCGAGCCGACGATGTTCTCGCCAATCGACCCGCACGTCCTTTATTTCGCCAGCAATGTGCTCTTCAAAACCACCGACGGCGGAAACTCCTGGCAGACCATTAGCTCCGATCTCACCCGGGAAAATCCAGGAGTTCCCTCCAGCGTTGGCAGCCTCATCCCCAAAGGCGCGGAGAAGCAGCGCGGCGCCATCTACGCTCTCGCTCCTTCATTCAAGAACATCAACACACTCTGGGGGGGCACGGACGACGGACTCATTTGGCAGACTCGCGATGGCGGAAAAAAGTGGAATGACATTACTCCAAAAGAGCTGACACCCTGGAGCAAAGTCACGCAGATCAGCGCCTCGCACTTCGATGATGAAACCGCCTACGCGTCCGTCAGCCGTTTCCGCATCAACGACGAGCAGCCATACATTTACCGGACGCATGACGCCGGCAAGACCTGGAAGCTGATCACCACCGGCCTTCCTGAAATTGGTCCCGTCGATACGGTCCGCGAGGATCCGGTGCGCAAAGGACTTTTGTTTGCCGGCACAGAGAACGCAGTCTGGGTCTCATTCGATGACGGCGACAACTGGCAATCCTTGCAGTTGAATCTGCCCCACACCTCCATGCGTGATCTCTGGATTCACGACGACGATCTGATCGTAGCCACCCATGGCCGCGCGTTCTGGATTCTGGATAACATCTCCCCGCTGCGCGAAGCCGCCGCCTCGCTCACCGCCACCGATGTCCATCTCTTTACTCCAGCGCTCGCCTATCGCGTTCAACGCGACACCTACACCGACACGCCGCTTCCACCCGACGAACCCACTGCAGCCAATCCGCCCGACGGCGCCATCATCGATTACTACCTGGGGCACGCTGCTTCTGCTCCCGTGACTCTCGAGATCCTCGACACGCGCGGCCAACTCGTCCGCAAGTTTTCGAGTGCGGACAAACCCGACGTCACCGAGGCCGAACTCAACAAACAACTCATCCCCCTCTACTGGCCGCGGCCTTTCAGTTCGATGTCCGCAGATGCCGGCATGCACCGCTGGGTTTGGGATCTGCACTATCCTCCGCCAGATTCCACGCGCCACGACTACCCCATCTCTGCTATCGCCGGCGACACGCCTCGTTACCCGCTCGGTCCCACGGCTTTGCCGGGTTCTTACACAGCGCGGCTCACCGTGAACGGAAAAAGTCACACTGCGACCTTCACCGTAAAGATGGATCCTCGCGTGAAGATCTCCGCAGCCAGCCTCGAGCAAAAATTCCAGCTTGAAGCGCGCCTATCCTCACTGTTGAGCCAGACGTCCAAGGCAGTGAGGCAAGCCGGATCGCTGCCCGAGCCTCTGGAGAAGCTAAGTCAGCAAGCGACCGGCCCAGTCCTCGACTCCGTTCATGCGTTCCAAAACAAACTCGCAGCCGTTCTTGGCGCCGCAGCCGGCTTCCTTGCGCCGCCGACCAACGAAATCACGCTGGCGCGGGTGAACGGCCAGGTCGCAACGTTATATGGCCAGGTGTGGCAGGCCGATGCGGAACCAACCACGGCACAGTCTGAGGCCGCCTCCGCAACCGAACACGACGCATCGGATGTGATGAAGCGCTGGGATGCGCTCAAGACCGCAGATCTTTCTGCCCTCAACCGGCAACTCCGCGATGCCAGCTTGCCGGAGGTCAGAATCCAATTGGACTCCCACGAGGAAGAAGCGTCTGAGGACGAAGAGTAAGGCGCGATCACTTCGCGCTCTCTACAAAGCCTCCACCGCTCTCTGCAGCTCCTCGGCAATCCGCTCCGGAGCGGATCCCGAGGGAAACTTCATGGGCTGTCCAATTCGCACGCAAATCTTCCACGGCGGCGCAAACCTTTTCCCTGCCTGCTTCACCTCAAACAACCCGCGAATCCTCATGGGCAGCACCGGTATGCCCAGATTGTTTACCAGCAACCCAATTCCCGCGCGAAACGGATTCATTTTGCCATCCACCGTATGCCGTCCTTCAGGAAACACCAGCACGCTGTATCCGCGATCCACCGCCTCACCCGCATAAGCGAAACTCTGCCGGAACCCCGCCTCGCGCGGCAGCGGAAACAGGTTCAGCAGCGAAACTCCCAGCACCCACTGCACGCGATCGTAAATTCCCAGGAACCACCCCCGGCTCGCCGCCCGAGTGCGCAACGACGCGCGCAAAGCTTCCAACGCTTCTCCTCCAGCCGCCGTTGCAATGCGGTTCCGCAGCCGTGCCGGCAAAGCTGTCTGCACGAACCCCACATCCACGTCGTCAATATGGTTACAGACCACCAGCAGCGGCCCACTCCATCCACGCAGATTCTCCCGTCCTTCAATCCGCGGCCAGCCTAGCAAGAGCATCGCCGGCCTCATCAGCAGGTAATATGCCAGCCATCGCAACCACGTCACCGGCCATCGCAATACCCACCGCGGATAGTGATACTCCGCGCGCGGCCGCCCCTCACCGCGCAACATCCTTTCCACATCCCCCACCGTGCGCGCCGCACTAAAACGCGTCTCGCTCAGATCCACTTGATATCGATCCTCCAGCGCGCTGATCAGTTCCACGCGGTCCAGCGAACTGAGTCCAAGATCGGAATCGAGCGCGGTACCACCGTCCAACCCACCAATGCTGCGCCCGGTAATCCGGCCGATCAGCTCTGCCACCGGACTCTCACCCACACTCGCGCTCTTCTCGGCAGGACGCAGAATCTCCTTCGCTGCGAACTCGGCAATCAAATTCCGCCGCGGCTTCTGCGTATTCGTGCGCGGAAAATCTTCCCCCGGCCACTCCACCCACATCCGCATGCGCTGGAACTCCGCCAGCGACCGGTTCGCCCGCTCCATTACCTCAGCCATCCGAGCTTCGGAACGCGCATCGCCGTGCAAAATCACCACCGCGCAGGGCTCCGCGTTTCCTCCTCGCTCAATCCCCACCACCACGCAATCTTTCACTTCCGGCTGCCGCCGCAACGCTGCCTCCAAATCCTCCGGATAAATATTCAGCCCGCCCGGAGTTACGATCACTTCCTTTTTGCGCCCCTTGAAATAAAGGTTCCCGCCTTCATCCAGCGCGCCTACATCTCCGGTCCGGTACCACCCGTCTTTATCCGTAACCCCCTCCACAACTCCTAACCGCAAGCCGCCATCCCAATATCCCGCCGCCACTCCTCCGCCTCGGATCAAGATCTCGCCATCGTCCGCCAGCTTCACATCCCGCCCCGGCAACACTTTCCCAATCGATCCTTTCCCCAACTTAAAAGGATGGTTCACGCTGATCAGCGAAGTAGTCTCCGTCAGCCCATATCCCTGAATCGCGGCGTAACCCAGTCTGTCCCAGAATTGTTCGGTCTCGGCATCCAGCGCCGCGCCCCCGCAAATCAATGCCCAGAACTTCCAACCAAATTGCCGCCGGATCCCGCGAAAAATCCACCACCTCCGCAGAAAGTGCTTTCCCTCCGACGCCCGGAACCGCCGCCGGAAATCCTCGATCTTGCCCCCGCTTTCGGGAGAATGGTCCTCGAGATCGCGCTCGATCTTTTGCTTCAGCGACTGCAACACTCGCGGCACCGTCACCAGCACCGACACGCGTTCTCGCCGGATCGTATTCACAATCTCGGACGGCCCGAACTCTTCCTGAAAGATCACGGTCCCACCCAGCAGAGGAGGCAAAAACATCCCGAGAAATTGCCCGAAGACGTGGCTCAGCGGCAGCAAATTCAAAAACCGCACCGGATGTACCCACCGCTCATATTTCAAATACGCCTGCATCTCCCGCTCCAGCGGCATGATGTTAGCCAGCACATTCCCATGCGTGATCACCACGCCTTTAGGTTCAGCGGTGGTGCCAGAGGTAAACACAATCTGCAGGATGTCATCGCGTCCAATCGACACGTGCGAATCCGACGGTAGCGCCGGCGTCCCGCCGGCCAGGGTGCCCCGTCCTTGTCGCGTTCTTTGCGACAGAGCCTGCCCTGAGCTTGTCGAAGGGGCGGGGATTTTGATTTCCCCGAGGATCCCCACAGGAACCAAAGACGCCTCAATCTCCGTCGCATGCCTCCGCGAACAAGCCCAAAGCCGGGCCTCCACCTGCAGAGCAACCCGCTCGGCAAAATCCGCCGATGCCCCATCATCCATCGGTACCACAACCACACCGCTCAAAGCGCATCCAAAAAACGCCGCAACCCACTCCGCACAATTCTCTCCCCAGAGCATCACTCGATCGCCCTTGCCAATCCCCCGCGCCTCCAAATCACTGGCGAATTGCAGCGCCATCTCCAGAACATGATCATAAGTGAACCACTCCATGCGGTATCCGCACCTCTGCCCATAAGCGCGCTCATCGCGGTGCGCCCGAAAATTCGCCAGAAAAAACTCTGCTAAAGATTCAGCCATGAAGGGAAGAGTCAAAGGCGGCAGAAATTGAACCGAAGCCGTCCCTCTAGGCAAGTTTAGTGGCAGAAGGGAAGAAGCGCACGTTCCAGCGCTCGCCATCTGCGCCCAAAATTAGGTGTGTAACGGTCGGTTTCCGCCGGCTATCATATGCCTCACGTAATGAATTCCGATACCACAGACAGAAGGTGTGTATCTATTCCAACTGCGACGCAAGGTAGAGGAGGACATTCGCAGCTATGTCTATCTCTTTCCCGACACACGATAGGCAATCGCTGGCCTGACGCTAAGGTCGCGGATAACCTCGACCAGATGCGAGCCTCGCTCATCGACCCTTATTGGGCTGTAGTCGAGCTTCGGGACACTCTGGACCAAGTCAGAATGAGCAACTCAGACCATCGGAGGTGTGCGGCGGTTGCTGACGACGGCAAAGGGATGGTGCCGCTGTTCGACCCTGTCGAGGAGTCATTCGTCCTTGCTTAGCGGTCGGCAACAGGGCTAACAACATTCGGCGTCCGGGGCGACTCCGTTAGCTGCTTCTTGGCGTGATGAGCGACGTAAAAGCACCAGAACCCGGCCTCACTCCCTCCCCACCCCCAGCGCATCTGCCACCCGATTGATGTAATTAAACCAGGAAGCAATCAGCGTAATCTGCAATATCGCGCGATCGTCAAACCCAGCCGCCCGCAGCCCCTCAATATCATCCTTCCAACACTTGGTAGCATCCTTAGTCAACTTAACCACGTAGTCCACCATCACCCGCTCCTGCGGTGTTATGGGAGCAGTCGTGTAATCCTTCTCCAATGCCTCGACCAGCTCTTTATCCAACGTGACTCTACGCAGAAACTCTGCGTGCGACTCGATTCAATACACGCACCGGTTCGTCACCGAGACCATGGTCGCAATCATTTCGTGCTGCCGCCGGGTCAGCGGCAACTCCGGGGACATCATCGCTGCGAACGCGCCAAAGGAATGATAAAGCGCCTCCGGAATCAGCGTGTGCGACCGCACAATCGACGATCCTCCCGACTCATCCGGATGCACCGGCTCGCTATACTCCTTGGGATACAGCTCCCGCTGCCCCTCGATCGCCCGCCGCAGCTTCTCATCGGCCTCTGACATCGGTACGGTTCGAATCCAAGTCATAATCGTGATCGTCCTTCATTCCGGAGTCGCCCTGCTACCCGCACTGGAAGGCTACACTGCGGCGCGCTTCCCGCCCCATAGCACCTTTACACTAGACGCTCACCATCCTCTTATATAGGGGTGAGTTTGCCCGATCCGCCCGTACCCGCCATTGATTCCCTTGGTAACCCTTTCGTACACTCCCTTTCGGTAACCCTTGGTAACCATGCGGTTCCTTCCGTCCAGCCGTACAATTGCCCTTGTCCGACCGGCCATCTCCAAAAGGAGAGTTGGGCCAGTGACGTTCCCGGCAACGCTTCCGAGGGCCGTCATAGTTTCGGCGTAGACGTTTCTTAGGTCGAACTATTTAGTTCGACCAGGTTCTGGAGTTTGTACACATATGGCGTTCGGTTTCGGTTTCAACAAACAGAAGGTTCTCAGCGCTGCGGAGAAGTATGTCCAGCAGGGCAAGATGCAGAACGCCATCGCTGAGTACGAAAAAGTTCTCAAGGCTGATCCCAAAGACCTCACGGTCACCAATACTGTCGGCGACCTCTACTCCCGCCTCGGAGAAGCTGACAAAGCCACCAATTGCTTCAAAGCTGTAGGCGATGCCTATGCCAACCAGGGCTTCACGGTCAAGGCCATCGCCATGTATAAAAAGATCAGCAAGCTCCAGCCTTCACTCGAGAGCGTGCTGAAACTGGCCGAGCTTTACACACAACAAGGACTCTTCAACGATGCCCGTGCCCAGTACCTGCAGGTCGCGGAAGAATTCCTGAAATCCGGCGAGCTGGAAAACGCCGTCCGCATCTTCCAGAAGATTCTGGAAATGGATCCGGAAAATACCGCCATGCGCATCCGCCTGGCAGAAGTTTATGTCCGCCTGGGCAAGAAGACTGAAGCCTGGCAGATTTTCTCCGCCGCCGCCGAAACCCTGCGTGCCAAAGGCTCGCTGCCCGCC
>Ga0209420_1000366_pt1 | contig 24968 bp, 22 predicted proteins | sample BlaSpr_A8_OM1_O1_FD_187972 | JGI IMG/M metagenome (GOLD analysis project Ga0209420, IMG submission 187972) | Forest soil microbial communities from Thunder Bay, Ontario, Canada - Black Spruce, Ontario site 2_A8_OM1_O1 (SPAdes) (version 2) | ecosystem: Environmental > Terrestrial > Soil > Boreal...
CAACGCGTCTTCTTTCTCCATGATGGACGTACGTCCAATCTGGTTGACGCCATCAGGGCTCACCGCAGCCACGGCAGCGAGGCCAACAAGGTCATTGAAAACTTCAGTAAGCTGTCCGGCGAGGAGCAACAGGAAGTCATTGATTTTCTGCGCTCACTCTAGCTGGATGCTGTCGACACTTTGCCAACCGAGCCCTGACGACCGCAGACGGGTTATCGCGCGGGCTGAACCCGCGCCGGACCGTCACCCGTCCGAACGCACAGGCGCCCGCGATGCCTGCAACGGTGAGCGATAGAAGGAGAGAGCGTTTTCTCATGGGCCTACCTTTCCTGTGGACTTGTGCCCATCTGGAATGGCATATTCACTTCACGCACCGGTTGGTCAATTCCGCCTGGCTGCGAAGGAGCTTCCAGACCGTCCGTGAGCAAGTAGGACTGAAGAGAAACTGCGCTCGTTGCGAACGTTTCCAGCGCGGTAATGTAGGAGACTTGTAGCTGCATCAGGGTTCTCTGGGCGATGAGAACCTGCGGATATGCTGCGGCCATCTCCTGGTATTTGTTGGCATACATCTCATATGCCTTTTGCGCCCTCGGTATCATTTGGTTCTTGTAGCGGTCGACCGCAGTCTGCGAGAAAGTGTAGTTCTGTACGACGCTTGCCGCCCGTTCCCGTAGAACGAGCTTCACCCGCTCCACTTCGTGCTTCGCCCTTTCTACATCAGCCTTAGCCGTGGAAATGTTTCCCTGGTTGCGGTTAAAGATGGGAATTCTGACCCCCACATCGGCAAAGCCCTGCAATCCCACAGGTCTCCCATTAGGCTCAGACAACAACTCGTCATTCTGTTGCATGCCGCCGCGGATTTGGAGGTCGGGAATCGGTTCACGCTTTGCGCGAGTCAAGGCTGCCTCGGCTCGTTTGACACCGAGTTCGGCGATTCTTACTGCTGGACTGTCGTTGACGATTTTCTCCACAAGATCATCTGCATTGACTGGCAGTGTGTCCTCCAGGCTTCCTTCGAGGCTCGTCAAGGGAAGCCGAGGGTTCCCCGCAACGGCGGATAGTGCTTTCCAAACCCGCTGCTGATTCTGTTCGGCCATGGTGACCGCGAGTTCTGCCTGCTGGGCTTCCACTTCCGATTCGATCAGGTCGGGAGCGTCCGCTTGGCCAACATTCGCAAGTTGATGGGAGGTCTGGACGGCATCTTTGGCAAGCGTGCTGAGGTGTTGGCGCAACTCCAGTGTCTGCTGTGCAGCCAGCGCTCGGATGTACGACATGCGCACGTTTGTGACCACGCGCACTTTTTGCTCCTCGGCTTCTGTCTCTGTCTGTTTGAGTTCTTGGTCGAAAATCTTTCGATTCAGGCCCAGCTTTCCACTCAGCACGATGTCCTGCTGGACGAAAAAGCCCTGCTCACCCCCGTGAAACGATCCGCCTCGGATCTGCTCGCCTTGGTATCCGACGGTCGGGTTTGGGTAGAGTCCCGACTGCTGCCTTCTGCCTTCGGCCGCCTGGACATTGGCGGCGGATTGCGCGAACGTGGGATTGTTTCGTAATGCCATTTGTTGCAGTTCGTCGAGCGTCATTGTCTTCCGCTCGGAGACCGGAGTTTGTGCTGGGCCGGGCACCGCAAACAGGAGCAAAAAACAAGAGAACCTGCATACAAATCGGGTTACACAACGAAGCAGCGCCACTGCTTCGAGAGGTAGTTTCGTAACTGTCGTGGTCAGGCTATTCATGTTTGTGCTCCATCCCCGGCATGTCCGTGTTCATGGGCTTATTGCCTTGCCGCTTTTTTCGAAGCTCCATGATTTGGTCGTATTTTTCTTGAGGCAGTACGCGAACGAACGTCATCATTCCCGCCATGAAGCCGCTCCAGCCAGGGCGCAGCCCGAAGGTTTCGGGTTTGTCTACCATCTGATCCATCGCCATCATGGGACCTTCCATGAAGGCATCCTGCGGAAAACCGGGCACTGAATTAGCATTCTTGCCGACGGCGGGCTTGCCCATTTGCATTCCGTCGTGATGCATGCCGGGCATGTCTTCGTATTGCGTCGGAGGGTCGGTCTTGAGCGATGAGTTTGAGAGTCGTTGTTCGAAGGTGGAACCGACACCCATTCCCCGACCCAGGCTTGAACCATTTTCCTCAGACGAGGCGCTTCCTTGCCGCAGCATCCCCATGCCGCGCTCCATGTCGAGACCTGCGAGGATTCCATTTCTTCGTGTCATCGGGCCGACATTGGAGGACATCTGGTTCATCATGTGGTGCGGAAGATGGCAGTGCAGCATCCAGTCACCGGGATTGTTTGCGACAAATTCGATGTCGCGCGATTGGGCTACGCCCACCAGCACCGTGTTTCCTGGGCCCCACGTCGACTCGGGCTGTCGTCCTCCTTCTGTTCCTGTGACCACAAACTGATGACCGTGAAGGTGGATCGGGTGATGGTCCATGCCGAGGTTGATCAAGCGAATGCGGACGCGCTCACCGTGCCGCACAATCAAAGGAGTCGTCGCGGGCCCGGCTTTGCCGTTGAGTGTGAGCCAGTTGAACTCCATATTCATGGAGTTGGGGACGCTTATATTGGGAAGGATGGCGTACTCCTGCAGAATGATCGCGAAGTCTTTATCTACACGCGGCCTGTACGGCTCCCTGGGATGCATGATGAACGCGCCGATCATGCCCATCATTTCTTGCATCGCCATGTGGGAGTGGTAAAAGTAAGTTCCTTCCTGGTGGAGCGTGAATTCGTAGACAAATCGCCCTCCCGGAGGAATCGGGGCTTGGCTACTTCCCGGCGATCCATCCATCTCGACCGGAACCTCAAATCCATGCCAGTGCATCGATGTCGCCTCGGGGAGGTGGTTGTCGACGATGATGCGAACGCGATCGCCTTGGTTCACTTCAATCGTTGGGCCCGGAGCGCTGCCGTTGTAGCCCCAGAGGTCAACTACACGTCCAGGAACAACCTCCTGTTTCACGGGCTCGGTGATCAGGTGGAACTCCTTCACGCCCCCTTCCATCCGCCACGGAAGTTGCGGAACATCGGGCGTTTCCACCGAAACGATCAGACCGCTGCTGCGCTCGGCAGCATGGCTGATGGGTTTCATGTCCACGGCTGTTCCACTTTCGTGTGGGGCTGCAACCAGGCGAGGCGCAGCGGCGAAACTCGCGCCCAGGCCGAGCGCATTTCTAAGGAAATCACGTCTGTTCTTCATGGTTCCTCCTCTTGAAGAATTGGGCGGACCCAAATGTCCTGCAGAAATTCAACGGACATTCGATCCAAGCAAAGAAATGCAAAGGGCAAGCGACATTCAGTCGCTGCCTTTGCCAGCGTAGCTAAGGAGAGGAGAAGACTCAGATGCGAAGGACGCTGTAAGAGGCAGTGTATGCAGAGGGAAAGGAGGGCGGACCGCTGTCCAAGCTCCATGCGCTTTCGAGACTGGGAGCCGAAAACTTGGAGGTTGCTGCGTCCAGGACAACGGCGCGAATCCGGACCACTGTCACCTGCGGAACAACTTTTCTTGAAATGTTGAGTTGCTCAACCACGGCACAATCTGTCTGGCACGATTGCGCTTGCACTAGCAGAGTCATGGCCCCAATAAGGGAATGATGCATGGCTGAGTGACTATGAGCCATACCCGACATTGGCTCCGAATCCTGATGGCAATCGTGCTGAGCCACCGTCGCTCGCGAATGGCGTTCACACATGAGCGCGCAAACCCCGATAGGGCTGATACTCCCCGCCAGCAGAACAGCGAGGAGAACTATCGAAGTCGAGGTTCTTGGAGACATTTTTCAGACTCTACCTTAAGGTACAAGACAAACGCAAACTCAGCTTACGTACGTATCCATCCACGCCGCTGCCAGTATCGCGGAGCGCAAATCTGAATATCCCGTCGCCAAAGCAGTCGGGGCGTCGTAGATAGAATGAGACCCCTGCAGTGCACATCAACGTGAGTGCCGTGGTCACGAACATTTTCAGCCTGCGAGCTCGAGTCTTATCGTCTGATCGATTGCCCGGAATCTTTCGGCTAGTCCATTGGATACGAAAAGCCATAGAGTTCGAATAATTAGTTCATAAATTGTTGGTAAATACACGCAGGTGCTTGGCAATCAATCAGATCGCTGCAGAATTAGGTGGGAGACGAATCTGAAAACGGTAGCCGAGCACGGACTCGACCGATGAGGTCCAGCAGCCGAAAAGAAGAACTCTAAGTTGTTGAGCTGGCGCCATTGCCACCTTCCCGTGGTAGAACCTTGGCGACAAACTCAAGTATCGCAGCGTTGAATTGCCGGGGCCTCTGCAGCGGAGCGAAATGGCTCACACCATTCAGGAGGGTGAATTCCGCGTTGGGAATGCTTCGAGCGAGGTACTCCGCGTGTTCAAGTTTTATAAATTCGTCATGCTCGCCGTGTACGATCGCGACAGGCACGATGATCTTCGCCAGGTCATGCGCGGAGTAGGTCGGTTGAGTCCGGCCCATCAAGCTGACGTCTTTGACAAACTCTCCAAAGTGTTCCGGCGTAGCCGACAGTTCCGCGTAGTCGTTGGCGTGTCGAGCGAAGCAACGGTTCAGTGTCGGAGTCGCTTCGAAGGGCTTTACGCCGCTCGGGTCCATGTTGCAGGCGAAATAAAATACGCCCGCTGCGCGTGAGGCGGCTTGCACCGCCAGGATCAGCGCGATGCATGCACCGTCACTCCAGCCCACCAACGCGGCCTTTTCAAGATGCAGAGTATCCATCACTGCCAGTACGTCGAATGCCATCAACTCATACGAAAACGGTTGCGCGTCGCGCGTGCTGCGGCCATGGCCGCGACTGTCGATCAGAACGGCTCGATAACCGCTCTCGACTAGAGCTGGAACTTGATAGCCCCAATTGCCACTATGACCGAGTCCACCGTGCAGTAAGATCACGGGCGAGCCGAACCCGTAAGTGGAATACCAGATCCGAGCGCCCTGGTTCTCGAGGTAGCCTTGATCATTCGGGACCGGTAAAGGAGTAGCTCCCTCCGCTTCGAAATTCCTGAGGTCGTCATCGTGAATGTCCATTTTGATCGTCAATCAACTGTCAAGTCAGTGTTCATCCACCGCAGCAGCCGTGCCGTCCGACCATTGGCCGGTTGGAATTAGAAACAGGATCAGCCGGCTGAGAGAGTCTTTAACTCCTAGAACCGGGGAGCCCGGCTGGCCTGCGCCCCAATCTGCAGGGTCTGTCAGTGGAAGAAAGAACTCTAGGTGGGGATGCCAGTGCCGGGCATGGTCGCTCAAGTCCTGTTGCTTTGACATCATATGGATGAGTCAGCATTCTATCCTCCGAGGATGTACAATACGTTGATATCAACATCACCAATTCATGTCAAATCGCCCCGAGAACGGAACAAGTTGCGTTTGTGCCTTGCCCGCTCGAACTCGGAGAAGAGCCCTACCTGTCGTTGCCAGCGCTGCACCAGCTGGGATTCGCTTTGGGCACGTGGTTTGCAGCATGCGACAAGGACCGCCGGAAGCGCCGACTGCCGCCCAGTCACAACAGACTCTAATGCCGGAAGCTCCTCCGCAACAAGTCGTCCCGAAGCTGCATGCAAAGCACCATTGAGACGGAGACAGCGGTGGCGAGCACTTGCTGGAAGTTCGGCAATGGTCTGATCGCAGAGTCTTATCTGTCTTCAGAATTAAAAAGCATTCCCGAATTGCAGAGACGGCGTTAAAAACGCCACTTCGGAAAGCGCCCGTTGCAGGACTTCATTGCGTGCACCACGAATCGCCTGTCCCGAACAACAGTGGGCATGCGGCCAAGCGACCAGGCTGATCGGATACGAAGAGAGCGAACAGGTAGAGGTAGAACCGGCGAAGTACTTTGTGCTGGTGACGAAGCGTGAAAAGCGCGCCTGTCCGTGCTGTGATCGATACGCTGATCCGGAAATATTGCGACCACCTTCCGTTATACCGACAGAGTGTGCTTGTGGAGCGGGAGACGGGGGTGGAGATTAGTCGACGCGACCATGGATGGTGGGGTAATGCAGGTGGGAGAAATGCCGAAGCCCCTGGTCTAGCCACCGCCGCACTTTCATGGCCTCTTGTGCCTCCGATCTTACTCGCGCCCCTCCTTCAATCCGACCCTTGGCGTCTCGCATCCGCGTGCCGGCTTTAGGGTCGCCCTTGAGCTTGCGCACCGAACACCTCAATACTCTGGACCTTGATCTTGTTTTTTTGCAGCGTTCCCTGCACGCGAACAGTTTGCCCCGCAAATGCCTCGGCTTTGTCCTGATCGTCCAAGCTGTAGATCGCCTTCTTGCTCGAGTCGTACAGGACATATTTAGAGCCGAGTCGAGCGCACATGGTGGCGCAGCTGTTCTTGTCGCGCCCCATGTTCTTCATTTCGGCCATCATTTTTTCGTGGGATCCGTCTTTGGCGCAGAGCGCATCCATGATCTCGCCGGAGAATGTCTGCGGGTCGGCCACGCCGGGCTGCGCTTTTGGTTGTGCACTCATGAGTGTCGTGGCGAGAAACAGTCCTAAACAAAGCGTGAGAATGATGCCTGAGTTCCTTTTCATTTCTTTCAGTCTCCATGCGCGGCCGTTGAGCGGTCGCATTCAATTAACTTAATTAGCCCGGCCGGCCGGGTTGTCATACCGATGTCAACACTTTGTAATTCGCTGTCACCGCAGCTTTCTGTCCCAAAAAAGTGACAACTTGTTTACACGCCGCTGACAATCGACGCTCCGACGCTATCTAGCCTCTAGCCTTCGGGGAAAAACTTATGTCTCGTAACAATGTCACCTGCTGGTTTGGATGCGCCATTTTAGGATTCGTCATTGCTTGCGGCATGCTTGCGTCTGGCCAAGCGTCTTCCAGCGGCAATGCGGTATCCGCGCCTGATTTAGGTATTTCTTTCGTGGACGGCTCTTCCTCCCAAGTCATCGTGGAACATGATGGGACGAAATACATTGTGGACCTTGCTACTCACCAGATCCGTCCAGCCGACGCCGCAGGCCAACCTGTTCCCGTCACATCAACGCAAACCGTTGTTGAACCGGCTCAGCCGGCAGCCGGGCAGCCGCACCCCGCCGCGTTGGCCAAGAGCAAGATCTATAAAGCTGGAGACGACCTTTTGTTTAATGTCCCCACCGGCCGGCGGGTCGAGCGCCACAGTCTCACTATTAATTTCACTCACCGCTTTCCCTTCGAAGCGACATTCACGGGACCTGGGCGCGGGGATACGCTGCTGGGCCTCGACGACTTCTCAATTTCGTCGCTCGGTTTGCGTTATGGGGTGACTTCGAAATTCTATGTCTTCGCCTATCGCTCTCCCAGCCTCATCGGACGGCCAATCGAAATGATGGCGGCCTACAACTTTCTCGATGAGCACGACGGCAATCCTCTGAACGCCGCCGTAAGATTCTCCGTGGACGGGCAGAATGACTTCTCCAGCAATTTTGCCGAGAACTTTGAGCTGATTCTCTCGCGGAGTGTGACTCGCCACGCGCAGTTGTATGCGGTGCCCACTTTCACGATTCACCAGCGGCCTCTGATTCAAAATCCTGGCGCACTCGCCGACGCCATGCCGAATCAGCCTTGCAGCGCGCCGCTGGCCGCTGGAATTGCGCCCTCTTTTAACGCGCGCCCCTGCGCTAATACGTTCTCTCTGGCAGCCGCACTCTCCGTCGATATCCGGCCCACGGTCGCGCTTGTTGCCGAAGTCACGCCCACGCTGGTGAACGGCACCGAATTGGCCATTCACCGCCCCGAATATGCCTTCGGCATTCAGAAGAAGATTTGGCGGCACGCTTTCACTTTCGGACTATCCAATGGACCCGGATCGATAGTCTCGGAGCGTGGAGGCACCCGCGCGACTTTCTTACAAGATCCAACGGCGGATAAGCCGGGCGGGTTGTTCATCGGCTTCGATTTGACACGACAGTTGTTCTAGAGATGGGAGAAGGGAAGATTCCTCGAAATCCGACCCTCTCTCCGGCTGGAAGCTGGCGCCGGATATGGTTTCCCTTGATCGGGCTGTTTACGATTTAGCCTCAACGTCATTACGGGGGACGCATGGGTAAGGTCATTCTGGGTGCAATTACGGGTCTTACGATTTTGGTAGCGGCTACATTCGGCCTCGCCATGCTTGGTTTTTTCCCCACCCAAGCAAATGTTGCCCCGCCCAGACTTGAGGGCCGCGTGGCCAGCCAAGCGCGAGACGCCTCCATGGAGCGTCGCGCTCCCCGCATGACCAATCCGCTGACGGCGAGCGATCAGAACCTAATCGACGGTATGAAGATTTACTACGTGAACTGCTCGCTTTGCCATGGAGGCCTCGACCGCAAGCCCGCAGCGTTGGCCAAGAACTTCTATCCGCCTGTTCCCAACCTGATTTCCGATCCTCCGGATGATCCCGAGTGGCACATCTTCTTTACGATCCGCACCGGCGTCCGTTACACCGGTATGCCCGCCTGGGACAACGTCCTCCCCGAGCAGGATATGTGGAAAGTTACTTCGTTTCTCTCCCATATAGATAAACTCCCGCCCGGGGTTCAGCAATACTGGCAGGATACCTTCAACGTTGCTCCAGCAGCTGGCGGAGAGGGGAAAGACCACAACGAAAGGGAAAGCCATTAGACCGACCTGACAAGTCGGCTGAGCGATCGATCGATCGAGAAAAGAGATTCTAAAGGGTCTCGACATTCAACCATGAAACCAGCTGCCCAGTCCCAAACCGCTCGACGAGTCGGCTGCACTCGATTGACCACGAAGTGGGGAATCGTTCAAGCCATCGGATTCGAGCAAGAAATTTGCAAGGGCACCCGACGGAATGAAACTGCAGTCGCCCTTCTGCTAGGTGAGCTGAGAGGGAAGGTGCCGCTCCTGCGGATTCATTCGCAGTGCCTCACCGGAGACGTGTTGGGCTCGCTCCGTTGTGATTGTGGAGATCAGTTGGATCGGGCCATGCAAGCGATTGCTCTCGACGGTTGCGGGTTGTTGATTTATGAACACCAGGAGGGACGAGGAATCGGGTTGATGGCCAAGTTGCAGGCCTACAGTTTGCAGGACATGGGGCTTGATACGGTTGAAGCAAACCACGCTCTTGGCTTCAGTTCCGATTACCGCGACTACGCCTTGCCTGTCGCAGTTTTGCGTGATCTAGGGATCAGCCGCGTTCGCCTTCTCTCGAACAATCCTGATAAGGTTTGCGCATTGATTGATGCCGCTATCGACGTTGTCGAATGGGTCCAGTGCGAAGTTCCGCCTAGCCCTCACTCCTTAACCTACATGCAGACCAAGAAAGAAAAGATGGGACATGTGCTTGGCCTGGTAATTCCCGAAAGCGCTGGATCTGTGATGCATGCGCGCCTCGCAGGGCTTGTCTTATCCACAAAGCACAGAAGTACGGTGATACAAGAACCGTTTGCCTTCGCAAGCATCGAGGAAGCCTTTCGCGAACTGAGAGCGGGGCGGATGATCGTCGTGGTTGACGATGAAGATGGTGAGAATGAAGGGGATCTGGTGATGGCGGCGGAAATGGTGACGCCGGAGGCCATCAACTTCATGGCAACTCACGGACGAGGCTTGATCTGCCTCGCCATGACGGGCGAAAGACTCGATGAATTGCAGCTCGCTCCGATGACGCCGGATAACACTGCGTTGTGCCGGACAGGCTTCGCGGGTTCACTCGATGTAAAGGGCCGTGGCGTCACGACTAGCATCTCGGGCTCTGATCGCGCACAAACGATTCCTGCTGCTGTCGATGCGTGCAGCCAGCCCGAAGATTTCGCGCGACCGGGACACGTCTTCCCGCTTCGTTGCTGCGCTGGCGGCGTTCTCGAGCGCCGAGGCCACCCGGAAGCAGCGGTCGATCTTGCGCGCCTAGCTGGACTGCACTCCTCGGGCGTCATTTGCGAGATTCTTAAGGATGATGGGACTAAGGCACGGTTGCCCGACCTAGTGCGGTTTTGCTGGATGCACAAACTGAAAATGACAACTGTGGCCAAACTAGAACAGTACCGATTGGCATTCGAATCCTCAGACCCAGCGAAATCGCAGGCCGCACGAGAGATTGAGATTTCCTCCGCGCCGGAGTGAGCAGAACCGAGGCGCCGGAAATGCAGCCGAGGCGCTATATTTAGGGGTTTCCTCGCGCCTCAATCCGATAACTTTGCTCCATTTAGTTCGCTATCATCGGCCGCGAACTTGCTCGACTGGCGATTCGAAAGCTGTGATGCGAGAGACGCGCTATCGTGTGCCGGAGAGTGCTGCGGATTACTGGAGGCCCAAAGAGATTGCTAAATGCAAAGCAAAAGGCTCGAGGAAATCTCTTCGCCCTAATGTCGCGGAGTCGTGGAGGTGTCCCGAAAAGGAGTCTACATGAGTGAGAAGGCCCCCTCCCGGCTATCTGGGGACGAAGCCATTAAAAAGGCGTTCGGAGAAGTTTTTCGTCAGATTCGCGAGCGCAGCTGAGTTCTGCATCAGGACTGTCGTTGCGCTTCATCATCGACCTCGAGCGTGGCAAAGCGAAGGATGCCCCGCTAACCGACATTCAAAGGCTCACTGTATTGCCGGATTAAGATTTTCGAAAGAAGCGTTCCCGGAAATATTTACAAGTTGTTGACACAAACGTGACAAGAGTTTCGCCTAGTTTGATGAGTATTTGTGTGATCTGTTTTGAAGAGCTTGGTTCGGGTCTTTCCATCTTTCAGACCTGATCGGTCTGTCTTTATATGCGCTACCGAGATTTTCTGCACAAGGACGCCGAGACCCCCCTGGCTGAACGCTACATAGCGGCTGGTGCTGTCTGCAGTCTCTCGACCAATTGGCAGCAATTGCTCGAAGCCGCCCGTGATACCTTCTTGCCGTTCAAAAAGCCACCGGGTCCGGTCGGCTTCTCGTTGCGTTTGTGGGTTGACAATGCTGACAAGGCACAGCCGCCTTGGCCGAAACCCTACGTTCGAGGACTCAGCCACCTGGTCTTTGCTGGATTCGATTCGGGAAGCTCGCTCATGGCCGATCTTCGTACATGCCGTGTGATCGGGCGCCTTTCCGCGGCGATGGCCTCTGATGCCAAATACTTGAGAACGGTGATTTTCCCGATGCTGCTCACAATTGTGAGCGCTTCGCTTGGCATTGCGGAGTTGCACTGCGCCTGTGTCTCGACAAGACAAGATGGCATTCTGCTGGCGGGTCCATCCCGGTCAGGAAAATCGACGCTGGCATTGGCGCTCTCTCAAATAGGCTGCGGCTTCCTCTCTGACGACCGTGCGTTTTGCTCGCGGGACAATGGCGAAGTGCTTCTCTGGGGATTGCCGACTCGACTTAAGTTGCGAAGCGAGGCTGCGGTATGGTTTCAACAACTGCGGAACGAGCAACCGACCGATACTCACGCTGGGGAACCTGCTTACTGGCTCGACTACGAAGACCTTCTTGGGTTGAAGCGAGTTCCACGCTGCCGACCGCATTCGCTCATCTTCTTGGAGCGGCAGGAGACTCCGGCATTTCGCATGAGTCGGATGTCATCCGCCGAGGCTCTTAACCGGCTGATCAAAGACTTGATGGCAGAACTGCCGGACGCGGCCGCAAAGCGGTCGGCGACAATTGCCAGATTGGTCGAATTTCCGTGCTGGCTTCTACAATATGGCGGCGACCCGCACACAATTGCCCGGAAGATCTTGCAGGACCTGGCGAGAGTTAATTGATCCTAATTGATTAGCCATTCCCAAGAATGAAAAACAAAACAGCATCACACCAGGGCCACTCTAATATGAAGAGCGCATTCGGCGACATGCAGTTCAGGGAAGTGGCACATGTGGGCGATGCTGCCGTCGACTCAGCAGAACTCTCAGGGCAGCCCCAAGAAGATCCTCTCCGCCGTTTCACGCCAACTCCATGCACGGCTGCCTTACCGGTCATGGGTCGCACGGTGCGCCTGGAAACTAACAGTCTGAGGGTTTTGCGGCAGTGCGTGGAATTGTTCTCGCGTTATCCAGGGTCACCGAACGGACAGCCCAGTTTCACATGGAGGATCGTGAGTCAATCCGATGTTCACATGAGTTCTCCTTGGCCCAAGAGATCAGTCTTTTCGGATTGCGGCCTTCGTTTTGCCGAATTTGGGCAAAGGAATTTTCTGGCGGTTGACATCCAGGCGCGCCTGGCGATTGCGTTTCTTTCTGAAGGACTTGTCGAAGACGAGCCAGGATTCACCAGTCCCTTTATCGACACTTTGTTCTACATGACCGCAAGTAGCTTGGGCCTGGTTCCTTTCGCAGCCGCATGTGTAGTCTTGGGAACGAAAGGTCTTCTCGTGTTGGGCCACCCCAATCAGGGCAAGACCACTGCAAGCTATCTGGCTGCTCAAGGCGGGCTCACATACTACGCAGATCAAGCGGTGTTTCTGGAGATCGGAAGCGGCGGGCTACAAGCTTGGGGCGACTTTGTTCCGGCTGCATTTCGCCCTGAGACACTTCATTTCTTGCCTGAACTTGTGTGTCTAACACAACAGTTTTCGTACTGTGACTTCAATTTCTACTACTTGTCTAAAGCCAAACTTGATTCGGGACAAACCAATGTGGTGTCCCCCATATGCTGTGTTGTTCTCCAGAGGGAGTGCTCCTCTGTGCCACAGTTGATTCCTCTGGCGAAATCTGATCTTTCCACATGCCTGTCCGCGAGCATTGCCTTCAAAGATGACGGCCAATTCGATGAACAGCGTTTGCGGATTCTCGAAGCCCTGGCGCGATTACCCGCGTACCATCTGGCCTACGGTAGCGATCCTGCGACGGCTGCACCGTTCTTTCACCGCCTGTTGACGGCTCACGACGGCAGGGACGCAACAAAGGACGCTAAGCAGACATGACATGAGCGAAACGCTACAAGATCAACGGCCAAAACTGCGCAGTTGCCAGACTGTTCGCGTGGAGCGACGGGCCCTATTCAATGGCTCGCGATGGACGATTCCAATCGTTCTACTGTCGGCTCTTTTCCTTTACCTGCAGGTGTTTATTCTTCCAGCCACGCCTCGTGTGGCTTCTGGCGATCAGGCAATCTACCTGCACCATGCGGTGCGCATGCTGGAAGGCGAAATGATCTATCGCGACTACGATCATTTCACACTGCCGGGTACGGACGTGGTTTACGTGGCGCTTTTCAAGTTGTTCGGTGTCCGAGCGTGGATTCCGCAGGCGATGCTGATTGTTCTGGGGGCATCGACGGTGTACCTCGTCATCTTCATTTCCAGAAAATTGATGAGCGGAACCGCGGTTGTTCTGCCAGGTCTTTTATTTATCACTCTGCTCTTCACCGGCTATCTGGACGGCACGCATCATTGGTACAGCACGGTGGCCACTACCGGGGCACTTGCGGTTTTGCTCGAAGAGCGGAGCGTTGGTCGGCTCGTCTGGGCAGGGATCTTTCTAGGGGCGGCTACTTTTTTCACGCAATCGATGGCACTACTCCCATTCGGCTTCGCGCTTTTTCTGCTCTGGGAACGTAGGCGAGAAAGTCAAACATGGAGTTTGCTGCTCAAAAAAGAAGTTTCTCTTCTCGCTAGTTTCATGGCCACGATCACGGCCTGCCTCGCATATTTCGTGTGGGAGGTAGGACTGAAACAGCTCCTCTATTACACAGTCGTATTCGTAGTGAAATATTATCCGGCTGATTGGTTTAATACCTGGAGGGTCTACTTAACGGGACGACCTTCTCTCCATGTCTGGACCGCCTGGCCAGATCTGCCCGCGTTTGCACTCGTGCACGCAATTGTCCCAATGGTCTATCTACTCTTTTCTGCTACCTATGTTCTTAAGTCAAGGAAGGAGTCCGACGATTTGTGGAATCGGTTGATGCTGGTCAATTTCACAGGCCTGTTTCTTTTCCTTACTGTCGCTTCAGCTCCGGCGTACTCGCGCCTATACGCGGTCTCGCCGCCGGCGCTTGTTCTACTGGTTTGGTTCCTGGATTCGCCTCGCAAGGTTGAACGCACCATGTTGCGGCTTCTTTGGGTGACAGTCTTCGTGATGGCAATCGTCCGACCGCTCGTTACTCAGATTCGCTGGAAGGCATACCTCGACCTGCCCACGGGGCGCACGGCTTTTTTCGAACCGGTACTTTACCAGAAAACCAAGTGGATCGCGGACCGAACGCGGCCCTATGACTATTTCTTCGGTGATCAGCTAATGTCGTTCGATCTTCTGCTGCGGAATGTGAGTCGTGTTCCTTTTCTTCGCCCCACCGACTACACCAGGCCCGAGGAGGTCCAGGATGCAATGCAAGCATTAGAAAAGTACCAGGTGCGATTCGTGAGCTGGTACAGCGGCCTGGAAGGCGAGAAGAGAGCGGCTCGACATCCGGAAGGCAATCATCTCGCTCCCATACGCCTTTATCTTCACGAGCATTACCATGTAGCCCAGACATTCGCCAACGGCGACCAGATCTGGCAACGAAACCCATGACGACGCGCGGAATAGGTGTGGCGCGCGCTTTCGCTTGAGCAGGAGACACGCGCAGGACCGGGGCGATGAGTTCTCAATAGCCGGATTCGAATGGACGTCTTCCGCACCAAAGCGAGCAGAGCGTCTGGCCTTTGCCTGTTGCTGGCCGTCGGATGTGCGGGCGTGCTTGATTTATTCGTGGCGAGGTCAATGAGTACGACGTTCGACGAATCGTCTTCTATCGCCTACGGGGAGCAAGTTCTGCGCTGTCAGCCAGACCGATCCGATCCACTGTTTAACAGTAAGGCACCGGTCGCTGCCCTGAACGCGGCTCCGCGAGTGCTTGCGGTCCATCTCAACAATGAGGAGGTCGCTCCATGGATTTTGAAAATGCTTCGCTCCATGCGCTTCGCGCGCCTGGCCAGCGTTATGGCAGCGTTGGTCCTCAATGTCTTCCTATATCGCTGGGTCTATGCGCTCTATGGCACAGTCGCAGCCATAGCAGTCTCCATCCTGGTGGTGTTTTCCCCGAATCTGATTGCACATGGCACATTATCGAACAATGATGGCTACTTCGCGCTCGGCGTTGTTGCATCGCTTTTTTTCTTTCGCCAATATCTGCTCCGCCCGACCTTGAGAAACGCCTGTTTGAGTGGATCTACTCTTGCATTCGCCCAACTCACAAAGTCCTTTGCCCTTTACTTGTATGCTGTCGTCGCGGTCTTCCTTCTGCTCGTTTCAAACGACAGGAAGAATGGTCCGCCTCTGCTGAGCAGGAAAGATCTGATCGGCTTTGTCTCCCTTGCGTTTGCTAGTTTCATCCTGGTGATGAATGCCGGCTTCTGCTTCGATCGGTCGTTCACTCCACTGAAGTCGTATCATTTCTACAGTGAGCCGTTCGTAAAGCTACAAGAAGTGCCCGTCCTACGCAGCCTCCCTGTCCCCCTGCCCTATCCGTTCCTGCAGGGGTTCGACATGCTGAACTACCATGACAACTCCGGGCTCACCTATGGAAAGATCTATCTTCTCGGCGAGCTCAGAGATCCATTTGACCCTTCCTTTCGCAAGTTCAAGTCGTACTACGCGGTAGCGATGTTCTTCAAAGAGCCCATCGCAGTCCAGATCCTATTCATTCTGGCCGTGGTGTGGATTTGCAGGAATCGCAGTTATCGCGAATTCATTACAGGGGAAGGAATCCTGTTATCAGCCGCTGTCCTGCTCTTCCTGTGGTTTTCGCTCTTCAGAAAAAGTCAATTAGGCATCAGAAACATCCTTCCGGTTATAGCGATTGAACTGATCATCGCTGGGGCGGCGTTCGCCATGTTTTCCGAGAGGCCCCGCAGAACGCAAATCGTCCTTGGCCTACTGGTCCTGTGGACGTGCATCTCCACCCTTAGCTACTATCCAAACTTGATTCCCTACATGAACGAGTGGGTGCTCGATCGTAAACAGTCCTACAAAATCCTGGTCGATAGCAATCTCGATTGGGGCCAGGACGGCGAGCTAGTGCACGATTTTCTAATGCGGAACCCTGATGTAGCGCTCGATCCGGAAAGACCTCAAGCTGGAAGGGTTTTGGTCAGCGCTAATCGGCTGGTGGGCGCATACCACGGATATGAGCCGATGGATTGGTTGTTGCGTTACAAGCCGGTGGCATCCGTCGGATACGGGCATTTACTGTTTCTTGTACCGGCACGCGACATTGCCGCCGACTCGAAGAACTAGCCTTCCTGTACGAATTTCTCGAATGAAAACACGCTCACTTTTGCCAAGGCCGTTGATCTTAACAAACCGGGCCCTTCAACCACACTGGGGCGCCTCCGTCACATTCAATTGGCCCAGCGAACAAACAGCGTGGAAAACTCTCCTTTGGGATGTTCCATCGTGCGCAATAGCGGTTTTTTCCCACCCAAGCGTCAATCTGATCGGCTGCTCGCTGATGATGGACCTCAACGATGACGAGCGGCCGCTGTTTCGTGAAAAGGGTCGACCCGCCGCATAGGACTTCGTACTCGCCGCCCTCCACATCAATCTTGACCAGTTCCGGTGCGGGCCCGCCGGCGGCGATGAAAGCGTCCAACGTGACTGCCGGTACATTAATGACTTCGCCCGTTCCCACCACCGGGTGTTGCCCGTTCACTTCTACGCCGCCCTGTGACCTGCGCCTTCCTCCGCGCCGAAAAGGAATTCCGTGTCTCGCAGTGTAAGACCACACCGCGGTATGCACGACTTGAAGCCGAGCCTCCAGATGGTTTCGCACAATACTTTCTTGCAAGGTCGCTGCGTTGTCAGGATCAGCATCAAAAGCTACCACTCGGCCGGATTCTCCCACGAGCCGTGCCATCCCGAGAGCGAAAGATCCTGCATGGGAGCCAACGTCATATACAACGGCAGCAGGCCGAAGCACGGCGCGAATCACACTCTGCACCTCGGTTTCATGTTCTCCGCGCCAGTGGAGTGCTTCATCCGGAAGGAAAAGCCGCATCCACATTCCCTGAGACAACCCAGCTTGCGCGCGTACCCAAACTTGCTGGTTTGGCAACGCGTAGTGTTCGAACAGCCCCTTGAATCGCTTAAGGGCTCGCAATAGCCGAGGCCACCGCCGTAACCTGTCACGTATGCCACGGTCCTTGGCTGCGAAATACATCCGGTAAAGAACAACGAAGAAACTCGGCATCTCAATTCATTAACACTATTAAACTATTCCAGTTCAGTGGCACTCATCGCTTCGTGCCCCAGCTCAGATTCCTAACGAACAGCTTTATCGAAACACGTTCAATTTCGCCAGAGCCGTCAATCCGAGACCGCGACCGCAATCCGTGGCGTAGATGAGCTCTTTGGAATCGAGTGTCCAAACGGCACTAACCGAGTTGCAATCTGCGTTTGTGAGTTGGACCTGTTCTCTGGTGTTCAGATTCATCACGTGAATTTGCCATGAACCGCCATGTTCACAGCTGAACGCGATCCATTTCCCGTCCGGCGAAATGGCGGGATAGCGTGCCGAGCAATTTGGAACGCTCATCTCTTCGACGGCTTCGGACGTGGGATCCACCTCATACAACCGGAAGCGTCCGTCGCGCCTCGAGCTGAACGCTACGCGATGATCCGGGAAGAAGGTTGCATCCCGCACATCATATTGAGGGCCTGCGATTTGGCGTTCTCCGACAGCAGTTGCCTCGGCCCCCATTGCGGCGACATTCCGGATCCACAAGCTATCTCGACCCTTCACCTGGCGGATGAACGCAAGCAATTTGCCGTCAGGCGACGCGACCGGCTGTTCCGCATCTTCGGCTTCAACCGTTGCATCGTCCCCGGAGGCTGCCGCAGAAGCCGGAAGAAAACGCACAACTCGCGAACCGCTGCTGGTGGCAACTTCGGCCCAGGCGAGACGACCATCATTTACAGCAGCAGGATGGAACCAATCGCCTCGGCCTGCAAACGAGATAACGGCCCCCGTCCTGAGTTCGCGGATGGAGTACGTATCAGGAGCTGTCGGGAGCGACAGAGGTACCAGCGCAGTGAAGAGCAAGCCATTCGAAGTGACGACCGGATCAGTTGCGAGTGCTGAACCGGACACTGTGACCACGCGCATCCGGTAATTGTCGAAACCCCTGAGATGCCGTTTGTTTGAAATAAAACCAACCGTGACCATTGCGATCAACGCAGATGCAGCGAGCAGTGTCGTTCTGACGTTAAAGCGGAGTGCCCTTGATTCCGGGGACAGATCCATTAGAATCCACAGCAACACCCCTCCCAGAAGCATCATCAACGTCAGACGTGGGAAAAAGAGGAGGTTGCGCCACCCCGTTGCCTGCATCGCGGGTAATTGAATCCGTGGACCGCAAATCAGGGCGTAGAGCGCAACCACGACACTCGCCCGGGCTGCTTGCTGACGTGCGAGCAGGTAATCGACGACAAAGACAGCCGTCAGTATCAATGCCACCAAATGGTACGAGGCAGGTTGAGAAGACAACAGCAGCAGCAGAAAAGAATACGTTGCCCATTCCAGCCTTGTTCGGCTGCTGTCTTCGGTTTTCGAGCTGATTGCCCACATGAAAACCACAAAGATCACACCGTGAACGGCGGGTTGAAGAAATGCATAAAGCGACGGCAAGTGGGCAACTGGGGCGGGATTGAGTTCTGGTTCCGAAAGAAAGAGGCGTCGCAAAAGTGCCGTGAATGAGTTCCAAGTGACATTGTAGGGATCCGTCACTTCGCCCCTTAGAGCTCGTGGCAAAACCTCCAAAGCATAAAGCCGGCACGCGTCCTGTCCGAAAAGATAGAGTGACATGAGCGCTGCGCAGGAGAGCCCGACAATAAGTCCGGCGGCTGCACGCCACTGCTTCTTGAATACAAAGAAGATCAGAAACAACGCTGGATAAATCTTGAGGGCTGCGGCAATGGCTAGAACGAGTCCAGAAGAGAAAGAAGAGAAAAATGAGTTCTTGAAATACAACCACGCAGAAAGCGTCAACAGGAGCAGAACCAAGATGTGCATCTGCCCATAAAGAAAGCTGTCGTGCAGGGGCAAAACGGCCAGGAACGTCAACATGGCGATGCGCTGCAAATCGAGCCGGGTACTGGCTTTGAGCAAAACCGCTGTCAATCCCAACAACAGCAGGTTGAGCAGCAGCCAAGCATGCTTGGCTTGAAGTGGTGGGAGCGAACACCATGGCGCAATCGGTAAGATCGATGGCAGGGTAAGAGGAATAAAACCGACGAGTCGCTGATCAATTCTTTGGTGATCTTTCTGGCGTTGAAACCAAATCCATTCGTAGACCCGTTCAATTGGAGCTCCTTGGCGATACAGGCGTGCACCCAGGTAATAGTTAGGGAAATCCGTATTCAAATGTTTCCACGCCGGAATGAGTCCCTTGGTTACAAACAGCAGGATGAGTAGCAGCAGGAATGCTCTTTCGCCCCAGATGGCCCAAGCCCGCGGCAAACTAAACCTTGCGCGAGTCAACGGCTTCGAATTTGGCAAGTGTGATAAAGCCGTAGCTGTTTGCTCTGACATCTGGAAGCCCCAGCATCCGGAGAACCGGTCGCTGCGCGGCATCGACGCGAAGCTGAGCGCCTCACAACGCGGCCAATCAAATCGCTGATCACCGCTGCCGTTCTATGCCCAGCACGCTCAGGAAAAAGCTGGAAAGCATGACTTGGAAGCCAAGCGTGAGACACACAACTCCCGGAATCACAAGTCGGAGTGTCTTTGCCGGATTGAGGTTACCGAAATGCATGCTGCTCCAGTAGCTTAGTCCGGCGCCCCACATTCCTGCTCCCATCAAAAGCAGAGACGTGCCAAGCGCTAAACCTGTTTCCAGATTCATATGTCGGAGCAGTCGATCCAAACGCGTATCCGCCGGTCGGAAGCCTCGCGTGATGGCAAAAGCCTCCGTGAACGCTGCGAAATTGATTGACTGGAACCCGAGTAGAATCGCCATGGCAGAAAACAATAAAGTATCGACATCAAAAGTAATCCTCCCAACGGTGCGTGGGCTGAACAGCAACCAAGTACTCGCCATCGTGCCTAGCACGAACAGCAGTATTCCGGGATAAAGAAACAACCAGCGCGGACTGTACAGCAAGAGGAAGCGAAGATGCCGCCAGCCATCTCGCCAGGTTCGCAGGTGAGAGGCGCGTTTCCGGCCAGCTGGTGAAAGAGTGGTTGGAATCTCCGTAAGTCGCAAGCCGAAGAGCGTTGCCTTCACAATCATCTCGCTTGCGAACTCCATTCCGAGCATCTGCAAACGAAGTTGCTCGATGCTGTCGCGGCGAAAAGCGCGAAGGCCGCAGTGGAAGTCGCCGACCGGACTCTTGAAAAGAAGTTTTCCGATCCCGGATAAGATCGGGTTTCCCGCGTAGCGATGTAACAGCGGCATAGCACCGGGAGATATCCCTCCGCGAAATCGGTTGCCCACGACAAGATCGTATCCTTCGCGCAACTTGCTCAAGAACGCTCCTAGCTGTGTGAAGTCGTAGCTATCATCAGAATCACCCATCAGAACGAATTGGCCACGAGCCGCCGCGATGGCGCCTTGCAGCGCGGCCCCGTAGCCGGGTGTTGTAATTGAGATCACACGCGCTCCGAGGGCACTGGCCATCTGTCGCGATCCGTCGATGCTGCCATTGTCTGCGACGATTACCTCGCCGCTCAAATTTAGCTGGCTGATCGTTTGCAGGGCTTTTGTGACGCATCTTCCAATCGTTGCGCTTTCGTTGAGGCAGGGCATGACCACAGAAACGTCGAGCATTTCAGCCGAGTCTTCGGTCTCGGGCCGTGCGACGAATGAGACAGGAAAGCTAAGCGCGTTCATTTGTCGAATGTCTCTTCCGGTTTAGCTCGGCGCTGTTTCCGGCTGAAGTCGTTTCGCATCCACGCTTGGTTTGGGCAGCTTCACGATGTTCTTCAGTTGACGATTGATCCAGAGCTCAACGGGGAAGCTATAGAAGTCATAATTTAAACGCACCCGCGCTGGGTAGGCAGTGAGATGTTGAATCGCCTTGGCGAATCGGCCATGGCCAGTGGTGGCGATGGGCTCCCGGTCAAAGGCAATGCGCAGGTAATCTCGCATGGTCTGAACTCGCTGGTGATCGCTGCCCTTGAGCCAGGGCAGAACGGTGTAACGCGGAAAATAGTCGGCCCAACCTTCGAGCGATTTCGGCACTTCGATGCCCAACTTCGCGGTCTGCGAAAAAATTGGTGAACCTGGATACGGCGTAAAAATGTTCGTCCAAAACTCTGCGCCGGGAAACTTCCGACAGATATCCATCATGAAGTTCACCGTCTCGCGCCGCTCCTTGGGCCCTTCTCCCGGAAAACCGAAAATAATATTGAACGATGGAATTACTCCCGCCTTGATGCAGCGCTCGGTTGACTGATAGATATCGCCCAGAACCTGGAAATCCTTATTCATCAGCTTCATGACAGTCGGAGAAGCGGTTTCGATTCCCTGACAAATCTGATGCAGGCCGGAACGGCGCAGCAGACTCAACTCGCTGATACTGAGTCGGGCCGTGAGATTAGTTGTGGCCTGGACACTCCACTTAAAGGTTCCGCCTGCCTGGATCAGGCCTTCGGCGATCTTGAGCGATCGATCCAGATCGACCAGGAAGTTGTCGTCGGCCATCCACAGCAGTTCGAGGCGGTAGCGCCGTGTCAGTTCGATCGTCTCCGCGACCACTTGCTCGACCGGCAGCGCATTCCACTTGCGTCCGTAGACTCCAGCGTTCGTGCAATAGGCGCAGTTGAAGGGACAAGCGAGGCTGGAGACGTACATGGCCCAGCGACGTCCACAAACTTTCTCGTAAGCGTCGAAATCCGCCAGTTGATAGGCCTTGGTGGGCATCTCCTCCAGTCGCCGGAGGGGACGTTCGGGAGTGAAACAAAGCTTTCCATCGCGCTTGAATCCGACGCCTAGTACATCATCGAGGGGAGCGTCGTCTCGCAAACGATCCGCGACCGCCAGCATACTTTCCTCACCCTGCGCCCGAACCACAATGTCCACGTACGAAGCTTCCAGCGTCTGCGTAGGCAGCAGCGACGGGTGCCAGCCACCCAGAACGATTGGAAAGTCCGGGTCCCACTTCTTGATCGCCTTGGCTACCTCGACGGTTTCACGGATCATGGGTCCGGTCACCAGAGAAATGCCGAGACAGAGGGCATCTTTCACTTCCTCCATGATCCGTTTCTTGTAATCAGGAGCGATCGAGGCGTCAATGATGCGAATGTCGTACCCCGCATTCAGCAGGGGCGTTGAAATCGCCAGAATGCCAAGCGGAGCGGTAGCCTCAATACTGGAAAACGAGGCAACGAAAAACACGATTTTTTTCGACGATTTCACTTGAGTGCCTTCGTTGAAATGCGGCCGACGAGCCCAGAGTGAGCTGAAGGGTTTACAGTAACAATCGCTTTCTGGACTTTTGTCTCCAAATTGTTAAATCTGTGCAAAATCCGCCTCCTCATAGCCTTAGCTGAGTGTGAAACGCGGTTCTCCCCGCTTTGCCAACCACCCATCTTCATCCAGAGTGCCATGACTGGGTTCACCGCCAGCACATTCCTATTCTCCAGAGCGAGGTCCGTGTCGCGAAAACGCGACAAAGATTGCAGCGCTTGCACCTGCCGTCGGCTATCGAGCGAACCAGAGAGCCAATCACAGAATCGGAGAAGCTGACCGCATTCTCGCCCGATTCAGCCACCGCCACCGTGGGATCTCGCACAAATATCGCAGCCCAGCTAGAGAGTGAAAGAGGCTGCGCCGAAGAAAAAGCTGGCTTGTCCACCAGTCCGCATTCAGAATCAGGGAAGGCTTATCTTTTATCGACGAAGCCATGCGTGAAAGGCGCGAGAACTTTACAAGCCGATTCCGTACCGAGTTTTTCTGTATGCTGGCACCCTCATATTGCTGCTGGAGAAATAAAACCAGCTTGGCCCTTGGAAATAAACACAACTCGTAGGCTGGCACGACGCAAAATGCACAATGGTGAGCATAGTTCTCAATCCATACGCGAGTCGCTGGTCGAATTTCCTTACTCCAGACTCGAACCAGCAACGGAATCGGCGCGGCGAAAAGCTTCGCCGCCAACTCCGTGATCACCACGACGAACTCTCGCAGCGTTAAGTTGTCACCTACGCGCTGCTCAAACCGGTTCCATAGCGATGTGTCGGAAGCCCGCTGATTCAGGAAAAAGCCGATTTCAAGAAAACATGCCATTCGTACCCAATAGGTGAAGAGGTGCTGGCAGGCGTGTAACACCTGAAGAAGAAATGCGTCTTCATCGGTGAGAGCGGGAAACGCGAGTCCATTCCACTCATGAGTTTTGGTTCGGTCTACCGAGAAAAGACTTGGCATCGATGGGAGCCTGTGCACGTCGCTGTCCCAGATATCCAGATGCAACTCAACGGCATGAGGTGCGCCGGCAGAGTATTGCTCGGGGCCACGTGACGCGTTCTCTTTTCCCAGCGCAAGGAAAATGGATTCTTGGCCGGAAACGGAGGGTTTCGGGCTGTATCCAGCTTCCACTACAACCTGTTGGGCCACTGGAAGCGACTCATCGTCGACCAGGTAGTCGAAGTCGCTTTGATGCCGGAGATGCGCATCCGGGCAGAACTCGGGAATGAGTGAATGGCCCTTCAATACTACGTAGCGGACCCCGGCGTCGTTGAACTTACTGTTCAGAAAATCGAATCGATGCGCCATCTCATCAACTCGCTGCCGGTTGGCCGCGAACCTTTGTTCGAGACCAGACATCGCCCAAGTCGGGACTGTGTCTTTCGCGTTTGCGTTCTTAACTTTGCCCAAGAAGTAGAATGCTAAGCCTGCGTCGTCCAGCCACCTCAGGGCATGCTTCCAGTCCCGTTGACGAAGGTCCCTGAGCCCAGCGATGCTCGGTCTTGAGTCGCTCGAAAAACTCAGGAAATCAACGATCTGTTGTGCTGGAGTTCGTCTCACTGTAGCGCCTCGGCTAATCGCTCCACAGTTGACGGGGTTAGACGATCTGATCGGCGTTTGAAGTGGCAGACCAGGATCGCTGGGGATTGGCAGGCTTCTGCGAAGAAGTGGGTCTTGCCCGCTCGCGCAAAGATCGGCTTCTCCGGTTCGCCAAGGCACAGGGCGAGGTACGCCAGGTTCTCGAACCCGTTGGCAGAGAACGCCTGGGGAATCTCTTCGGCTTCGCGAGGCATCGTTTCGATTTCCAGCGCGTTGCGACCGTCACGAAAGCCGACTCGCCAGCCTCGCGCATAAGCCTCGGGATGAAGATCGCTGACGAATACGTCGGCTTGCGGCTTGGTTACACGCGCCAGTTCGCGTACCGTTGGTCCCAACTCCCTCAGATGTCCGAAAGCGAACGAGCAGATTGCAAGATCGAAAACTGCGGCGCGCAACGGCAAGTTCTCGCAGGTCGCTCGGGCGAGCCGTCCGGCGAGGCAACTTTTTCGTACACCCACACGCAGCATCGCGATTGAGCAATCGACCCCCACGCCCGACTCCGCGCCTTGCCGCATGAGCGTTTCAAGCCACCGGCCTGTACCGCACGCCAGATCGAGGATCCGTTTCCTGCGCAGATCGGTTAGCAAGGGCAAGAGATGACGCTGTTCACGGGCGAGAAGGGGATTGGGATCGTGGTCGTAGGTGGGAGCCCACCGCTCATAGCCTTCCTCAACAGAAATCGCACAAGGTGCACTCGCCTCACGATGCTCATGTCCCGCAATTGTCTGCGACTCCTGCGCCGCGTTTGGGCTTCTCTTCACAGACTCTCAGCCTTCGGCTTTCGCAGTTCAATCGCTTGCTGCATCCATTTCAGTTCTAACGGTGCTCCGTAAATGCCGAGACGATAGCGCCAACTGCTCATCGCTTTCAGTGCTAGTCGGCCCCAACTCGGCAAGCGAATATCCTGGATGGTCGGCCAACGCGACGACACGACGAGTTCGAAATTGTCGATCAACTGTTTGGTAGTAGGCCGAAGCCACGGCGTTTGCGGATCCTTCTGGGTTGCGAAGCGCTGCCAGTTCTCCGTCGCCCACTCATCCGGAGTGGTGGGGAAAGAGACTTTATCTT
>Ga0209420_1000367_pt1 | contig 24951 bp, 26 predicted proteins | sample BlaSpr_A8_OM1_O1_FD_187972 | JGI IMG/M metagenome (GOLD analysis project Ga0209420, IMG submission 187972) | Forest soil microbial communities from Thunder Bay, Ontario, Canada - Black Spruce, Ontario site 2_A8_OM1_O1 (SPAdes) (version 2) | ecosystem: Environmental > Terrestrial > Soil > Boreal...
CCGCCCGCCACGCGGACGTCTTGCCTCTCGGCGCGTAGTCACCATAGTGCTTAGATGCCTGGTCTTACGGGCGGTTTGGGGCACGGTGACACTCGTGAGTGGCGGTTATTGTCCGCATCCGCTTCGTCCCTGCCAAGCCGTGCTCTGCCTTCGAGCTGCGCTTTGCGTCTCGATTGGAGCGCCACGCGTAGGCTGCTTGCGAGGAGCCAGCTAGCAGACGACGTTGTAGGCGATCTCCCAGACGCTGCAGATCCAGTCGACAAGCGTCGTCCACAGGGTGCAGATCCATTCCGATATGGTCGCCCACGCAACGCAAACCCAGTTGGACACCCAAGTCCAAGCGACGCAGACGACGTTCGAGACCCACACCAACGCATCGCAGGCCCAATCACACGGCCACCAAGTGCAACATTCGGAGTAGCCCTCTTCTGCTGTCGCCGAGCATTCGCTGTAACCCTCTTCGGCCTGCTGCGTGCATTCCTGGCGAGTGCTCTCGAATCCGCTGGTGCATTCGGTAAGTGTCTTCTCCTTGTAGGTCAGGCAGCCGACGATGCCGGCCTCGGACACCGTGCACAGCGTGAACGGGCTCTCGCTGGGCGCGAGAGGCGTTCCGGTCACGAGATCCAGGATCCCCGTCGCCAGCTCCTTCGGGCGCTCGTTGTGAATCGAGTGCCCCGTTTCGAGCAGGAACAGCGTCGTGCCGGACGTGGCAGTCATCAGGCGTGCGAGCACCTGCGTGGAGGTGTAGATGTTCGCGAAGTTGTAGTTGTCGTCGGCGCCGGAGGCGAGCAGCATCTCGGCTGACATGGTGGCGTACCTAGGCGCGGTCTCCCCCACGTCGGGGTCCAGGAAGCTGTAGAGCAGCATCTCGAGTGCGCTGCGCCAGTGCCACTGGCGGAAGAAGCCGGTATAGATCTCACGCCTATCGATGTGCGAAGCGGTGATGAGCGTTTCCTTGCACGGCTGCCAAGTGTCTCTGTACCACTGGAGCGGCTGCACGGGAGACCCAAAGACGGTTTGGATGGCACTCTCCCACGTCAGCGTGTACACGCTCGTAAAGTAGTTCTTGCGGGATTCCGGTTCCTCTGGTTCGGCAGCGTTGCCACGAGCCACTCCGAGCGCGATGTCCTTGAAGATGTCGAGGTTCTGGTCGGCGAGCGATTGCCACACCGATGCCGGCGACCATGCAGCGATGTGCCGCAGCCACGGCACCTCGTTGGCCCGTCGTGACAACCGCAGCCCCATGTGACCGCCGAGGCTGCCACCGATCACAGCGGTGAGGCGCTCGCTCAGGTTGAGATCCTCCTGCAGCGCTTCGACGAAGCCGATGATAAAGCTTTCGATGAAGTCGAGGATTGGGTAGCCAGTCGGGTATTGCGTGACTGCGAGTGGTGCCACTTCGGTGTGGCTGATCATTTCCGCGTATCCCATGTTGGGCAGGTCGACCGCGATGACCGTGCACGGAGCACCAGGACCGAAGAAGGTCGTCGTGCCGGTGATCGCGTGCAGGGCTTCGGTGAGGTCCAGTGCCTCCTCGAGACGCGACATGTGCCCGTGGATGTAGAGGAAGACCGGCCCGTGCTCGGGCAACCTGGGTGCTGGGTCCATCTCGACGCCAAGCGTGGGATCCGTCACAGTCTCCGCAGGCAGGGCGCCGCTGGTCGCCACCATGAAGCGGGTCGTGACGGGTATCGAGGCGACCGTGGTGCTCATTGGCGTCGGCACTGTGACCGTGATGTCGAACTGCGGGAACGGCGCCGTCGGCACATTCACCGGGCGGTACGGTGAGTCATCCTCGCCCGAGACGCAAACCCAGGTCGGCGCGAGCGCCGTGCGGAGGCCAGCGCGCGTGCGAGCCGGGCCGAGCAGGGCAGCGAGAACTTGGTGGGTGCGAGTGATGACCCCAGCGGCTCCTGCCATCAGCTGGGCTTGCGTGAGCCCTGCTGAGACGACCGCTGGGTCTCCGCTGAGCGCGCCTGCGAGCGAAGCTGCAGTAGGCGTCAGCGAGGTGAAGCTCGCGAGCATCGCTCGGCCGCTCACGCTCAGGTCGGCGAGTGCCGTTCCGTCCCGTATGAGTTCAGGTGGCGCGAAGGATTGCAAGCCGACGCCGGCGAAACCAAATGCCAGCCGCTTGGCGGATTCCTCGAGCAGCGATTTCGCATCTCCCGCGCCCACGGCGGCTTGCAGCAACGTCCGCAGTTCGGGACGCATCCGCGCCTCGCTCGCTTCCACTTCGCCGTTTTCGATCAGGCCGTCGATCGGCGCCAGCTGTTCGGGGCTGGCCGCGTTGTCGGAAGGCTGCGTTGCGCAGCTCTCGGGAATCGGCGACTCGGTTGGTTGGGTGACCTGCACGGCAGACCCCTTTCCCTGTTATCCCGGCGACAGGCGGGTCGATAGCTCAGTGACCGCATGCTGCAGGCGGGCATGCCGCGATGCGAGGCCGATGCTCTTTCCGGCAACACTCGCCATGACGGCGTTGCGCGCCGCGCTGAGCCCGACCTGCGCTGTATCCTTAAGGGACTGCGGGCGTCGCAAACCGACGGCAGACAACGTCAGGGCACCAAGGAGCGCGGCGGCACCCGCCTTGCATCCACACTCGTTGTAGAGCGCTGTCAGCCGTGAGCTCCACGCCTCGCGCTCGGCAACGCTGAGCCGCTCGGACGCCACTCTGATCCTCGCTCGGCGTGGCATGGCCGAGCCCGGCCCTCGTCGCCATGTGAGGAGACTCAGATCCTCGCGCGACGTGACTTCTATCATCGGAAGCCCGCGCGCTGGCGCCGAGTCTGCGTCGGTCGGGCGCACAGACGTCTGGGCCTGCTCTGCAAGTGACGGATCTGTCGCGCTGTCCGTCGGCTTGACTCCGAGGTCTCCCAAGATGGCTGCCAATGCCTCGAGCTGCTGGTGGCTCGTACCCGTGCGACCTCCAGCAAGTGTCGGCGGAGCGGGGGAGGGCATCCGCGCCCGGAGCTCCTTCAGCAACCCGACGAAGTCCCCTGGAGGCACCGACTGCGCTATCGCCGAACGCGACAACCTGGCAGCAGGCTGGGGCCGTTGCCACTCAACGCCTGGCGGCCGTCGCCGGACACGTCCACTGTCGCTCACGGCGCTAGCACCGAGTGACGCCGATCTCCAGGCATGACGGCAATACAAGCCCTTCGCGTAGTGCTGGTGGTGGGGCTCAGTCTACATCAACGCTTGCGATCCGCGGCATCCTGCGGTGACCGAGCGAGAGGAACGAGCGCGCACGGACGACCTCGACGCATTCTCCGCTGCCAGTCGCGACCCTTGTTTTGGAGGGTTTCAGGGTCGAGCGCTCCAAAGGCTCATCGCCGAGACGGTACATATCGAAGGCGAATCGTCCCCCGGTATCAAGGTGACGAAGCACGTTCGACAGCACCATTCGTATGTCGTTGTCCGTTAGCAGTTCCTGGAAGGTGTGTCCCGTCCTAGTGATGAGGTCGAACCGCCGCCCGACGTCGACGGTCCGCGCGTCCCCATGCAACCAGACGATCTCGCTTTCCTCCCAGCTCATCTCCCCGTCCGCCGATTCCGCCGTAGCGAGCATCGCGTACTTGCGGTCAACGCCCGTGAGCATGCGGTCAAGGTGCCAGAATCCTGGATCATCCCGGCACGCTTCAGGAGTTGGCCGGTTCCGCAGCCCAGATCAAGCACTGCTCGCGCCGACCGAATCAGTTCGAGGTAGTACTCCTCACGCACCCCGAGGGGTTGAGTGCGGCATAGAGCGAGACAAGTGTGGGATCGACGTACGCGCGGTCCTCCTCTTGGGCTTGCAATTCCTTCGTGCCCTCCTGTATCCCATCCGCGATCGCGAACTGAATGCCTCGTGCTTTCTCCCTTTCAGCCTCCAAGGTAGGGTCGGCACTCAGCCAGAGCTTCCGATATTCGGCGAGAAAAGCCTCGTTAGCCTTGTCCTCCAAGAACCAATCTCTCCGGCCCGATCGGGGCATGTTCTCCACCACCGACAGTAGGTACTCTTGGATCTGTCCAAGAGCCGCAGGGATCGCAGGATCGAGTACCGCTGAATACCACTCGACGATGCGATCAGACTGGCGCTTTACCTGATTGGCGAGCTCGACGACTTCCACCCAAGTGTGCTTTTCGAGAACGCGCTCGTGATTAGGCTGCCCCCAACCCGACAGGAGAAGGCTGTACGTTTCGGACGGAAGCCGAGAGATGAGCGCCTCTGGGAAGGACGCGGCGTTTCCTTCCTCCCGCAGCACCTCAACATAGTCGTCTCTAAGTTCTCCGATTACCTCCCTGCCATTTCTCAAGGAAATGATCGACCTTTGCGCGCATCTCCCGTGTCTCCCGGCCAGATGCGAGTTTGAGCGGTTTTCGCCGCCGCTCATCTGCCCGCTTTATAGCGGCATCCACGACGATATTGATCGCGAGCACGGTCAACGCCCCGACGAGAAGGGCCCCCGCGATCGCGGGAATCCAAGTCTTGACCCACTCTCGATTTGCTTCAAGGGCGTAGATCGCGACGCCTGCTACCCCCAATCCGAACGCCCCGACGACGAACAACAGCGCACCTCGCTCTGGGCTCTTGAGCCAAGACAGCAACGACGGGCCTGCGGACTTGTCTCTCGGTATCACGATTTGATCATCTCACGCCCCCTCACCGAGTGGATGACGCGGTCCCCTTCGGTGGGCGCGAACGAGGCACTAATGTCCTGGGTCGTTAGTTCGTGGGCGTATTTGTGGGAGCGGGAGCTGGGCGTCCCGTGGGCGCTGTGGCAGGGCGACGAGCCCCGTGTGCAGCTCGGCGTTCGTGCAGAGTCCCAGGAAGTCGGCGTGGTTGTTCGTGACGAACACGAACCCCTCGCTGACCGCGAGTGTCAGCAGCTCATCGTCTCGCACGCCGAGCTGCCCGCGGTCGCGCGCGCATGTCACCTCGTACCCGTGGGAGTGCGCGTGGCCGACGAGCGCCGGCGTCAGGCGCTCGTCGATCCTCGCCAGCGTCAAGCCTCCCGAGGGTGACGCGTGATGGCACGTCCAGCTACCGGCAAGGTCATCGAACACCAAGGCAGGGGCGGGCGCACCTACAGATCGCTTCGGTTCACGGCCTACGGGAAACGCCGGTACGTGTCGCTAGGCGCCATCACCGCAGGCGAGGCCGCGCGGGAGCTGCGCCACATCCTTGCCGACGTGGAGCGCGGCGCCTGGACTCCACCTGCGGGAGTCGAGGCGCCGCCTGAGCCCGAGCCGATCCCTACGTTCCACCAGTACGCGGAGGACTGGTGGGTACGCAACGAGCGCAGGCTCGCGGCAAAGACACACGAGGACTACCGATGGAGGCTGGAGCGTCACCTGCTGCCCTTCTTCGCCGAGATGAGACTCGATGCGATCACCTACGACGCGGTAGAGCGCTATATCGCCGCGAAGCTCGCCGCATCGCCGCCACTATCGGCCCGGTCGATCAACATGACGGTGACGCTGCTCGGCGCGATCCTAGAGGGCGGAGATCGAGCCGCTGATCCCTGTGCGCGAGCGGCGTCGTCGCTATCCAGGTCGTAAGGCGATCGACGACCGACTGGCGCTCAACGGGATCTTGCACGTGCTGCACACCGGGATCGCATGGGAGGACTTGCCGCGCGAGTACGGCTATGGGTCCGGGGTGACGTGCTGGCGACGGCTGCGCACCTGGCAGAAGGCCGGTGTCTGGGATGCACTTCACCAGAAGCTCTTGGTGAAGCTAAACGCCGCGGGGAAGATCGACTGGTCACGAGCCTCGGTTGATGCCAGCCATATCCGCGCCCTTTTGGGGGGCTCCTGACGGGGCCGTCCCCGGTAGACCGTGCCCGCACGGGCTCAAAGCACCACCTGCTCGTCGACGCGAGCGGCATCCCGCTGGCGATCGGCCTCACCGGCGGGCACCGCAACGACGTCACCCAGCTGCTGCCGCTGATCGAAGACCTCCACAGCCGGCCGGTCACAGGCAAGGTCGGACGGCCACGCCAGAAGCCTGACCGGCTCCTCGCTGACCGTGGCTATGACCACGACAAGCACCGTCGGCTGCTGCGCGCCATCGGCATCACACCCGTCATCGCTCGCCGTGGAACAGCGCATGGCTCCGGCCTCGGGCGCCAGCGCTGGGTCGTCGAGCGCGGCATCGCTCACCTACACAACTTCCGGCGCCTCAGAACGCGCTACGAGCGCGACCCCGAGATCCACCCAGCCTTTCCCACACTCGCCTGCTCAATCCTCTGCTGGCAACGACTACCCTCATTTTGAAAGGGCTTCTTAGAGCCAGTTGCGCTGCTGGCGGCGTCCGTGGCTGACATGACGGACATATGGCGCCCTGATGGGCCGGGGGTCCGCAGCCGCGCGTACCATCTACGCATGCTGACCGTAGCTGAGGCCGCCGACCGTGTCGGCAAGAACCCGGAGACGATCCGTCGCTGGATCCGCTCCGGGCGCCTGCCTGCGCGACGTGTCGGGCACCGTCACGCGATCGAGGATCAGGACCTGCGCTCGATTGAGGATGAGCTGTTCCCGATGGCTGAGCTGCCCGATGATTGGCAGGTTGGCGATGACGGAAAACCAGCGCCCAACTGGGTTGCTGCGTTGCATCGGTCGCGTAGCGGCCACTGACGGCCATGCTCGTCGTCGATGCGTCCGTGGCAGTCGCTGCGTGCCATACGCCGATGGGCTTCGCGAACCTACGAGGACACGAGCTGGTCGCGCCACAGCTCATGCTTGTCGAGGCGAGTTCGGTGCTGCATGAGATGGCATGGCGAGAAGAGATCACCAAGCCTCGCGCCGAAATCATGCTCGATCGCCTGCTCAAGGCTCCGGTTAAGGTCCGCACGCCGTCCGGCCTGGTTCGGACGGCTTGGCGTGTGGCTGATGAACTCGGCTGGGCGAAGACCTATGACGCGCAGTACAGCGCCTTGGCCTTGCACGTCTCGGGACCATCGCCATTGTTCGTGCGGATTGCCCGAGGGCGATACGTGCTGGCCTAGCGCCTCACCTTCTTCCTTGAGAGAAGGATTCAGGCTGCCTTCTTCTCTAGGCGTGTGATGCGATGCTCATGGTCATCTATGTCGGACGATTGCTCCGATACAGCGTTTTTGATGAACTTCACGTCTGACTTCATCTCAGATAAATCGCTTTCAACGTTGCCTAGTCGAATCTCAACACCACCTAGTAGTTGCTCAACGCCGCCTAATCGTTCATCTATTCTGTCAACATGACGTGTGAGACCGGTAACTGCGGCAGATACACCTCTCATTTCAGTCAAAACGAGGTCAATCTTCTTGCTATCGTCATCTTTGCTCATGTAGGTATTACGATACGCGGGTGGCGTGGGTTAAGTCAATATTGATTTCGACCCAGGCTCACTGGCGGGCGCTGCTTTCCTGGCATATACTAGCTGTTAATAAAGTACAGTTTTCAGAAATCACCATATACTCAAGCACGGGTGATCGATGGCATCTCTATTACCCAAGCAGGACGTATTGGACTGTCGAAGTTCTTTATCATGACTCAGGATATCCAGCGTGTCATGAGGGCTAATTTATATTGGGACTCAAAAAACCAAACGATTGCGATTGACTTCACAAGGCACGACGATCCAGCGTCCTTTCCGATTATCTTTACACAGAAGTATGGTGCGTTTATCAACGCTAACAGGTTCTTCCGAGCAAACAATCTTGATCCGAGTACCTACAAAGGTCGCTATTCCTATTCGCGCCAGGACAGCGAAGCAATTGGGATACCGGGAGCAACATCGAGGGTGTTTATCGTCTCATTGCGGACGGAGTAGAGACTCGCCACGTCGTACAAGCGGCAATAGGCGCCATTGTCGAGAGTGTAGGCACCTACATCTCCCGCATCGAGACGGGGCCGAGCAAAGCAGCCAAGAAGCTCGCATAGATTAGATGCACGTTAGCTGAGCTGTGCGTCGCCCCAGACGATCTTGGCGTCGCGGTAGGCGATGCCCGACGAATCGGGCGTGCTGACCTCGAGTTCGAGCCCCTTGCCTGAGGGAATGGCGACCGTGATCTGTTGAGGCGAGCTGTTCACCGTGACCGTGCCGGCCTTGACGACGACACCGTCGACACTCAACGACCACTGGGCCACGTGCGAGCCACCTTCAATTTCGACGCCGAGCATGGCCGAGAAGTGGCGGTATTCGCCAGACTCGATGCTGTAGTCGGTCGCCCGGCAGGTGGGATTGCTGGAGTTCTGGCACGCGGACGCGTTCGACTGTTCGGTGCTGCGAATACCTTCGTAGAAGATGCTGTGTTGAAAGTCCTGGTTGTCGATCTGGGTATCACCTCGCGTGGGGATATCGCCCCCCGTCGGCTGGAGGTCGCTGAGATAAACGGCCGCTGCCGGATGCGGGTGCTGGGATTCCGCTGGCGCCTGGACCGTGACGGTCGTCGCTGGCGTGGTGATCGTGACGGTCTTCGTTGGCGGGCTCGGCAACACAATCTTAGAGGCCGTGGCACCCCCAAGAAACGTGAGCAGGCCGATGAAGCCAAGGAGGACTTGAAGCCACCCAGGTACGTCTCCCCACTGGACGCGCTTTTGTCCTGCCTCGGCCACAGCAGCATACTATCGTGCGCGATGGTCGGCTGACTACCGGGTCGGCTGCCGCTGCGTACCGTCCACCCAGTCAAACGTGGCCGCGGTATCGCACAATCGGCGTTGAGCGCCGTTGTGCCTATCTATGGTTGCTTGCCTTGTTGATTCCCCGTCGTGCGACTGCCGTCAAGATAAGCATAGAAACCACGATCGTTACCGTTGCCTCAAGAAATATTGGCGCAGTCAGACCACCGTTGAGGTTGGTGGCGGCTATAAACCAATACAACTCGCTCACGGCCGTCCAGGCGAAGATCGACAATAGAATGAGACGTCTCTCGCGGCTCGCCGATACATACTTTTCTGCACCAAGAATGCCTACTATAACCACAAGCATGTAGACGATGTAGTTGGGGATAGCTAGAGCGCGATCGCCCGGAGCGGGCATCTGTCCTCCAGGCAGGCTCCAGCCATTGACGCCTGTCCAGTCTTCTGTGCCATCATGCACAGTTCGGTATAACGGTGAGACACACACAGGGTCGATGATGCAGAGTGGATCGACGCGCTCATAGCCCCAGAAGTCACAGACATAGTGACATGAGCGCATCATACTTACTTGAGCGAAATGCGCCCCAAACCATAGGGTAACCGTCACGATGACGACTACCAGGGAAAGCGGCAAACTGAGATCCTTCACTCACTTACAGTTTACTCCAAAGCGTTAGGGTGTCCAGCCCCTTGGTTTTCCGACACCCGCGACTGAGGGGCAGTGGTTGATGTCGGTGATCGGGGCGGCTACCATCTCTTGATTGAGGTCGATCCATACATCTTCGTGACTCAGTTTCGGATAGGGGCAAACGATGATCTGCCGACGAATATCTTGTCCCGGTTTATTGGGATAGCTCTTTGCCTCGGCGAACAGGAAATGCTGAATGCCTCAAGACAGCACCACCCAGGCTTGCGGGCACGACAACTCGGATGCCCTCGTATTTTGCGTCCTCGCGGATTGTGACGAGCGAGATGCGTTCGACGTCGAACACGACCCCATCCGTGAGCTCGATCGCGGCGATCTCGCTAACGACATCGCGCAGGTTCTCCATGTCGTTGTCGATCCCCCGGGCGAGCATGTCGGCGTCGCGGGTGGCGCGCCGTGCATCGAGCGCCGCCAGCAGCATGCCGCCCTTCAGCACGAGCCGCGCCGCAAAGCGCGAGTTCGCCAGGCGCGCGAGGAAGCGCTCGTGCACGTACAGCTCGAACGCCTGCTGTGTGGAGCGTCCGTCGGCACGCGCGAGTCGCTGCAAAGCCCTATAGGCCTCCTCTGGGCTGCGCGTGCTCACGCCAGCATCGTCTCCAGCGCGTCCGCCATAGCCTTCCCTGTGCGCAGCTCGCGAGCCAACGCCAAGAGCTCACCGGGCCGAGCGTCGCGACCGTCCAGATAGGCCCGTAGCGCAGCGAATGCTTGATCTCGCCCCACACGTGAGCGCAATCTCATGAGATCGACGACCGTCCGCTCGCGGGAGCTGATAGCGATCGTCTCCCCCGACTCCACCTCTTGCTCAATCCGGCCGAGCGAGAAGGTGGCAGCCGCGAAGATGTGCACCCTTGTCGGCGGGTAGGCGACGCGCGGGCGATGTGCGCCTCGCGGCACCGCGAGATGCACGACGTCTGGCATCTCGTCGGTCAGATCCCAGAAGCTGGCGGCCGAGTTCAAGCAGACCGTCGCGGCCGGAGCCCGTCGGCACACCGCCACGAGATCAAGGTGCGCAGTCGCTGGAGCATCAGCGATGCGATACACGCCGCGGGAGATCTCCACTAGGACTCCGAGGTCACGCAGCCGGTACAGATCCTCCCACCGTGCTCCGCCGGCAATCAGCTCAGCCGAGGTGACGGTGCCACCGGCGCGCCTTACGATCTCGAGCATGCGGTCCGATCTCATCGGATGAAAGTCTACACATGGGAGCCCTATATGCGTAGGGTTTCATCCGGTGGCGAGGTCGACCGCTGTCCGCCAGTCGCTTCCTGACGCGCACAAGGAAGTGCCAAAACGAGTGCCGAAACGCTTTCCCTGCAAAATAGGCGCTTTCCGCGCGATGAGGGCGACGCCGCGACGAGAACACTTCCCCGTAGAAGTCCAGAAGTCCTCCGAATTGCAGGCACTTCATCGGCAACGCCTGTATATCAACTATGAGAGCGCCTGTTCCGAAGGAAGCGTGGCTAGCGGTTGAAAGAGGCCCGTATTTGCTGGGGTTTCGCGCGATGGGCAGGGGATGGACAAAACACCAACGGCACGAAACACGCCCCAGAGCCAACTCCAAAAACCGCTCATTTGCAGGTACTTATGGAGCCAACCGGGATCGAACCGGTGACCTCCTGCTTGCAAAGCAGGGGCGGGCATGCTGGAGCCAATAGATACGGGGCGTTAGCGTCGTCCAAAGTGGCGTTATTGCTGGCAAAATCGACTGGTTGGGTACTCAAAGCGGTACTCGCCACTGGGCGGTACTCGGGTGGTACTCTTAACAATCGATGGCTGTTGACGGCGAACAGAACGGCAGCGATCCGACCGGCGCGCTTGTAGTTGCGGGCCGTGCGGACAGGCCGGTCTACGAGGCCAAGTGGAGACGCGGAGGGCGACAGGTGAAGCGCCGCGTCGGCCCGGCGTGGCTTGAGCGAGCGCCCGACGGGAGCGGATGGATTCCGCGGCGCGGGCGAGTGCAGGAGGGCTGCTTCGACGAGAAGCGCGCAACGGTGCGCATGGCCGAGCTGATCGCCGAGCACGACCGGGAGGAGCGGGCGATCGAAGCGGGCGATCGCGAACGCCGCGAGCGCGGGGTGACGTTCCGCGAGCTGGCGGCGGAATGGCTCGAGCACCTGCAGCACGAGCGCGGCGCCAAGCCGTCGACGCTCAGCGATTACCGCTACATGCTCGCCGAGCCCGGCGCGCCGCACCGCCGCGGCAAGGGCAAGAGCCCCGGAGTGCTCATGGCCACGTTTGGCGAGAGGCCCGCGGCGAAGATCACCACACGGGAGATCTCCGCGTTCCTGCGCAAGCTGGACAGCGAGGGTATCTCCCCGCGTTCGGTCAACAAGAACCGCCAGGTGCTCTCGGCGATCTTTGGTTTCGCCTGCCGTGTGGACACCCACAACCTGCCCTCAAACCCCGTGGCCGGCACAACCAAGCGCCGCGAACCACCGGCAGCGGTGCTCGACTTCTACGAGCCCGAGGAGGTCGAGCAGATCGCATCCGCAGCGGCCGACGGGTCACACCGCGGTGCACAGCCGAGCAATCTGAACGCCGATGAGATCGTCTGGCGCGCACGCGAGGACGCACAGGACGGTGAGCTGTTCCGCCTGGCCGCGTACACCGGCCTGCGCCTCGGCGAGCTGATCGCGCTGCGGTGGGAGGACATCGACCTCGACGCGCGCCGCATGGTCGTCCATCGCGCCGTGTCCGCCGGCGTGGAGGGACCGACAAAGAGCTGGCAGGCACGGTTTCTCCCGCTCGCCGACCCAGCGGCGGAAGCCCTCGAACGGCTGCACGCCCGCGGCGACTACACCTCGCGCGAGGACTACATCTTCTGCTCGCGCCTCGGCCGGCGCCTTGATCCGTCGGCCGTCCGGCGCCGCTTCAAGGCAGCTCGCGACGCCGCCGGGCTGCGCCCACTGCGCTTCCACGCCCTGCGCCATGCCGCCGGCAGCCTCATCGCCCGACACGCCGACGCGCGCTTCGTCCAGGAGTTCCTTGGACACTCGCGTATCACCACCACGGAGCGCTACATGCATGCCAAGGCTCGGCCCGAGGATCTTGACCGGGTCAATCGAGCGTTTGCCCGTGAGCCATCGGCTGACCAGACGGCGCAGTAATAGCGGAGCGTGCCAATAACATGGCCAAAATACCGGCCAAGAACCGGGCCATCGGCTAACATCCAACTACGCCAAGCCCAAGAGCACGCGATCAAGTGCCACGACGAGCGAGGGAACCATGCCAAAGCTCCGTTCAGCCCCAGAACAAGCCCACCGGAAGGCCGTCGAGTCGAACATCGCCGACGTCGTCAGATACCTCCAGGAGGTGCTCGGACAGAAACTGGTTGCGCACGTAGCGGGCGTGTCCGACCCCAGAACAGTCGCGCGCTGGGCGGCCGGGGAGCGCGCTCCGCGAGCAGAGCACGAGCAGCGCTTGCGCTGCGCCTACCAGACGTTCCAGCTGCTGCTCGCAGAGGAGTCGCCCCACACCGTCCGCGCATGGTTCCTCGGCCTGAACCCGCAGCTCGACGACCAATCCCCAGCGCAGAGCATCCGCGAAGGAGACTTCCGCGAGGTACTCGTGGCGGCCAAGGCGTTCCTAGCCGGGGGATGAGTGCGACCCAAAAGACCGAAGATAGTTGAGCCTCCGAAGGGCGGCCTGTGGCGCGTCGGGCGCTCACCCGACCCGCTTCGCTTCAGCGACCCGCTGGACCCCGGCCTGCTCGAGAACCGCACCACCGGTAACCGTTTCGACAGTCCCACCGGTGATTACCGTGTCTGCTACTTCGCGACGACAGTCGAAGCGTGCTTTGGCGAGACGCTCTCCCGTTTCCGGCCCGACCCCGGTCTGAGCGCAGCGGCGAACGAGGAGGGCTTCATGGCGCTCGGTGAGGTTCCGGCCGACTGGCGACACCGCCGTCTTGCGGTCCGTGCTGTCCCTGCGTCGAGCAAGGCGATCCCGGTAGTCCGCTTTCTCGATGTCGAGGCGGCGGAGACCCGTGCGCTGCTCCGCAACGAGCTCGGCGAGCTGCTCGCCTACTACGGGTACAGCGACCTCGACGTCCCGACGGTGCGCGGCGGAGACCGCCGCATCACGCGCTGGATCGGCCGCTGGGCCTACGAGCAGCGCGACGCAGACGATCGCCTCAAGTACGCCGGCATTCGCTACCTGTCGCGGCTCTCATCCGAATGGGAGTGCTGGGCGCTGTTCGAGGACGCAGCGCTCGAAGAGCAGGAGCGACGACCCATCACACGCGATGACCCTGCGCTGACGCGCATCGCCGAGCTTTACGGCCTCACGGTCTTCTGAGCGCCTCACGCCGCCGACCTGTCCACCGACCGGCCTCTCACTGCCGCCTCGACCTCGTCACGCAGGAAGATCCATCGCCGTCCGAGCTTGCGTCCAGGTAGCAGTCCGCGCCGCGCGTATTCAAGGACCGTTGAGATCGGGAGATGCAGCAGCTCGGCGACATCGCGGCCGTCGAGCACGTCGTCGCGCGTGAGCGGCGGATGAGTGGCTATGGATTTGGGAATGGTGCTCATCGACGTCTGGGCATAGGAATTGGTGTTGTGGGTTAGTGACCCCAACCCGCCCGGACCGGCCAACGAGTTCGCGGCCCAGCCCGCGCCTCTTCGCTCGGCTCAACGCGAGCGGTCGCCCAACCGAGCCTTCGACAGCGAACCAGCCGTGGCCACCTCACTCGCTACAGCGGGCTGACGGCCCTCCCGAGCGGCCTCACGTCGCTTCGCTCCCACAGCAGTACAGACAACATGCACGGCTGTGCCGTGGCACAGCGAGCGCTGTGCGAATTTCATGGCCGGTTTGGCGCGCTCAGGGTCATCACCCATGTGATGACTGCGGCGAGCATAGGTGCGTCCCGAGGCGGCGGGTACGCGCGCTACCTGGAGAGCAAGACCGTGGAGCCCGAGCGCGGGGACTACTACCTGACACCCAATGGCGAGATGACGCAGGCCCCCGGCCGCTGGCTGGCCGACGCCGAGACCCTGGAGAGCCTCGGAGTTCAGCCCGGAGAGCCGGTGGACGGCGCGGACTTCATCGCGCTGATGGAGGGCCGTCACCCTGGCACCGGCCGGTGGCTTCGTCCAGAGGGCGGCGGCGGCGGGCGGGGCGGCGGGATCGACGTGACGTTCAGCGCACCGAAGTCCGTCTCGACGGTGTGGGTGCTCGGCGACCCGTGGCAGCGCGAGCAGATCGAGCAGGCCCACGCCAGCGCGGTCGAGCAGACGATCCTCTACCTGCGAGAGCAGGTTCCTGTTGTGCGCCGCCGCTACAGCGGCCAGGTCGTAGAAGAGCACGCCAAGGACGTGATCGCCACCGAGTACCGGCACACCACGGCCCGCGGAGTCTCGGGCGCCCAGGCCCCGGACCCGCAACTGCACAGTCATGTCGTCATCACCGGCGCCGTACGCGACGACGACCGGATCGTGGCGGTCGCCTCGCGGCCGATCTTCCGCTCCGCACGGGAGCTCGGTGCGTTCTACCGCTCCGCGCTCGCCGACGAGCTCGTGCGGGAGGGGTACGCGATCGCACATGGCACGGGCAAGGACGGCCGGTACTTCGAGATCGCCGGCGTCCCCCGCGAGCTGTGCGAGGCGTTCTCCGGGCGCTCGCGTGAGGTCGCCAGGGCGGCGGAGCGCTTCCGTGCCCGCTACGGCCGAGCACCCGAACGCGGGGAGCTTCGCAACCTCGCGCTCGAGAACCGCCGCGCGAAGGAGCTGACCACACGCTCGGACCTGCAACGAGTGTGGACACAGACCGGCCGCGGTCACGGGTTCGGCCCCGATGAGGCGGTGCGGCTGATCGGCGCATCCGAGCGCCCAAAGGCCGAGCGCGCGATCGAGGATCGTGTCGAGGCGAAGCTGACCGAGCAGCACGCCGTCTTCCAGGAGCGCGACCTGCGCGCGGTCGTGCTGGAGCAAGCCGCCGGAGAGATGGCGCCGGATAAGGCGCTGGCCGTAGCGCGGGGGATGGTCCGCGACCGGCGCGTGCTGACCTTGGAGGGCGGGCGGATGACCACCCTGGCGGTGCGTGCCCAGGAGCAGGCGATCGAGCGCTGCGCCACACAGCTCGCCCAGCCCGCGGGCCGGGACGTCGGACACGTTGCACGCGAGAACGCTGCCCGGGAGGTCGCGGAGCGCATCGGCGGACCGCTCAGCGCTGAGCAGCACCACGCGCTCGAAGTCCTCACGGGTCCCGAGCGTGCCGCGGTCCTCGTCGGCCCGGCCGGGACCGGCAAGGGTGTGGTGATCGACGCGGTCGCCCGTGCCGGGCAGGCCGCCGGGCGAGAGACGATCGGGGTCGCGGTGTCCGGCTCCACCGCAGAGCGGCTCGGTGCCGACAGCCCCGCGCTGGCCGGGCAGACACTCACTCTGGACGCGCTGGTCGCCCGCGCGAACACAGGGGCCATCCATGTGGGCAGGGACACGACAGTGATCCTGGACGAGGCGGGGATGGTCGACCACAAGCGCCTCGACGCCCTGACCGAGCTCATCGAGCGCTCCGGGGCGAAGCTGATCGCTGTCGGCGACGGCAAGCAGCTCCCCTCGATCGGCCCCGGCGGCATGTTCGACCGGCTCACCGAGCACGCACCCAGCGCCGAACTCACGGACATCCACCGCACCAAGGACTCTGCCGACCGACGTGCGTGGCAGGCACTACGCGCGGGAGAACCTGAGCGCGCGATGGCGCACTACGTCTCACGCGGCCAGCTACACCTCTTCGACACACGCGACCAGGCGGCAGAGCAAGCCGTACAAACATGGGCCGCGCTCACTGAGGGGCGCGATATCCGCGAGGTCGCGTTGATCGCTGACGCGTCGAACACGGAGATCGACCGGCTCAACGCCCGCGCACAACACCTACGCGCACAGCGGGGCGAACTCGGACACCAGGAGATCCCGCTATCCGGCGTCCACTACGGCCTGCGTGAAGGCGACCTCATCGCGTTCACCGCGCAGCACCGCCCCCGAGGGCAGCCACGGGTCGAGAACGGCACCCGCGGCCAAGTGAGCGCCATCCACGAGCGGCGCGTGACCGTCACGATCGACGGATCGCAGCGTAGGGTCCTGCTCGCCGGCGAGGATCTGGACTCGCTGAGACTGGCCTATGCGCAGCATGTCTACCGCCAGCAGGGCGCGACCGTCGAGCGCTCCGTCGTGCTCACCGGCGGCTGGCAGACCAGCAAGGAGACCGCCTACGTCGAGGCAACCCGCGCCCGACACGGCACCACCTGGTTCATCGCACGCGACGACCTCGGCAACGAAGGACAGGACCCCGTTCGCATCACGCGCCTCGCCCAAAAGATGCGTAACAGCCGCGCACAGACACCCTCGCTCGCCCACCGCGAGCTACCCGCTCCCGAATGGGGGTCACGATTCGACCCGAGGCGACTTCAGCCGCTTCGCCTTGCACGCTGGCTCAACCCACCGACGCGGAACCCTGATCACACCCCAGACCGCGGCGCGGGGCGCGGACGCTGACGGCACAGCCGCTGCGGGTGTGGTCACGTGTTCCTCGAGCGCTACGGCGAGCGCAAGCAGGGCGTGATGCGGCTTTCGAAGCGCCGGCCTGGCTCACCACAGGATTGACGCCTTCTATCGCCAGCTGAGCCCGCTCGCATGCGAGCGGGCACCATCGCTCAGTCGTCCGGAAGCTTGTGAAGGTACACATAACGGACCCGTGGCTCGGGAGCATTCGTATCGCTGCTGACGCTACTCAGCGCATAGCGGTGCGTCTCCCAGACCGCCGTAGGAAACTCCCCACCCTCGGGGATCGGCTCCCACGGTGGGCCGACGTCGACCTCAACGTCGATATGCGCCGGCGGCCGATCTGGCACCTCTCGGACTTCTTGGTCGTTGGGACCGCCAACGAGTAGAGCTTGCACGCGCATGATTGTAAGCGCCCGCGGACGACCGACACGCGAGTCCTACAGTGGCCGTGAACGTGGAGGCTGATCAGAAGCGAGCCGGCCGCGCTGGGCACGGTGTTCTTTGCGCCACTCGCGCCGCGCAACTTCCCAGGCCAGGTGGCTTGCGCCCAGCTCATCGTCTGGCCCCTGCGCGACTAACCCGTGCGTACCCGACCCGGTCGAGCGCCAGCACTGGTCGCGCGTAGGATAGCCAGTTGCATCCCTCCACAGGCCAGAGTCGCCGTCCCAGACGGCTGAGGGCTCAAGAAAAGGATGACGTCGAGGAGCTTGCTGACGAGACGCCCGCCGCTTGCTGCTCCGCGGGAGAGACGGTCGATACGTTGGCGCATCGGCCAGTCCCGGCTGCTCGACCCGCATTGCAACGGCAGGATCGAATCGGAGACGACCCCGCTCGCCTCCGATTCTGATCGCCCCCAAGTCGCGTGCGTGTTCGTAGACAGACGAACGACTGACGCCGAGTAACCGCGCGAGCTCCCTCGCGTCGACCAGAGGACCGCGAGCCGGCGGAGCATCGCGAAGGCGCTCCGCGATGAGGTCGGCCAGTCGCTCGAGCTGATCGTCGTCGAGGCGGATTGACGCATGCGTCACCCGTAGCCGCTCCGCTATGCCATAGCCGGCTCGGACTCGCTCGCAACGCCGAGTCGTTTGCGTATCACGACAGCGAGGAGCTCACGGCGCTGCTCGAAGTACTCGGCGAAACCCGCCAACGAATCGCCAACCTCGCCGAAATGATGAAACGCGGCCACCGCCGCGCGCGCGCCGTCGTCTGGGTACGCCGACGCCAGCCACGGTCCCGGGAACCGGCCTCCCTTGGACTCGTTGTCCCCGGGCGTGAGCAGCTGAAGGTTCGGTATCTCCTGGGACGCCGCAAGCATCCACTCGACCTGCTCGGTAGCCAGCCCGAGTTTTGTGAGCTTCGCACGCGTGAACGCTGTCTGCGGGTACACGTGGTCGACGTGGCGGAGCAACGTATTCCCGCTCGGATAGATCAGCGACAGGAGCGGGAAGCAGTTGCGATCCCGGTAGCGCACCCGGAGGAGACCCTCCACGGCAGGCTCGTCAAACGCCAAACTCTTCCCGGCCTCCCCCATCACCTGTTCGATCGCGGCCACGGGGAAGGCGGCGTCGCCGTGCTCCTTGATCGCCGTGCGCAGCCGCGTGAGCAGCGTGTCGAGGCCGCTGCCCCAAATCCCCTGGCGAAGCAGACTCCGAACTACCCACCGCCGAATGTCGTCGCGATCCGCCTCCGACCCCTTTGCGGTCAGGTACGACGCATCCAGCTCCCGGTGCTTGATGTAGTAGGCGAGGGGGTGGATCACGCTGCGCACGTTGAGGTTCACGGCGGTGAGACCGAACTGATCAAGGAGGCTCGCGGCAAGATCGAGGCTCCTCTTGATCTCAGGCCACTCGTCCCGGATGCGCAGCATCTGCTCGCGCTTGAAATTCTCGATCTGGAAGCGAACGCTTGACGCGTCAGTCAGCACCAGACAAGCCTTCATAATCTGATCGCGCTTGAAATCGAAACGGTGATCGGCACGGTTCAGGTGCTCGTTGAACGACCGGATCTCCTCCCGCGCATCGACCGCCTCGCCCTCGTCGCTCGCGCTCCACGCAGCGGTCGCCTGACTAAGCAGGAGGTCGGCGAAGGACAACGGTTCCCCTTGCGCATTCACGCGGATGAAGATGTTCATCACGCGGTCAATGCTCTGGTTGGGCTCGACGAACGGGCTGATCACGCCGTGAACGTGGACGACCTCATGAATCCGGCTGAGGATCGCCAGCGCGTCCGTGTCCGTGCCAATGCCCGCCTTACCGATGTACTCGATCACGTCCTTCGTCTCGCGAAGCCCGAGCGCGTCGCTGACGCGCATCCACCGACGACCAGCCTCGTTCTCTGCCGCCGCCTGATCCGGCGTGCGGAAGCGGAAGACGAAGTTCTCCGTCTCCCCAGTCTCGTCCTCGGAGCCGGACTCGTTCGCGTCAGGATCCGCCTTGCGCAGGTCGAGGTAGAGGTAGCGCTTCGGGAAGGCGTCCGGGTTGTCCCACCACTTGTTCGGCAACTTCACGGTATGCGAGCCCCGCAAGCCGATGTTCAGGCTCGTGAGCCGCTGCTGGCCGTCCAGGACCGCGTACCGGCTGTCGGACGGCGCGATCTCCTGCAGGCGCGGGCAGAAGTTGTTCGGCGGCCGCTGGTCGTAATCGCGGATGAAGCCGTATAACGTGTGCTCCTTGACCGTCTCGTCGGAGACGAGCCAGTAGAGGAAGCCGCCGATCGGGTAGTCCCGCATCAACGAGTCGAACAACGCCGCGATCTTCTGCTCATTCCAGACGAACTCGCGCTGAATCGCCGGCAGAACGAGCTGCTGGCTCGAGATCGCCTCAAGAACGCTGGCGATGGTCCGCGCCGGTTGGAACCCTTCGGTCACGCGTTCAAGCTATCCGACTGGACACCAAGAGGAGGCCTACGGGCGAGTGGGCAGCGGAGAACGACGAGACCACCCCAGACCGGTTGTGATTGGCGCTCATGCCTGTGAATGTCCAGCAATTCGTCGGACCCGTGGCCCGTCCTTATCGAACCGGCTTGGGTACTTGTTGGCACGCGCGTGTATCTGGCTCGGCTCAACGGCAGAGCGGTCGCGCTTCTCGTAGAGCGCGCGTTCGTTGATCGCGTCGGCGAGCTCGTGAACCGTCATCCACCGATTGCGCTGCTCGCCCAGGACCAGCTCCATGGCCTCGTGCAACGTCAGTCGCTGCGCCGGCGCTCTGTGCGTCGGCTCTTGATCGTCGGTAAGCACCGATCGGGCGCGAGCAATCAGCCCTTCGAGCTCGGCACGACGGTCATTCAGTTCGGCGAGCTCTTGCTCTGCCTCCGCCAGCGCGCCTTCTATCGCGGGCCGGGTCTCCTCGAGGACCTTGACCAGGCTAGGGGCTGTCTTGCGGGGCATTGCTCAGAGTCTCCTTGGGCTGATTGTCGTATGGGCCGTGGACGGTCTGCCTACCCGGGCGGGTCGACAGACTGTCGTGGCGTTCAGGCGACCGCCAGGGGGCGGCTGCCTCGCACGAGGTTCGCGAACGGAAGCCGCCCATACGCGGCCTCAAACTCGTCCAGCAACTCGGCCTCGGTGCCCACGGGGTCCGAGTCGAGCTTCCAGGCAACGCGCAGGCTGTCGTGCGCGGCGATCTGCCACAGATAGCGACCGCCCTGATGCCCGACCGGTTCGCCACGACCGTAACGCGCGAGCAGATCAACCCGCTTGCGCAGGTCAGTCGCACGCCCGATGTACAGCGTCGGCACCCCCTCAAGCCGCTTGTCCTCGAGCAGGGCAACCGGCACCGTCGGATCGCTCCCCTTGAAGTGGCCCCCAACGCTCCGCGAGGTAACCGGTCACGGGCGGTTCGAGGGTCACGACATAGATCCCGGAGCCGCTCGGGACGTGCGCGCAGCGCCGAGGGAGCTGGCGAAGCAACTGGAAGTCCACGAATCCGCGTCGGGTGAGGTCCTGGTGGTCGAAGCTTTGGTGCATAGCGTCTCCTTGGCCGGCTGTCATGGAGGCAAAAGCCTAACATATTTATCGTCGCACTCTCTTGCCGCTATTTGCCGTAAACTTATCGGCAAAGGCTACACCGCCCGACTAAGGCATCCCAACGTCGATGTAACGTGGCGGCTAATGTCCCCTGCAAACCGAACTCGGCGCTTCACGACGCTGACTGGCCTTGGTCGTGCGTTCCGCGACTGGGCTCGCGAGTGCACGGTCAGCGCGACGCCGGAAGTAGAGGGAGCAAACAAGGAGGAGGCGCACCTGTTGGGCGCGCTCGGATCAATAGCCGCCGATGTCGCAGGCGACCATGTCGTCCGGTGGCCGGAATCGGTCCGGCGCTGGGCCGAGGAAGCCCCGGCGTGCCCGGCGGAGATCGTCGAGGGTGTGCGCGAATCCCTCGGGACGGGGGCCGACCCGCTCGCGGCGCTCTACGACGTGTGCATCTCTCGCGCGCACAGGCGACGACTCGGCACCGTCTTCACGCCTACGCCCGTTGTCGACCACATGATCGACGTCGTCGCCAACCTGATGGACGGAGTACCTGACTGCGTGGCCGACCCTGGAGCGGGAGTCGGAGCGTTCACGGTCGCGGCCGCGAAACGGTGGCCCGATGCTCGCATCGTCGCCATCGACGTTAACGTCGTGACGCTCGGTCTCCTAGCCACTCGGATCGCGTTCGAGCTCGACGCCGAGCCCGGGGACGCACACGGGCTCCAGCGAATAGAGCTCGTCCACGACGACTATCTCGACCGGCTCGTTGGCCGCTTCGGCGCCGGGACGGGCCGGGTGCTGACGCTCGGGAACCCGCCATACACTCGCATCCAGGAGCTGTCGGCCGAGTACCGTGCGAGAGCCACCGGTCTCTGCGGCCGAATCATCGACAGCGGCCACGCCAACCTCGCCGTGCTCTTCCAGGCCGCGACGCTCGAGCACATGCACGACCAGGACGCCACGTGCATGGTCCTGCCGGGCTCGATTGGCTACACGCGCGCGAGCCGCGGACTCCGGCAAACGCTCTGGAACTCAGACCGCCCAATCGTGATGCACCGCACCCCTGCGACCACGCGGCCGTTCACGGGCAACTGCGTGCAAGCCACCGTCGTTGCGGTCGGCCCCGTCGCCGACAAACGGTCGCCGGTGCGCATGGGCCGCGTGCGCTTCGACGGCGACAAAGCCGCGGTCATCGACGAGTGGGAGCGTGAGCGGGATGCGACCGAACCGGCTAACTGGTTCTGGACTGAGGAGGCGAAGAGCGGCGGCGACACAGTCCCCCTTTCGGAGTTGGCGACGGTCCGACGCGGGGTTGCCACGGGCGCCAACGCGGTCTTCTTCCTGACCGACGCGGAGGCCGCGCGGCTGCCCGCCAACGTCGTCACGCCAGGCACGCTGACGCTCAAACGTTTCGCGCTGAAGGAGCTGAGCCGCGCAACCCATCGAAGCTGGGGCGGCGAGGAGATGAAGCGCTGGCTGCTCACGATCCCGCCGGACCTCGAGATCACCGGCGAGCTTCAGGCCTATCTAGAGCGGTTCGAGGACGTCGTCCGCGATCGCTACCTCCCGTCCCAGCGGCAACCCTGGTACGCGCTCGGCGAGCTCACGCGGCCTGACCTGCTGATCGGCCCACTCTCCAGCAACAACTTCAGGGTCGTCGTCAACACCGCGCGCGCCGTGCCCTCGAACAATCTCTTCGGCATCACGATGCGCAACGGGACGCGTCCCCGTGTTCTCGCCGATTGGCTGCGCTCGGAGGACGGTCAGCACGCGTTGCTGCGCGCGAGCCGTCGTTACCACGGCGGCTCGCACAAGCTCGAGCCCGGCGACCTCAAGCGCGTCCCCGTGCCCGCAGTGCTCGCCAAGTCACGCTCGTAGCGTGAAGCGCTCCGGATTCCGGACACACTCCTGATACGTTTGTCACGCCGCGCGTCGCGGCGCACGTCTCCCGGGCCAACGGCCTCGCAGACAGCACCGCGACTCGCAGGCACCCATACATCGAGTGGTCCCGCCCACGGGTCGTGCCGCTCATGAACGAATGGAGGGTCCGTGGATACGGACGTCATCACCGGCAGCACCATGCCGCTTGAGTTGCGGCACGCTGCGTTCCTGCTCGAACGCCTCGCCGCGGACTCCGCGCCGCTTCAGGAGTACCGCGAGCTCACGAAGAACGCGCTCGAGGCCATCGAGCGCTCCCAGCGCGTGGAGAACGAAGCAGGCTTGCAGGCGCCTTCAAAGGGCCACCAGGTCGTTTGGGACGTCGAGTGGGGCGCGCTCGGTGCCCAGGTGGACGCCGGGCAGAAACCCGTCTACAAGCTCAGCATCTGGGACACCGGCGACGGTATGACCGGCGAAGAGATGGTCGAGTACATCAACCACCTTGCCAGTTCATCCGGCGTTCAAGCGCTCGACCGCAACTTCGGCGTCGGCGCCAAGATCACCGCCGGCGTAGCCAACCCCTCCGGCCTCATCTACACCTCCCTGAAGAACGGTGAGGTCCACCAGATCCACTTCTGGCGCGACCCGGAGACCAACGAGTACGGCATCAAGCCGTACCTGCTCCACCGCGACGGCACCTACCACCACTGGCGCAAGCTCAAGCCCGAGGTGCTCCCTCGGGAGATCATCGAGGCAGGGCACGGCACGATGGTCACACTCCTCGGCCGCACCGCCGACGAGAACACAATGGAGCCGCCCGAGGGCGCCGTCGGCGGGGTGCGGTGGCTGGTGCGCTACCTCAACCGCCGCTTCCTCGAGTTCCCAGACGCCGTCACCGTACGGGTGCGCGAGTTCGGCAAGAGCGACCCCGCCGACTGGCCCACGAAGCCGACCACATACGCACGCGACGGCGGCTTCATGCGCCAAGCCGTCGGACAGGCCAACTACCTGAACAAAAACGCCGCGGCCTCCGGAGAGGTCCGGCTCGACACCGGCCGCGCAACGGTCTACTGGTGGCTCCTCAACGAGGACAAGATCGGAGACCCGTCGTACTGGCTCAGCAGCGGCCACATCGCCGCGCTCTTCCACGACGAGCTCTACGAGCTCCGCGACGGCAACGCCGGAATCCGCCAGCTCATGCACTTCGGTGTCCTCTTCGGGCCCCGACGCGTCGTGATCTACGTCAAGCCGGACGCAAAGCAGCAGATCACGCCGAACACCGCCCGCAGCCAGCTCCTCGCAGACGGCGAGCCCCTCCCCTGGGAGGAATGGGCGGCGCAATTCCGCGAGAAGCTTCCCGAGCCGATCCAGCGGATGATGGAAGAACTCCTCAGCCAAGACAGCGACGGCAACCACGAGGAGGCGATCCGCTCGCGACTGAAGCGCATCGAAGAGCTGATGCGCACGACGCGCTACCGCCGAACCCCTACCGGCGACACGAACGTCGCCGGCGAAGCCACCGGCGGCTCTGCCGGCGAGGGCGAAGCCGAGGAGTCCACCCGCAAAACACCCCCCGGCGGGAGCGGTGGCACCTCAGCCGATCTCTACGGCGCCTTCGTCGACGAGGACGAGGGAGACCCCGCCGACCCGGTCACCCCAAAAGCGCAGTTCCCCGAGATCCGCTGGGTGTCCGTCGCAAATGGCACGCGATCCGTTGACGACCCCCTCGAGGACCGAGCAGCCTCCTACGCCAACAGCTCACAGAACATCCTCCTGATCAACGAGGACTTCCGCGTCTACACCGACCTCGTCAAGCACTTCGTACGCAACTACGAGGGCTACCCCGGAGTCGAGAGGACCGTGCCAGAGGTCATCAAGGAGTGGTACGCCCAGCAGCTCGTCGAGGCCGTGCTCGGCGTCACCGCGGTGCGCGGTAGCGCGAAGTGGCCGCCGAACCTCGTCGAGAAGGCACTCTCTGAGGAGGCGCTGACGTCCGTGGTCATGCCCAGGTACAACCTCTACCAGCAGGTCGCACGCGTGCTCGGCACCAAGCTCGGCAGCCTCAAGGACAAGGCCGAGGCGGCGGCACGCGCGGCCTAGCGGTCGCAGGTCGCGTCATGACAAGTCCAACGGCTTCCAAGCCGACACGGACCCAACGCGTTGCTCGAGTCGCGATGCCACCCGGTGCGACCGCGCCCGGCTTCCGCGCCGCAATGGTGGATGGGGGCGCGCTCGCGGCCACTTTCCCCGCCGACGGGACAGCGGTCGTCGAGCCCGGAATGCTCCCTGCGCTCCTTGAGAGT
>Ga0209420_1000368_pt1 | contig 24896 bp, 20 predicted proteins | sample BlaSpr_A8_OM1_O1_FD_187972 | JGI IMG/M metagenome (GOLD analysis project Ga0209420, IMG submission 187972) | Forest soil microbial communities from Thunder Bay, Ontario, Canada - Black Spruce, Ontario site 2_A8_OM1_O1 (SPAdes) (version 2) | ecosystem: Environmental > Terrestrial > Soil > Boreal...
ATGTGTTGCTGGCTACACCCGGCTGCAAAGACTGCGATAGCGGCCACGCATAAAACAAACTGCCGTATCGAATGGGCGGCGGGCATGCGATTCGTGAAGGTCACTTGGTTCAGACGCCCGGACGCTGGGTACGCGATTCGATTTCCTGCGCAAACTCGGAGAGTTTTTGCGAAGCGGCGCGCAACGCCGCGGCAAACTTCTTTTCGGCGGTCGGGCGAATTTCCGTCTCAACAACATGGCGCACATGGGCGAGTTCCTGATCGAGCCAGCGGCCGAAGTCCTCGAAGTCTTCGATCATGGTTGCGCTCTCCCGCGCGCGAGCTACGGCGGTGCGTGAAGATTTCGGCTATTATAGGCACGGTTATTTTGACCCGCAAGGAGACTGCGTGCCGATTCCTTCCCGTTGGCGATGGAAGCTCGATCGCTGGCGTGACAGCCTGAAGCAGATGTTTGGTTCCGCCGAGAAGGAGAATACGCGCCCAAAGATGTGTCCTGCGTGCGGATCACTGGCAGGCACGACGGCGACCAAATGTTACAACTGTGGCGCGAATCTTCGCTTTTCGGTTGCCGCGGTAAGCCGTTCGCTCAGCCGCATGCTGCCTACGCAATCGCCGATCACCTATGCGGTGCTTAGCCTGTGTTGCTTGTTTTACGGCATCAGCTTGCTGCTGACCCTACATAACGGCGGCGACAACTCCGGAGGAGGCGGCGCGCTGGGATCGCTTTTCGGCATGGGCGGTATTGACGCACGGGTTCTGATTCGCATGGGCGCTTCCCTGCCACTGCCCTACATGATTGCGCAGCCTTGGCGGTTGGTGACGGCTTGCTTTCTGCACGGGGGCTTGTTGCACATAGTGTTTAATATGTGGGTTTTGATGGATCTTGGTCCTGTCGTCGAAGAGTTATATGGCTCGGCCCGCTATTTTTTCCTGTATGTCGCAACCGGTATCGCTGGTTACGTTGTGAGCGCGACGTATATGTGGCTGAGATATTCGGGCGTTGGTGGGTTCGTTCCGCCCATTCCCAGCATCGGCGCGTCTGGCGCGCTCCTGGGCTTGATTGGACTGTTGCTTGCCGCAACCACTAAACGAGGCAATGCCGCAGCTCAGGCGCTGCGTAGCCAGCTCATCAAGTGGGTCATATATATCTTTATTCTCGGCATCATGATGTCCGGTACAGACAACGCAGCGCACTTCGGTGGTCTGGCATCGGGATATCTGCTTGGTAGGATCGTGGCTGATCGCCAGCCGGTGGACGCGGCCGAGCGCAAGCGCGCCTATGCGCTGGGATGGGTTGCTGCACTAGTGATCGTTGCGTGCTTTGCTTTCATGTTCTTCGATTTTTACCGCGGCAATCATCCGGCATCCCAAGGCAGCGGCGCATATTCTTCTGGAAGAGAAATCGAACTTCAATGCGCGCTCCGTCCGCCGCCCACACTGCGAGACCTAGGAACCGCTGAGCCGCCGGGCGACAGTCACGCTATAGTGCAATCCTGAAAATGCGGTGAAAAACGCCACGCAGTAACGCAGCACGCTCTGCACCGGATCGAGCCCAGCCGCAGGGAAAGCCGCCTCGGTAACCACCACGAAAACCAATAGGATTTGTACGAAGGTGGTGACCTTGCCGAAAATGCTTGGCGGAAACCTTCGGTAGCCTGCAACCAAAATAATCACCACCGCCGTTGTCAGTAGAATGGCGTCCCGAGCCATTACGACGACCGTGACCCACCAGTGAATCTTGCCCTTCAGCGCCAGCACCAGGAATGAAGACGAAAGTAGCATCTTGTCGGCGATCGGATCGAGGTAGGCGCCGAGCGCCGTGCTCTGGTTCAAGCGGCGCGCCAGCAAACCATCCAAGCCGTCGGTAATCGCGGCGATCAGCAGTACGGCCAAGCCCCAGCCGTAGCGATCATAAATAATCAAAATGAGAAACAGCGGCAGAAAACCAAGCCGGAGCAGCGTCAGTTGGTTAGGAACATTAAATAAGCGGGTCGCCATGTATCCGAGTCTTGCTGCCCCTCAGGCAAATTGCGCGAGATATTCTCGCAGCGAGCGTCCCACCTTTTTCGTGAAGAGTTCATTGAGGGAAGGCAGCGCGCCCGTGGGCTCGTCCAGCGCTATGCGCTCGATCCGCTGCATCGGGAGAAAAATCGTCGGCAGTCCAACGCGTGCCCCATCGGGTTCGAGCACCTGATGCACGAAGTCATCGAACGAATTCAGGTCGATGCCCCGAAGGGTGACGCCCGCCGCTTGCAGTTGCACTAGCTCGCCCCACAGCTTTTCTTTCGGAGTATGCAAACTCAGAATAACAATAGAATGCGGTTCCACGCTGAATTCTCCGCCGGGTCGCAGGCGCCCTGGCGTTTGGGCGCTCCGCCGTTGCTGGTGCAGCAATGCTAACTGATCTGCGGCCCAGGTGCACGCCCAGCGTTTCCGGATGGTCTACGCGGCAACTCTAGATGACGGACAATGCTGGAAAAGCGTCGCCAGGAAGAAAGGCCTGCGGTATTCGGAGGCAGTACAAAGTGACGTACGCTCGCAGAACTCATTGTGAATTCTGCGCGTCTGCTGCGATGCAGCGTCAAATCCAAAGAAGAAGTGGTTGGCAAGTAAGAGTATGCCGCCGGGCGCAAGGAGCGCCTCCACCTGCAGGGCGACGGCTTCCAGCACGGAATCGGAAAGCGGCGAAAGGTAATACAGCACATCGAGCAGCGCGATCAGATCAAACTGGCGGCCGATCTCCGCAATGGACCGAACGTCCTGCTGTACGAAACACAAGTTGGCATGGCCGGCCGAGAGCGCACGGGCGCCATCGAGTGCTTCCCGCGAAATGTCCACTCCCATTACTTCATCCACATGCGGCGACAAGTGCCGTGTGAAGGGACCGAGACCGCAGCCAATGTCCAATGCGCTGGTATACCGGCGATTGGGCAAAAAAGAGATCAAGCGTTCATATTTAAGATTTTGGTAGCGCCAATGGCGTCGAGTGGAACCGAAGGGATCTTGCTTATTCGCGTACAGCAAATCGAAGGCCTTGAGCGATCCGTGTTCGCAGCGGAGCTTTTCCAAGGTGGCATCCGTTTGCGCGCTGCGAATCCAAAAGGAGATATCGCGAAGAGACATGAAGAATTTTCGCGGTTCTTGCCTCAAGGTCATTTGCACGGGCTTCCGCCTTTCTTAGAGGCTCAGACCCGAGCGCACGCCGGTTGCTGTGCTATGAATCGATCGAAACTGCGTTAGGGTTTGAAGCGACTATACACTGTCGGCGAGAGGAACGAACGATTATTCAGGAAAAGTTCTTACACAGACTCTCATGAATTATATCACAATTAACGCGGGCGTTAAACCACAATTGTTTTTGTGTCACCCGCCACACTCAGTCTCGGTTCGGTCACTGCTTGCACTTGCGCGCTCGTGACGCCCGGAGCAGTTTCCCGCAGCAGCAAGCCTTCCGGCGTGACGTCAATCACCGCGAGCTCCGTAATGATGCGATTCACAACGCCCACACCGGTCAACGGCAGGGAACATTGCTTCAGGATTTTCGGCTGGCCGTCCTTCGTGGCGTGCTCCATCGCGATGATTACCCGCTGCGCCCCGGCGACCAGATCCATGGCGCCGCCCATGCCCTTGAGCATCCTGCCGGGAATGGCCCAATTCGCCAGATTGCCGCGCTCATCCACTTGGAGCGCACCCAATACCGTGAGGTTGATGTGACGTCCGCGAATCATGCCGAATGAATCGGCGCTCGAGAAATATGCCGTACCCGGAATTTCCGTGACAGTTTCCTTGCCGGCGTTCACCAGATCAGCATCCTCCTCGCTCTCCAAGGGAAACGGCCCGACGCCAAGCATTCCGTTTTCCGATTGCAGGATCACATCCATCCCCGCCGGAATGTAATTCGCCACGAGCGTGGGCACGCCGATGCCCAGGTTCACGTAGTAGCCATCTTGGAGTTCTTGAGCGACACGTCTGGCAATGAATTCCTGCTTGGTACCGGAGTCAGCCGATGTTGATTGCTCCTGCGCCGAGCCACGCTTGCGCACCGTGCGCTTCTCGATGCGCTTCTGATAGTTGGTCCCCTGAAAAATAGCGTTTACAAAAACGCCCGGCGTGTGCACCTGGTCGGGAGGAATTTCGCCGATTTCTACGAGGTGCTCGACTTCCGCTATCACGAACTCGGCTGCCGTCGCCATCACAGCGTTAAAGTTGCGTGAGGTCTTGCGATATACGAGATTGCCCCAGCGATCGCCTTTCCAAGCTTTCACGAACGCAAAATCACCGCGCAGACTACGTTCGAGAATGTGCGGGCGACCATCGAATTCGCGGACTTCCTTCCCTTCCGCGATCATCGTGCCGTACCCGGTGGGTGTGAAGAACGCGGCGATGCCCGCTCCGCCCGCGCGAATGCGTTCAGCCAGGGTGCCCTGCGGGTTCAGCTCGACTTCGAGTTCTCCGGAGAGCACGAGCTTCTCGAACAGCTTATTCTCGCCCACATAGGTCGAGATCATCTTGCGAACCTGCCTCGTCTGCAGCAACAGGCCAATGCCGAAATCGTCTACGCCAGCGTTGTTACTCGCGATCGTAAGATTCCGTGTGCCCGCGCGCTGCACGGCGGCGATTAAGTTTTCCGGAATGCCGCAAAGGCCAAAACCACCCATCAAGATCGTGGCGCCCTCCCGCAGATTCGTAATCGCGGCATCGGCATTGGCTACGCGCTTATCCATGGAGTACTCCTAGAGTCACACTGAAGAACACATTCGCAATTGCGCCGCAATGGAGTCTACTGCACTTCGCGCAAAGATTTGTAGAGACGGTTTGCCGCGGCGAAAGAACGTTCGAGGTCACGCGTGGTGAGTTGGTTGCGAAGCTGGTCGATGGCTTGAGCCAGGCGGTCGAGAGCGCGCTTCAAGTTATCGGAATTTGTGAAAGCGATGTCGCGCCACATCGCGTAGGGGCTGCCGGCCAGCCGAAGTATTTCCCGGACGCCGGGTCCCGCGAGCGATTCCGGTAATCCGGACTCGTCGGTTTCCTCAGCGATCATGCCAGCGAGAGCCACTGCTAGCATCTGTGGCAGATGCGAAACGATGGCCACCGCCCAATCGTGCGTCTCAGCATCCAGCCAAATCGTACGTGCTCCGATTGCCTCCAGCAACGCGACGAAGGCCTCCACGCGCCTTTCGCTCGCTGCAAATTCCGCGCCGGCCACATCCCCGCCAATCAGTACGTATTTGGCCCCGCGAAATAGATCGACGCTAGCTTCGCCCGGACCGTGCGTTTCCCGCCCAGCCATCGGGTGGCCGCCGAGAAATGTTGGCCCGCCCTCCACAAAATGCTTTTCTGCGGCGCGGCAGATCGCCCGCTTGGTGCTGCCGGCGTCGGTAACGAGAGCGTGGGGTGGAGAGTGACGCGCGATCTGAGGAAGGAGCTCGATCGTTGTGGAAATCGGCAGCGCGATGTAGACGAGGTCGGCGCTGCTCACAGCTTTGCGAATGTCGGTAACGTTCTCATGAATGAGACCGCGTTCGAGCGCCTCCAGCAGCACAGGCTCACGATCGAAACCTGTGATATGCACTTCTGGCAGGTGCTTTCGCAAGGCGAGCGCGAACGAACCGCCGATCAGCCCAGTGCCCAGGATGGCCACGCGGCGAAACGGTTCGGCAGGCGCCTTCGGCATGGCTCAGGCGACGCGGCGTCCGACAGCCGGTGCGATGATGCGCAATTCAGCCATGAGCTGTGCGAATTGCTCGATGTAAAGCGATTGCGCGCCATCCGAAAGCGCTTTGTCGGGATCGTGGTGCACTTCGATCAGCAAACCATCGGCTCCCGCGGCCACGGACGCGCGAGCCATCGGCGCCACTTTGTCGCGGCGGCCGGTCCCGTGCGAGGGATCGGCGATGATCGGCAAATGGGAGAGCTTCTTGATCACGGGAATTGCGGCGATATCGAGCGTGTTGCGCGTATAGGTTTCAAACGTGCGTATGCCGCGCTCGCACAGAATCACGTTGTAATTGCCTCCGGCCATGATGTATTCGGCGGAAAGCAACAGCTCTTCGATCGTCGCGGACATGCCGCGCTTGAGCAGCACCGGCTTCTGCACTTCGCCGAGGGCGCGCAGTAAGTGATAATTCTGCATGTTGCGAGCACCCACCTGCAGGATGTCTACCATCGGCAGGATCATTGAAATCTGCGACGGATCCATCACTTCGCTGCAAACCAGCAGCCCATGTTTATCGGCGGCATCGCGCATCAGCTTCAGCGCCTTTTCACCCATGCCCTGGAAGCTATATGGTGATGAGCGCGGTTTGAATGCTCCGCCGCGCAACACCTTCGCGCCATTGCGTGCTACACCCTCCGCAATAATTCCGATCTGCTCGAGTGATTCCACCGAGCATGGCCCGGCCATCACGATGACTTCCGAGCCGCCCACGCGGACGCCACGCGGAAGCTCGACGATGGTGCCCTCCGGACGAAAAGCGCGGCTCGCGAGCTTATACGGCTGCGTGATGCGCACCACTTCGCGGACGCCTTCGATCAACTCGAGGGCGCGCGGATCAAAATCTGCACGCACGCCCACAGCACCCAGCACCGTTTGGGACTCCCCGGTCGAGCGATGCACGTCAAACCCATAGGCCACCAAGCGATCGATCACGTGCTGGATCTGCTCGTCGCTTGCACCCGTCTGCATTACGACAACCATGTCGTTCTCCTGACTAAAATGTATCGCAGTTTAAGAGTGATTGGCGGCACAGCTCATTCCTGCTGCGATTCGCCACCCGGATTCATCACGTGGCGCTCCACCGAACGCGCTTCGTCGAGGATGCGTTCGAACAGGCGCCGGATGGCCGTATCCGGCAACGGCCCAGTATTGCTGCGTTCCGCGGCCGCAAGCACTTCTTTCTCTCGCTCAGGCTGATAGAGCGGCAGATGGCGTTCCTGCTTGATCCGGCCGATCTCCATCGCACAGCGCGACCGTTCGTTCAACAACGTGACCAGTTGACGGTCGATCTCATCTATGCGCCGGCGCCAGTCGTCGATATTCATGGAAGTTGCCCGCAGCCAATTCTCTCACGCGCCCGGTTCGCGGCGGCTCATACCTTTGGCGGCGGCGCGCTTCAGTAAACGAATCCGCGCGGCCACCGCGGCAGCAGCATCGGCGGGGGTTTTCGCGCGCTCGATCTCTTCCATCAATGCCGAGCCCACCACGGCGGCGTCAGCAAGCCCGCCTAGCACTGAGATGTGCCCCGGCAGCGAAATACCGAAGCCGATGGCCAAGGGCAATGACGTGGCCTGCCGCGCACGCCGCACCAATGCGGGCAAATCCTCGGGTAAACCTTCGCGTGCTCCGGTTACGCCCGTGCGTGACACCAGATAAAGAAAACCGCTCGACGCCTCAGCAATCGCCGCGAAGCGGTTCGCGGTCGTGGTTGGCGCGGCAAGAAACACCGTATCCAGTCCGCGCGCGTGCAGCGCTCCGCGGTATTCCCCCGCTTCCTCAGGCGTAAGGTCGGTGATCAACGCACCATCGGCGCCGGCCGCGGCGGCGCGTTCGGAAAATTTCGCCAGACCCATTTGCAAAATCGGATTGTAGTAGCTGAAGAGCAACAGTGGAACTTGGCTTTCTCTGCGGATCGCGGAGACCAAATCGAGCACCCCAGCAAGCGTGGCGCCAGCACGCAAGGCGCGTTCGCTTGCGCGCTGAATCGTAGGGCCGTCGGCAAGCGGATCGCTAAACGGCACGCCCAGCTCGATGACGTCAGCGCCCGTCTCCGCAGCCGACAACACGATCTGTTTGGTGGCGTCAAGCGTTGGGTCGCCGGCGGTGATGTAGGCGACCAGTCCCATCTCTCCCGCGCGCGAAAGCTCGGCAAAACGCTTACCGATACGCGTGGCATGAGGCATTTGCGATGTGATAGGAGAAGTCAAGTTTGCACGTGGGATTCCTAGAGAAACTTCGCCAGCGTCTCCATATCTTTGTCGCCGCGGCCGGAAACATTGAGGATCACCACGGATTCGCGCGGCATCATGGGCGCGCGCTCGATTAGGCAGGCCACCGCGTGCGCGCTTTCGAGCGCCGGGATGATCCCCTCCTGGCGAGCCAGAATGCGCGCAGCATCGAGCGCGGCAGCATCGCTGACGGCGGTGTATTCGGCGCGGCCCTGCTCCGCAAGCCAAGCATGCTCGGGACCCACGGCCGGATAATCAAGGCCCGCGGAAATCGAATGCGTCGTAGCGATTTGGCCATCAGAATTTTGCAGCACGTATGTGTAGGTGCCATGCAGCACGCCAGGCTTCGCACCCGCAAAACCTGCGGCCGCAGCCAAGCGCGCAGCGTGTTCACCTGCACCATGCCCGCGGCCCCCGGCTTCGACGCCCACCATCTTTACAGAAGCATCGCCTAAAAATGCGTGAAACAGCCCAATCGAGTTCGAGCCTCCGCCCACGCAGGCGAAGAGCGCATCGGGCAGGCAGCCTTCGGCCCGCAGAATCTGTTCACGAGCTTCGCGGCCAATCACGGAATGAAAATCGCGCACCATTTGCGGGTAAGGATGCGGCCCGAGCACCGAGCCAAGCAGATAGTGCGTGGTGCGGACGTTCGTCACCCAGTCGCGCATCGCTTCATTAATTGCATCCTTCAGTGTGCGGCTGCCGGAATCCACGCCAATCACTTCCGCGCCGAGCAAACGCATCCGCGAAACGTTGAGCCGCTGGCGCTCCATATCTTCCGTGCCCATATAAACCGTGCACTGCAAGCCCAGCCGCGCGGCGACGGTCGCCGTGGCTACGCCGTGCTGTCCTGCACCGGTTTCTGCAACAACTCTCGGCTTCCCCATGCGCACGACAAGCAGGCCTTGACCGATGCAATTATTAATTTTGTGCGCGCCGGTATGGAGCAAATCCTCGCGCTTCAGGTAAATGCGCGGACCGCGCAGATACGCGGTCAGCCGCTCCGCAAATTGCAGCGGCGTCGGGCGCCCGGCAAAATCGCGTAAAAGGACGAGAAGATCGGCGGCGAATTTCGGATCCTTCTGCGCGGAAATATAAGCAGCTTCCAACTCCGCCACCGGAGCCATCAGGGTCTCCGGCACGTAGCGCCCCCCATAGGGACCAAATCGGCCCTGGGCGTCGGGCCAGATTTGTCCTAGGGAACCGGCGTGTGAGGGAACCGTCATTGTAGGCTCGCGCCTTGCACGGCGAGCTTGCTGTTGGCCTGCTCAACCGCGCGCATGAACGCACGCACGAGACCTGGATCCTTTTTTCCGACCTCGATTTCAAGACCGGTGGCCACGTCCACCGCGTAGGGCTGGGACACATCAATCGCTTCGGCCACATTTTCGGGTGTTAGGCCACCCGCCAGCACAATCCGCGCATACCGGCCCGCTTCGCGCGCCAAGCCCCAGTCCCACGGCTTGCCCACGCCGCCGCGCAACACCGGATCGAAGCGCTCGAGCAGAATCGCAGAGGCGCGGCTGAATTTGCGCAGGCGCTCGGGCTCAAAATCGCGCTTCACCGGAAAGGCTTTCACCACCGGCGCTTTCACGCAGAGTTCCTTCACGTCGCTTGGGCTTTCATTACCATGAAGCTGGATTCCCGTGAGCCGCAGTGCGCGAGTTAGGGCGGCGATCACTTTGGGCTGCCAATCCACATAGACTCCGATACGGTCCACATAGGGGGGCAGGCGGCGCAGGATGTCCCAAGCGACGTAGGGAGTAATCACACGAGGGCTGGGCGGATAAAAATTAAAACCGAGTGCGCTCGCGCCTTCGTCCACGGCCAGCTTGGCATCTTCCCAAGAGGTGATGCCGCAAATCTTCACGCGCACCATCAGGAGCCGCCTGCCAGCAGCGCCGCCAATGCGGCCCCGGGATCGGGCTGAGACATCAAGTACTCACCAATCAGAAATGCGTCAAAACCGGCTGCGCGCAACTGCTGTAACTCGGCCGGCGTGCGAAATCCCGATTCGCTCACGGCGATGCATTCTTCTGGAATCGCTTCAGCCAGTTCCAGAGATACGCCGATCCGAACGTCGAGCGTGCGCAGATCGCGATTGTTCACGCCGACAATGCGCGCTCCCACGGCCAGCGCACGATCCAGTTCCTGCCGCGTGTGTACCTCCACCAGCGGCTCCATTCCGAATTCTCGGCCAAGCGCGAGCAATTCAGCCAGCAGCGGATCCGAGACGGCGGCAACGATCAGCAGAAAAGAATCCGCATCGGCGGCGCGCGCTTCCCACACTTGCCAAGGATCGAGGATAAAATCCTTGCGCAGCACGGGAATCGTTACGGCTTTGCGAGCAGCGCTCAAATTCTTGAGCGAGCCTTGAAAGAACTCTTCCTCGGTCAGAACCGAAAGCGCGGCAGCTCCGGCGCGTTCGAGCCCGACGGCAAGCTCAATCGGATGGAAATCTTCGCGAATCACACCGCGCGATGGCGAAGCTTTCTTCAATTCGCCGATCACGTTGGTAACCGACCGGGTAAGCGCGCCGGCAAAATCGCGCACCGGAGCGGCCGCCTTCGCCGCGATCCGCAACACGGTTTCCGGCAGCACGCGCTTGCGATGTGAAATGGCCGCGCGGCGCACCTCCAGAATGCGATCGAGCACCGTGCCGGATTTGGTCTCTAAAGCCACGTTAGATACACGGCTCCGCCATGCACAAATCGAATGTTTCCATGCTAGGTGGCGATCGCTGGTATGTCAATTTACCGGACGAAATTGGCGCGATGGCTCCATGCCTTCGCCGGACGTATGATACGATTGCGTAGCGCTTGGGGCGCATCCGGTCCGCGGAAAGGGCAGAAGCCCACCTCTTCGAAATTCAGCTTCGCGAACCTTCTTTCAGCCCGACGTGCGGACAACGGGCGATTTATTCGAAAGGAGGTCGCCATGACGACCGATCCGCCTGAATCGCCGCGTCCGCTTCCGGACCGCCCGAATCTCCGCCATCTGAAAAATCAAGCCAAGGATTTGCTGAAATCCAGCGGCGCACATTCACTTACAGATGCACAATTTCAGATCGCCCGTCTCTACGGATTTGCAAGTTGGCCGAAACTCAAAGCTCATGTCGAATCGGAGGAGGAAATCGCGCTATTGAAGCAGGCAATCGACGCCAATGACTTCGACAAAGTGAAGAGCTTGATGACGCGAAACCCGGCACTGCATCGCGCGCCGTTGGGCTATACCAAAAATGGCCCGCTCACCTGGGTCGCCGAGTGCAGGATTCCATGGGAAGCGCCCACTCCGACCCGCCTTGCAATGGCGGAATGGATGATCGGCCACGGATCGGACGTGCACCAAGGTGGCGACGGCCCGCTGATGCGCGCGGCTCTATTTGGGAACCGCATCCCGATGATGGAGCTGCTCGTTTCGCACGGCGCCGATGTGAATGCCGAGTGGAATGGCTACTTCCCGATTCTTTTTGCTCCATGCGAGACCGTCGAGGCCTTGCCGATCAAATGGCTCCTCGATCATGGTGCAAATCCAAACTGCGCCCGGGGGGACCGAAAATATCCCGGCACGGCGCTCGATCAGCTAATCAGCAGCTATGGCCGCTCTCCGCAACTTGCCGAGTGCATTGATGCGCTGCTCGAAGCAGGCGGTGTAACCGTATACAACATCCCGCCGCTTCTCGATTTGTTTCGAGGACGATTAGATCGCCTGGCGGAACATCTGGCGGCGGATCCCTCGCTGCTCACCCGCTCATTTCACGAACTTGGTTTCGGCTCAACGGGCTATCGTCGCCTCACCCTCCGCGGCGCAACGCTGCTCCATGTGGCCGCAGAATATGGCAACCGTGAAGCCGCTGCCTTGGTTCTCGATCGAGGCGCTGATGTCAATGCTCGTGCACCTGTGGATGCGTTTGGAGTCGGCGGTGAAACGCCCATTTTTCACGCCGTAACGCAATTCCAGGACTGGGGCTTGGCCGCAGCAGAACTGTTGCTCGATCGTGGCGCCGACCTGACGATCCGTGTGAAGCTTCCAGGGCACTATCGTCGGCCCGAGGAGTTCGTCGAATGCACCCCTCTCGGCTACGCGATGCGTTTCCCGGGCACGGACAACAAAACCGTGGCGCTTTTGCGCAGTCGTGGCGCCCCGGAATAGGAGTGGAGCGATTGGGGCGCCGTGGCGGTTACCGTCATCGCGCGCGGCGAACCTATCTTCCCTGACACCAGGAAGATGTCCGGTTTCGCAACGTGCAATCCCACAAGCGGCCAATGACGCCACCTGGACACCCTAGAGGTCGCACTTAACACTTTGCCCGTCAATATGATACAAAGAGACGAGGGCGGCCCGGCAGTTGCCGTTTCTTATTAGGAATAGGACCCCTTCGGGAAGGACTGATCCATGGACATTGCTAGACCATCAGCGGCTCGCCAGCGCAAGATTCGGCGCATCATTTACGGCTTGGTGGCGGCCATCGTAGTGGTGGGAGTTACGCTGGGGCTGTCGCGCCTCAAGCCTCGCGCACCGACGGTGGATGGGTCGGTGGAGTGGGCGCAACCTGTCCAGCGAGGCAACATGTTGCGGCAGGTTCGTGGCCTCGGAACATTGGTGCCCGAGGACATCCGCTGGATTCCGGCGCAATCCGCCGCTAAGGTCGACAAGATTCTGCTGCGCTCCGGCGCGCAAGTCCGTCCTGATTCCATCATCATGGAATTGAGCGACCCTCAATTGCAGAGCGACGCGTTCACTGATGAAGCTCTCTATAAGCAAGCGCAAGCAGATTACGATGCCCTCAAGGCTAAACTCGATAGCGACTTGATGACGCAAAAGAGCACTTCTGCGCAGGTGGAAAGTCTTTATCAACAGGCGGTCACCACCTTGAAGTATGACCAGCAGATGCTCGAGGCAGGGATTGGACCGCAAAATAAGGTCGACCTCGACAAAGTGTCCGTCGAGCAACTGGCCATCCAGGAAAAGCTTTCCCAACAAGGATTGGGGGTAGCGGTCGAGTCTGATAAAGCGCAACTGGCTTCCGGGGCGGAAAAAGTAGACTCCGCGAAGGGTTTGTATGAACTGAAGCACAGCCAGCTCGACGCGCTGCACGTACGTGCTGGCATGAACGGCATTCTGCAGTGCGTTTGTAGTTCTACGGGCACCACGTATACCGACGTGCAAGTGGGCCAGCAGGTTGTGCTGGGCACAAACCTGGCGCGCGTGGCCGATCCTACACGCCTGAAAGCTACGGTGCAGATCCCGGAAACACAAGCGAAAGACGTTCTGCTCAACCAGAAAGCCGAAGTAGATACGCGCAACGGCATTGTGAAAGGTCACGTTACGCGCGTAGCCGGGGCCGTGGTGAATGGCACCGTGGATGTGGACATTTCTTTCGACGAGCCATTGCCGCCGAGCGCGCGTCCGGACCTGAGCGTGGATGGCACTATCACCATCGAAAACCTGACCAATGTGCTTTACGTCGGCCGGCCCGTACATGGCGAACCCAATAGCACGGTCGGTCTTTTCAAAGTTAGTCCCGACGGGAGCGAGGCCACGCGCGTTCAGGTAAAGCTGGGTCGCGCCTCCGTGAATACCATGGAGGTTTTAAGCGGGCTGAATGAGGGCGACGTGGTGATTCTGTCGGATATGTCCAACTGGGATGCCGTGGACCGCATCGAGCTTTCGCCACGCGTGCAGGGCCATTAGGCCGATTTGGCGTTGAACTTTTGGGAGTCCCCGGCGTCTTGGACCGTGTGCAGCCTCCTGGTGCTGGAATTGCGGCCTGTGCGTCAAAACATGTAGTAGCGTTTCATCAAGGGTAAGCCAGGGCTGTGGTCTGGCGGGGTAACCATGGAAACACTCTGGCAGGATTTTCGCTACGCTGTACGCATGCTGCTGAAGCGGCCGGGTTTCACGGCCGTTGCGGTCCTCTCCTTAACCCTCGGAATCGGCGCCAACACTACGATCTTCACGTTTGTGAAGGCGGTGTTTCTCCAGGGTGTCCCGGTAAAAGACGCCAGCCGGGTGATGGCCGTTTTTTCCACGCAGGAAAGCCGAGACGGCACCAATCTGCACTTTCTGCCGTTGACGGTTTATAACGCGCTCGACATTCGCGAAAACAACGACATTTTTTCCAGCTCTTCGGTCGTGATCGGCACCGGCGCGCCGCTGGAGATCTCCGGCAAAAACACTCAGGTCTTCGTCGAGCTCGTAAACGCCAATTTCTTTGACGTGCTGGGTGTGCGCCCGCGGCTCGGCAGATCTTTTGCGCCGGATGAGGACGTGACGCCCGGCGGGAAGCCCGTGGCTGTGCTCAGCACCGCACTGTGGAACACCCAGTTTGGAGCTGACCGGAATATCCTCGGCCAAAATATCCGGCTCAACGGACAGGACTATACGGTGGTGGGCGTGGCGCCAGCCGATTTCCACAACGTCGGCACCCTCGGCAGTCCGGGAATATGGGTTCCGATGATGATGCACGATCAACTGCTCACCGGAATCGCCAAAACGTCGTATTACGACCGCGGATTCCGGACGGCCGCCATGGTCGGACGGCTCAAGCCGGGAATCAGATTTGTGGCGGCGCAAACTTCCCTTCGAGCGCTGGCCAGTTCATTAGAGCGAGAGTACCCAAAGCAGAATGCCGGCCGCAGCGCCGAGATGCTTCCGATCGATCAGACCAACATCCCGCCAAACCAGCGCAGCCTCTTCCTGCTGGCCGGCACGCTGATGATGACCATCGTAGGGTTGGTGTTGCTGATCGCCTGCGCGAACGTGGCGAATTTGTTGCTCGCGCGCGCCACTCAACGCCAGCGCGAAATCGCGATCCGGCAAGCGATGGGCGCCTCGCGATGGCGTCTGGTTCAGCAACTGATCACGGAGAGTCTGCTCTTGAGCCTGATCGCGGCAGCTCTGGGAATCCTGTGCGCTTATTGGGTGCGTCCGCTGCTCATGAGGTTATTGCTCGCCAACCGGCCGAATCTGGATACCTCGCTCGATCTGCGCGTGCTGCTTTTCACACTCGCGCTGGCGGTGGGCGCTTCACTGATCTTCGGTCTGGCGCCGGCGCTACATGCTTCCAAGCCCAGCCAGCTCACCGCGCTACGTGACCGCACCGACGCTCCCACGGGAAGCACGCGGTGGTACGGCCTGCGCGGCGCGCTGGTGATGCTGCAGGTCGCTTTTTCGCTCATCGCGCTCGTCGGCGCAGGGCTTTTCATCCACAGCCTTCGCAACGCACAGCAATCCAATCCTGGATTCGAAGTGGCACACGCATTGGTGTTGGACCTCAACCTGGGTGCGGAGCATTATCCGCAGGCTCGCGCCGAACAATTTCACCGCGAATTGCTCGAGCGCTTGCGTGCGCTCCCCATGGTAACGGAAGCGGCAGTCACAGACACTGATCCTTTCAGCGGAAACATCCAGCGCACCACATTTCCTGACGGCGTGGACATCACCGACTCGCGCAACGGCAAACTCACCCCGATCATTGCGGTGTCGCCCGGCTATTTCTCCTCCTACGGAATTCAGATGCTGCAAGGCCGCGACTTCGACGATCACGATGACATGAATTCGAATCGCGTGGCGATCGTCAACCAGGCGCTCGCCGACCGTACCTGGCCGAATCAAAACCCGCTCGGCAAGCACCTGCACTTCCTGGGCGAGACGTGGAACGTGGAAGTGGTGGGTCTGGTGCCGACGGTAAAATACCTGACGCTGGGCGAGCCGCCCCAACCGCTCGTTTATTTTCCGCTTAAGCAGGACTACACACCGGCATTCGCGGTCGTTGTGCGCACGAAGGGTGATCCAAGCGCGGCCATCAGTAGCGTGAGGGTAACCGTGCAATCGCTGGATGCCGCGCTTCCCGTTCGCAACGTGCAAACTTTGCCGCAGGTGATCGATCTGGTGCTGGAGGCGCCGCGGCTGGGCGCGGAAATGCTCGGTGCGTTTGGCGTTCTTGCGTTATTGCTGGCGGCTGTCGGCACGTATGGCGTGATGTCCTATTCGGTGGGCCAGCGCACACGGGAAATCGGAGTGCGCATGGCGATGGGTGCGCAACCCGGCGATGTGATGCGGCTGATGCTTGGCGGCGGAATGGCGATGGTGCTAGTGGGCGTGGCCCTGGGCTTAGGGATTTCCACGGCGCTGACGCGCAGCATGAATAGCTTGCTATTTAATATCGGCAATTTCGATCCGGTGACGTTTGTGGCCACGTCGGCGCTGTTGCTGCTCGTGGCGTTGGTAGCCTGCTGGCTGCCGGCGCGCCGTGCGATGTCGGTCGACCCCATGATCGCATTGCGGTACGAGTAGGAGAGGTTTCATGGAAACACTTCTCAAAGATTTGCGCTTTGCGATCCGCACGCTGGCAAAAAAGCCTGCCTTCACAGCAGTAGCCGTGCTCTCGCTTGCCCTGGGTATCGGCGCAAACACGACCATTTTCACATTGGTGAACGCGGTGCTGCTGCATCCGATCCCCGTAAAAGACCCCTCGCGCGTGGTCAGCGTCTATACGACGGATCAGCGAAACAAAGGGCCCTTCAGCCAGTTCATGCAGAGCTCGGTTCTGAACGCGAAAGACTACCGCGAGAAGAATGACGTTTTCGAATCCTCCGCTCTGATCGTGGATACGGGCGCCAATCTGGACGTCTCCGGCACACCCGCATTGGTTAACTCCGAACTTGTCAGCGGAAACTATTTCGACGTTCTGGGCGTGCATTTCAGCCTCGGCCGGGGATTTCTTCCGGACGAAGACCTAAAACCTGGAGCGAGTGCTGTCGCGGTTTTGAGCTACCAGCTTTGGCAGCAGCGCTTTGGCGGCGAAGCCAATGTAATCAACCGCACGATCCTGCTCGATCGCCAGCCATTCACAGTGGTTGGCGTCGCGCCCAAGGGATTTCGTGGAGTAAACGCTCTCGGCGGCCCCGATCTATGGGTTCCGATGATGATGCACGGAGCGCTGCTTACGGGAGTCCAGGTGGAATGGTTTGATCAGCGCCGCCCGCTCATGGCAGACATGGTGGCCCGGCTGAAGCCTGAGGTAAGCGTCGCTCAAGCAGAATCTTCCATAGACGCACTGGCTGGCTATTTGCGCGAGGAATATCCCACGGACAACGCCGAGCGTGGTGTGACTTTGCTGCCTTTGTCCGAGGCGCTGGTCAATCCAAATTTGCGAACTTACTTCGTGCAGGCGGGCCTGTTGCTGATGGTCGTCGTGGGGCTGGTCTTACTGATCGCCTGCGCCAATGTCGCCAATCTTTTGCTCTCGCGCGCCACGCAGAGGCAACGGGAGATCGCGATCCGGCTATCGCTGGGGGCATCGCGTGAGCGGCTAGTTCGCCAATTGCTAACGGAGAGTTTACTTCTGGCTGCGGTAGCCGGCGTGGTCGGAATTTTGTTTGCCTTCTGGTCGCGGAACCTGCTGTGGTCCTTACGTCCGAGTTTCTTGACGGAAGGTTCGATCGATTTGTCGCTCGATTCTCGCGTGCTGATTTTTACGTTTGCGCTGGCGATCTTCGCCACCGTGCTTTTCGGCTTGATTCCTGCGTGGCGCGCTTCAAAGCCCACACAGATTGCATCGCTGCGCGATCGTACGAACGTGCCTTCGGGCTCCGTGCACTGGTATGGAGTCCGGGGAATTCTTGTGATGACGCAGGTTGCACTATCGCTGATTGCATTGGTTGGGGCCGGCCTCTTCGTCCACAGCCTGCAAAATGCCCAAGACGTTGACTCGGGCTACGAAACGAAACACCTGATGATGCTTTCCTTTGATTTAGGTTCGGCTCGCTATACCCAGCCTCAAGGCGAACAATTTCTTCGCAGCGTCAGCGAGCGCTTAAGCGCGCTGCCCATGGTCTCTGCGGTAAGCGTCACGGATTCCGCCCCCTTTGCCGGAGGGCTGCAACGCACGGTGTTTCCGGAAGGCGTGGATACCACGGACCGGCGCAGCGGGAAGCTGACGCCCGTCATCGCCGTCACTCCCGGTTATTTTGCGGCTTCTGGCGTGTCGCTCGAACGCGGTCGCGACTTCACGGAACAGGATGGTCCCAATTCCCCGCTCGTCGCGGTAGTGAATCAGACCATGGCCAATGCAGTGTGGCCCGGACAAGACGCTATCGGCAAGCACATGCGCTTTTTCGGAGAAAATTGGGATGTGGTGGTCGTCGGCATCGCGAAGAACGCAAAGTATCTGACGTTGGGAGAGCCATCGCAGCCGATCGTTTACTTCCCCCTCAAGCAACAATACAACCCGTTTTTAACCTTGCTCGTCCGCACCACCGCAAACCCGTCCGGGGCGATCGCGAACGTGCGGGGCACAGTGCAATCGCTCGATCCGTCGCTCCCACTTCTGAACGTCCAAACCATGGAGCAGGTGATGAACGATTCGCTCTGGGCTCCGCGCATGGGTGCTGGGCTCTTGGGCGCATTTGGCGTCCTGGCGCTGCTGCTGGCGGCCATGGGCACCTATGGTGTGATGGCGTACTCAGTGTCACAACGCACGCAGGAGATTGGTCTGCGAATGGCCCTTGGGGCGCAGCGCGTTGACATTCTTCGCCTCATTCTGTCTGGGGCCATGGCGATGGTTTTGGTAGGCGTCGGCGCAGGGTTGCTGGCGGCCCTGTTAGCGGTGCGGAGCTTGGGTACTTTGCTTTTTGATATCGGCGGGTTTGACGCTTTCAGCTTTTTTGGCACGGCAGCATTGTTGGTGGCCGTGGCACTGGTCGCCTGCTGGATACCTGCGCGCCGGGCGATGCGGGTCGATCCGATGGTGGCGCTACGGTATGAATAGGCTGCCTGGGAACGACTGCAAATAACATGCCAGTAACCATAAACCTTGTGTTAGCATGCGCTTAGCGAACGACAGCCACAAGAACAGACACAAGAAACGAACGAATCGAAATTTTCACCAGGCCTGCGGATGACCCTATTTGTTTTGAAACGTCTGATGTCGTGAGAACATTTTCGGCCGAGATTCGTAGATATAGAAGGAATCCGGGCAAATTAAGGAGAGCAACCCCAACATGGCCAACGCGAACGATATTTTGATTTCGATGGAGAGCGTGAAGAAAGTGTTCCTGACCGACGAGGTGGAAACGCATGCTCTCGCCAACATCCACCTGCAGATCAAGCGCGGCGAATATGTGGCGATCAACGGCCCGTCGGGCTGCGGCAAGTCCACGCTTCTCTCGATCCTCGGCTTACTTGATTCGCCGTCCGATGGCGAGTACGTCCTCAACGGAAAATCGGTGGCAAATCTTTCGCTTTCCGAGCGCACGCGCATCCGTAACCGCGAGATTGGTTTCATATTTCAGGCCTTCAACCTCATCGGCGATCTCAACGTTTACGAGAACGTTGAACTGCCCCTGACCTATCGCGGAATGGGCGCTTCCGAGCGCAAACAGCGCGTGCAACAGGCGCTAGAAAAGGTCGGCATGGCGCACCGCATCAAGCACTACCCTTCGCAGCTTTCCGGCGGTCAGCAGCAGCGCGTCGCCGTGGCGCGAGCGCTGGTCGGCGACCCCTCGATCCTGCTGGCGGACGAGCCGACCGGTAACTTGGATTCGAAAAACGGCGAAGCGGTGATGGATTTGATGACCGAGCTGCACCGTGGCGGCGCCACGCTCTGCATGGTGACGCACGACCCGCGTTATGCACGGTTTGCGGATCGCAGCATTCATCTGTTTGACGGCCGCATCGTCGAGGAAAATTTCGAAGAAAGCGAAGCCGCCGCGCACTAATTCGAAGGCGGCAAGCTTTTCACTTTTGGGTTCGAAAAGAACGCCTGTGGCGCAGTTTTGGACGATTGTCTGCTGCCGAAGGCGTTCGTTTTTTGTATGGTAGTTTCCTCGATGAAATTGCCTCGCCATTGCTTTTGCAAACCCTCTGACGTTCATTCCTGTGTGATGGCATTCACGAAACTCCTGGTGGAGGCACGATGAAAACTCTTTGGCAGGATCTGTGGTTTGGCGCACGAGTCTTGCTGCGCCGCCCCAGTGTGACCGCGATCGCCATCTTGACGCTCGCCCTCGGCATCGGCGCAAACACCGCGATCTTCACGGTCGTAGACGCCGTCTTGCTGCGCCCACTCCCCTACAAAGACCCGAGCCATCTCGTTCTCCTGCAAGAAGACTCTCATCAAGTGCCGGGCATGAGCATCTCCATGGCGGATTTCGACGACTGGCGCACCATGAACACCGTTTTCGACGCCATGGCACCTTATCAAGCGGATAGCGTGGTCCTCACGGGCATGGGTGACGCCGAACGGCTGCAGATGCGCAACATCACTGCAGGGCTTTTCTCAACTTTGGGTGTCCAGCCCATCCTGGGCCGCGCCTTGACGCCGGATGACGACAAAGTTGGAGCCGCCCCGGTGGTTCTGTTAAGCGACTCCTTTTGGTCTCGTAAGTTTGGACGTGACCCAAGCGTGATCGGCAGGCCGCTCACGCTTGACGGCGAGGTTTACACGATCGTCGGCGTGCTACCGAGCAGCCATTTCCACACATCGTGGCGCCAATTTTCCGCGTTCAGCTCGCTGTGGCGCCACGAAGACACGCTCGGCGGCCAAGCGAGGCGCGACGAACATCCGGGCATTTACGCGATCGCGCATCTGAAGCCTGGCGTGACGATTCAACAGGCGCAAGCGCAGATGCACGACATCGCCGATCGGCTGGCTCGTGAATACCCGAAAACGAATATCGGTACCACCGCGACCGTCGTACCGCTACTGGACGCCATCGTCGGCGACGAACGTCCTGGACTGCTGGTGGTGATGGCTGCCGCAGCGTTTGTGCTTCTGATCGCGTGCGCCAATGTGGCGAACCTGATGCTCGCGCGCGCGAATGAGCGTCAGAAAGAAATGGCGATTCGCGCGGCGATGGGCGCCAGCCGGCCGCGATTGATCCGTCAGTTGCTCACGGAAAGTATGCTGCTGGGAATTGCCGGCGGCACCTTGGGGCTGGCGGCAGCTTATGCATCGGTGGGTGTGCTCACCGGAATGGCGTCCGCGAATCTGCCTCGCGTGGAAGATGTCTCGGTGGATTATCGAGTGCTGTTCTTTTGTATGGCCGCCTCTCTGCTGACGGCGTTATTTTTCGGCATCATCCCCGCGCTGCAATCTTCCCGTACAGACGTGCACGACGCTCTCAAAGAGGGAGGGCGCGGCACCAGCGCGGGAGCCGGGCGCCGGCGTGTGCGGTCTTTGCTGGTCATCGCCGAGATTGCGATCTCGGTAGTGTTGCTGATCGGCGCTGGTCTGATGATCAAAAGTCTGTACAGGGTGTTGCGAGCCGACCCCGGCTTCGAGCCGGCGCACGCGGTGGCCGCCAGCTTCTCGATGCCGGACGCCACTTATAAAGATGACTCCAAGAAGCGCCAGTTCGTGGATCAACTCGTCGCCAAACTTTCCGTCGTTCCTGGTGTGCAGGCCGCCGGATTGAAGAACCCGCTTATGGGTGGCTGGCAGAGCGGCTATCTGATTCAGGGCCGTCCGCTGCCGCAGCCAGGCAAGGGCACGTCCACGGACATTTCGCGGATGACGCCCGGTGCTTTCGGGGCCATGGGCATCCAACTCATCCGCGGCCGCTACTTCACGCCCTTCGACAATGAAAAGAGCGAGAACGTATGCATCATAGACTCGACCTTCGCGCAAACCGAGTTTCCCGGAGAGGATCCTCTTGGGACGCATTTGGCAGTGTCGGGTACTTCGGAGAAACCCATTTGGATGAACGTTGTCGGCGTGGTGTCGCATACAAAGAATTATGGAGTGGACCAGCCGTCGAGAGTGGAAACTTACGTTCCTTTCGATCAAATGCCCAGCGGCGGGGGAAGCATTGTCATCCGTTATGCCGGTGATCTGTCCGGACTGACGCCTACCATCCACGCGGCGGCGCGCGCGCTCGATCCCGACGTGCCGGTCGGACCGGTGCGCACGCTTGGCGAGATCGTTGGCGATAATACCGCGCCACGGCGGCTTTCTGTGATCCTGCTGACGATCTTTGCCGGTCTCGCGTTGGCTTTGGCGGCGATTGGAATTTATGGCGTGATGTCCTACGTAGTTACGCAGCGCAGCCATGAAATCGGAATCCGAATCGCGCTCGGAGCCGAGAAACGTGACGTATTGCGCCTGGTTTTGGGCGACGGCATGTCGCTTCTTGGACTCGGAGTCGTCGCAGGTGTCGCCGGCGCATTATTCCTCACGCGGCTCGTGCAATCCTTGCTGTTCCAAGTGAGGCCCACAGACGTTGCGACATTCGTGAGCATTCCGGTGATCCTTGCGGCGGTGGCCTTCTTCGCGTGCTATGTGCCGGCCCGGCGCGCCACCCGCGTCGATCCAATTATCGCGTTACGCGACGAATAGAACCGTCGGCCTGAGCCACGGTCATTTGCCTTCGAACATTCCCTGCCCTCTTCACGTATAGACTGTTAAGGACCTGACTCGAATTGTCGTCACCGCCGGGTCACGTCTTTGCATCGCGCCTGGGGGGTCCCGTGGAAAAGCTCTGGCAGGACGTCCGTTTCGCCTTTCGCATGCTGCGCAAATCGCCTGGATTTACGGCGATTGCCGTGCTGGCCCTGGGCCTCGGAATTGGTGCGAACACCGCCATCTTTAGCATCGCCGACGCCTTCCTGCTGAAGCCCGTCAAGCTTCCGGACGCGCAGCACCTCTTTGTCGTGTTGGAGCGTGCGCCCGGACAAACGCAAGCCGCGAACAGCGTGGCCCCGGCCAATTTTCACGATTGGCAAGAGCAGATGAAGTCTTTTGAGTCCATGGCCGCGTGGCAATGGGACGACGTTAACCTCACGGGCGTGGGCACGCCCGAAAAAGTGCAAGGCTTCTCCGTGACTGCCAATTTCTTTGACATCTGCGGGGTCAAGCCATTGGCGGGCCGCACGTTCCTGGGCGGAGAAGATCAACCGGGCCACGACAATAGTGTGGTGCTGAGTCATGGCTTATGGGAGCGCACCTTCGGCTCCGATCCGAAACTCCTGGGCCAGACAATCCATCTCGATGGCAAGCCCTACGCGGTGATCGGGATCATGCCGCGCTCTTTCAATTTTCCGATGACTGCGGAGTTGTGGGTACCCCTCGCGTTGACGCCACAACAATGGCAGGCGCGAAGCACGCACGGACTTTTTGTACTCGCGAAACTGAAATCGAACGTCACACGCGAGGGCGCCAACGCCGAAATGGCCGCCGAAGTGCAACGCTTGAGCGACGCCTATCCCGCAACAAATCGCGGCTGGCGCGCACGCGTTACACCGCTGGCGATCTTCCTCGTCGGCGATGATACGCGCGCCTACACGTTCCTGTTGATGGGCGCCGTGGGATTCGTGCTGTTGATCGTTTGCGCCAATGTGGCAAATCTACAGTTCGTGCGTGGTGCCAGCCGCCAGAAGGAGATTGCCATCCGCGCGGCCCTAGGTGGCAGCCGTTGGCGCGTGATCCGGCAACTGATCACGGAAAGCTTGCTGCTGGGTCTCGGCGGGGCGGCAATTGGTTTGATTCTTGCAAAATGGGCCATAGCGCTGATCCTGGCGAATATGCCCGGAGATGTCGCTAAGTGGATTGCCGGCTGGGATGAAATTGGTTTGGACGGCCGCGCGCTAGCCTTTACGATTTTGGCGGCACTGGTCGCTGGAGTTGTCGCCGGATTGCTCCCAGCTTTCGAAACCACGCGGTTTGACGTCAATTCCGTTTTGAAGGAAGGCGGGAGGTCCAGCTCCAGCGGCCGTGGACGCCATAAACTGCGCGACGTCCTGGTGATTACGCAGGTCGCTTCGGCAGTGGTGCTGCTGGTCGGCGCCGGCTTGATCGTGCGCGGCTTCCACTCCCTGATGGATCTGAATCGCGGATTCGACCCGGAAACGGTCTTAACCATACAAATGAATCTGTCCGCCGCCAAATATGACACGCCGCAACGCCTGGCGGCCTTCTACGATCAGGTGCTCGATCGCTTAGGGGCGCTGCCGGGAGTGCAACGGGCCGGCATAACGACATCCGTTCCACTATCTCAGGAGCAGACCAACCAATATTTCACGCGCGAGGACCAGCCCTGGCGCGACGCGAGCGAGTTGCATGCGGTCTCGTCCCAGGTGATCAGCCCAAATTATTTTCGATTGCTGCGAATCTCACTCGTTCGCGGGCGCGAATTCACAGAATCGGATGGCGCCGCGGCTCCCGGTGTCGCATTGGTGAGCCAGAGCATGGCGCGAGCATATTGGCCCAACGGCGATGCCATTGGCCATCGCCTGAAAATTGGCGCGAACGATTCGAAAAATCCGTGGATGACGATCGTCGGCATCGTGGCGGACGTGAAAATGGATTGGAGCGATCAGGGCCCTGAATACGCGATGTATCGCCCCTATCGCCAAGCGCCCCGGAGCTCCACGTCGTTGCTGCTGCGAACCGAGGGCGATCCGATGGCGCTCGTCTCCGCTGTCCGCGCCTCAGTGGCGGCCATCGACGCCGATCAGCCACTCTATGAAATCAAACCGATGACCCAGGTGGTAAAGGAGTCCATCATCGGCATCGCTTACGTGGCGGTCATGATGGGTGTGATGGGCGTAATGGCGCTCTTGCTAGCCGCGGTCGGAGTCTACGGCGTGATGGCTTTCGTGGTGCAACAGCGCACGTACGAGATCGGCATTCGCATGGCCCTAGGTGCGCAACGCCGCGATGTGCTGCGGCTCGTGATCGGCGGGGGCTTGCTGCTCACCGGTATCGGGTTACTCGCCGGACTGCCGTTGAGCGTGGGACTCGCGCACTTATTAGCCGGATTCATTTACGGCGTGAGTGCAAACAACCCGGCAACCTTTGCCGGCAGTGCGGTGGTCTTGATCGGAATTGCGTGCGTGGCATGCTGGGTGCCCGCGCGCCGCGCGCTACGCACCGACCCGGTCGTTGCGCTTCACCATGAGTAAGCCGGCGCAGCCACGCGGCGAAAAAGGCCGGATTCCACCTTGCGCCGC
>Ga0209420_1000369_pt1 | contig 24871 bp, 20 predicted proteins | sample BlaSpr_A8_OM1_O1_FD_187972 | JGI IMG/M metagenome (GOLD analysis project Ga0209420, IMG submission 187972) | Forest soil microbial communities from Thunder Bay, Ontario, Canada - Black Spruce, Ontario site 2_A8_OM1_O1 (SPAdes) (version 2) | ecosystem: Environmental > Terrestrial > Soil > Boreal...
CATAATTCCCGAGCAGGACGAGGGTCATGCAGGTCATGTACCCGATGTCCTCCATATGGCGGTCATGGGCCACGGGAAGGGGAGAAATGGGCGATGACTGTGCCTCAATGGTCTTTGGCAAACTTAGCTCCACGGACGGTCGATCGGATCGCGTGGATTCTACCATATCGTCATCTGCGTCCGATTTCCACCAGACCGCAGCTTGTCGTTGCAGATTGCGTTCCGCGATATTCCTGCGAACGTGGAACAAGGAGGCGGCTAACTCGATGTTCCCGAGAAGGATGTCTTGGCGGGAGGGGGTGAAAGTCCTATTGTGTCGGTCTGCGGGGACAACTGGGCTCCAGCCAACCTCAATGGCCATCTTTAGGGGTCGAAGTAGGGGCGGTGAAACGAAGAAAGCCCAGAACTGCCCAACCTGAAAGGCGGGAGTATGCTTACAAGGCGCGAAACCATTTTGATTCAGGGGCCGGATGCGCAGACGCTGCAAAGGCTACAGGAGCTTTTGCATTCGGCAGGCTATGACGTTCTGTCTGCCGCCACACAGGAGGAGGGCTTCACGATCGTTCAGAACGGCGGCGTGGACCTATTCCTTCTTTCGGCCGACCTTTCGGATTTGCAATGTTGCAACGCTCTCGCGGAGGTCAAGGGGCTGGCCACCACGGCCAGCACACGCGTGATCTTGCTCACGCATGGCGAGGGCGTGGAACGCGCCCGTGGACTCGATCTCGGCGCCGACGATGTTCTTTCTCCCCAATGGGACGCGGCGGAATTGCTGGCGCGCGTGCGCGTGCAGCTCCGTGGGAAGCGCGCCTACGACGAATTACGAGAAAAGACGCGCCTGGCGGAGGAAGGGCAGGAGATCGCGCAAACGGCGTTTCAAGCCTTGGCGGTAACGGAGAAGATGACGCGCGACGCCATCACGCTGAATCGAGCTCTGAAGATCGGTGTTGCTTCCCTCATCTCCGTTGCTGTCGTTATTGCGGGCGTTTTTCTGCTGTACTCGCGGCGCGCGGACAAGGAGACAAAACGCGCGTATTCCGTCATCGCCCAGCTTGAACACGGCGTCAACCGGCAGGAGGAACTCGTATCGGAAACCCGAAAGATGCGCGCGGATTTGCAGGAAACGGACACGGTTCTGCAAAAGGAATTGCTCCAAAAGCAGACCGAGGAGTTGCGGCAGAAGATTTCGAACGGAGATGGCGGAGACATCTCCGGTTTGAGAAAGCAACTGGAAGAAACAACGGGCCGGTTGAAGCGTGTAGTGAGCGAGTCCGACGCCGCGGAACAGGTGATTCGATCTTATGCACCAAGCGTGTGCCTGCTGCATGTATCCGTGGGGTTCAATGATAAGGACTCGGGACGGCGCCTGCGCTATGCAGGGATCAATCCGGATGGCGGGCCGCTGAAAGACAGCGATGGCAAACCCGTTTATACATTTGAGGGACGCGCGCCGGAAGTGCGAGCCGATTTCTTCGGCACGGGATTCCTTGTCGGGGAAGGTAAAATCCTGACGAATCATCACGTGGTGCAACCCTGGTGGAAGAATGACGAGCTCAGTTCAGCCGTCCAGCAGGGACTAGTGCCGGTAATCGCGGAGATGACGGCGTATTTCCCCGATGCGCCTTCGGGCGTCTCCGTGGGAATCACGCAAATTTCCGAGGTGGCGGATCTTTCGCTCCTTCACGGCGATCTTTCCGGTCTCAATCGCCCGATTTTGAAGATGGAGAGCCGAAAGGACGCGGCAATCAGCGGACAACCGGTGATTTCTGTTGGCTATGCCACCGGAATCAGCGCCATTCTGGCCCGAGCAGGAGAGGAAACCGTGGATGACATCGTGAAAATGTCCGGGGGTGATCCCGCAACGATCGCTGGCGAGCTTTTGCGGCGCAAACTGATCCGGCCTCTTGTAACGCAAGGACATATCGGCGACGTACTCGACGACAAGATTGTCTACGATGCGCAGACAACGTCGGGAGGGTCAGGAGGACCGTTGATCAACCGAGACGGAAAAGTGATTGGTGTGACGTTCGCGGTGGTCAAAGGTTTCGGTGGTTCCAATTTCGGAGTGCCGATTCGCTATGCGGACCCGCTGCTCAGAATCCAGTAGCGGAGGTGAGAATCTCACCGCTCAAGAAATTAAGAAATGAGTTTGGGTCAGGCCCAAGCTTATCGCTCGAATGGAATATCTGCAGACGAACACATAACTGAGAGTTATGATTCGCAACCGCAGTCAGCGAGTGATTTGGTGGACGTGACCGGGATCGAACCGGTGACCCCCTGCTTGCAAAGCAGGTGCTCTCCCAGCTGAGCTACACGCCCACAGCAGAAGCTTTGCTTGATTTTAAAGCATTTGCCACCATTCGCAAGGTCCGAGAATCCATTCGTTGCCCTCTACTGTGTCAGAACTGTGTCAAACCCCGACCGCGAGAGCGTCTCCTTGAAAGGACATCTCATTGGCTTGGAGCGATTGATCTTTGCCAATACTTCTCATCTAATCGGCAACTTCATTTGACAATACTTCTTGCACGCTTGAGAGTTTTCTGCCGGGGCCTCTGTATGACCCACTCGTTCGCTACACCGCCAAATATATCGAACCCGCCGAGGCAAAATTCGGCCTGCGCCCTGGCTAGACAAAGGTTGCCGGGAATAGTCTCCCAGACTAGGATAATCCCCCTCGATACCGCCGCTGCAAGAGTTCGCGGTCAAGGAGATTCCCTTGAGGCTCAGTGACGGACTCGGCCGCACTTTCCTTCTGGCCGGGACCTTGTTGTGCGGAGCGGCCGCATCCGTTGGGCAGACTCAAACCACAACTAGTTCGAGCGGTGCTGGGCAAGCCACCCCAGGGGTGCAGGCAGCAAACCCGTTCGCCGGCAGCGTGCCGGCCCAGCCTGTTCCAGGCGTCCTACCGATTTCATTGCTTGACGCAATTGATCGCGGATTGAAGCAAAATCTCGGGCTGCTGCTTTCCAATGCGGATACTCAATCGGCGCGCGGGCAGCGCTGGGAACAACTGAGCGCGCTTCTGCCGCACGTAAGCGCGGAACCCTACGTGGACGTCTCGAAGATCAATCTCACCGAGCTTGGTTTTCTGCTTCATATCCCAGGCGTCAATATCCCGTCTACTGTGGGGCCGTACTCTTATTTCGACGCGCGCGTGAGCGTGTCCCAATCGCTGTTTGATTGGAAGTCCATTAGTGGCGCGCGGGCGGCGAGTGAGAGCGTGAAATCCTCTGAGTACTCTTACAAAGATGCGCGCGATCTGGTGGTGCTCGTCGTCGGTGTCAATTACTTGCAGGCCATTGCCGACGAGGCGCGCATCGAAACGGCGGAAGCACAAGTTAAGACAGCCCAGGCCCTATACAACCAGGCGTCGGATCAGGTGACGGCGGGAACGTCACCGGCGATTGATGCGCTTCGAACGAAAGTAGAGCTGCAGACGCGGCAACAACTCCTCATTCAAGCGAGGAATGACTTGGCGATCCAGAAGCTCACGGTAGCGCGCGCGATCGGGTTGGCCCCCGGACAGCAATTCGAGCTCACCGACAAGTCGCCCTACCAACCACTCGAAGGCATTTCGGTAGAAGAAGCACTGAAACGCGCCTATTCCTCGCGTTCGGACTACCAGGCGGCAATGGCGGAGGAGCGGGCCGCGGAATTTGTGAGGAAGGCCGCGGTAGCCGGGTATTTCCCATCGGTTTCGTTTAATGCTGACCTCGGGGCCGGCGCGTTGCACCCTTCGACGGCAACGCAAGTGTTTGACGTGCGCGGAACTTTGACCATCCCCATCTTCACGGGTGGCAGTGTCCACGGCGACATCTTGCAAGCTGATGCGAGGCTCAAGCAGAGCCGCGAACGCCTGGAGAATTTGCGGGCGCAAATTGACTCGGACGTCCGTACGGCGCTCTTCAACCTGGAATCCTCGTCCGAACTCGTGGCTGTGGCCCGCAGCAATATCGAACTGGCTGAACAGACGCTGACCCAGTCGCGCGATCGTTTCACCGCCGGAGTTGCCGATTCCGTTGAAGTGGTGCAATCCCAAGAGGCGCTTGCGAGCGCCCACGAACAGTACATCACAAGTTTGTATAACCACGACAGCGCGAAGATTTCCCTGGCCCGCGCCCTTGGCTTGGCGGAAGAGGGCGTCAAAGAATACTTCAAAGGAAGATAGACGATGCCCGAAGAGAATCCAGCCGGTTCAGCACCCGAGGCAAAAGGCGAATCCATGGCGGACTCGCCGTCCTTCTCCAGCACGCCGCCCGTAGCTGCTCCGCCGCCGCGAGCTGTGCGTTCGAAGCGTCGCAGAAATATTCTGATTATCGTCGTGCTGTCGGTCGTGCTTGTCGGTGGAGGCGCGTTGTTGTGGCGCCATCTAAGCAGCTACGAATCGACTGACGACGCTCAGGTCGACGTGCATCTCTATCCGGTAAGCGCACGTGTTTCCGGCTATGTGACTAAAGTGAATGTGGGCGACAACCAGTATGTGCAAAAAGGCGCCGTGTTGGTCGAGGTTGATCCGAAAGATTTCGAGGTCGCGGTGGCTCAGGCCCAAGCCAATCTCGCGAGCGCCGAGGCAACCGCGCAGTCACTGAATACGATTGTGCCGGTCACAACGGTAAGTACCGCAAGCCAATTGAAGGTCACCACGTCGGACGTCGCAAACTCCAACGCGGGGATCATTGCCGCGGAGAAGCAAGAGGCTGCAGCCCACGCGCAATTGGAACAGGCCGAGGCGAACGATGTGAAGGCGCAAGACGACCTCCGCCGCTACAAGCTGCTGGTGGATAAGCAGGAAGTCGCCGCGCAAGTTTACGATCAGGCACTGGCGGCCGCCAAGGCCAGTACAGCTTCGATCGCTGCCGCCGCCGCAAATGAGGCCGCTGCGCAGCAGTTCGTGCAACAAGCCCGCAGCCGTTTGGCGGGATCGGAGGCGAATCAGCGATACGCGGAAACTGCCCCGCAACAAATATCGTCAACCAGGGACCGTGCGCGTGCCGCGCTCGCTGACGTGGAGCAAAAACGTGCGGCCCTCGAGCAGGCTCAATTAAACCTGCAGTACACCAAGATTGTTGCGCCGGTGAGCGGCGAGGTAAACAAGAGCGTGGTGGTTGGGATGAACGTTGAAGCGGGCCAGCAGTTGCTCACCGTCGTGCCGCTCGACGAAGTCTGGATCACTGCCAATTTCAAAGAGACACAGCTCAGACATATGCAGCCCGGACAGAGGGCCAAAATTCACGTGGATTCCAGCGACCGGACGTTCAAAGGACGCGTGGACAGCATCGCGGGAGCCACGGGACCGCTCTTTAGTTTGCTTCCGCCGGAGAACGCTACAGGCAATTACGTGAAGATCGTCCAGAGGATTCCCGTAAAGATCGTCCTTGATCCGGGCGAGAACCAGGACCACCAGCTTCGGCCGGGTATGAACGTCGTACCCGACGTGTATCTCCAATGAGTTCGGTTGCTCTTGCCATTGACCAGGACGTTTGGCGGCCGCAGTACAACCCGTGGCTGATTGCCGTGGTTGTGGCGCTGGCTGCCTTCATGGAGGTGCTTGACACCAGCATCGCCAACGTTGCGTTGCCATATATGGCCGGCAATCTGGGCGCGAGCAACGATCAAAGCACGTGGGTCCTGACTTCCTATCTGGTTTCGAATGCCATCGTTTTACCGATCAGCGGCTGGCTCGCAGGTGCCTTCGGGCGCAAGCGCTTTTTCATGACCTGTTTGGGCGTGTTTACCGTGAGCTCCCTGTTGTGCGCGGTGGCGCCGAGTCTCGGCCTTCTCCTCCTCTTTCGCGTGCTGCAGGGTGCGGGCGGCGGGGGCCTGCAACCGATGGCGCAGGCGATTCTTGCGGATACCTTTCCGCCTGAAAAGCGCGGCCTGGCATTCGCGCTGTACGGCATCACCGCCATTATGGCCCCGACGATCGGACCGACGTTGGGCGGGTGGATTACTTTCAACTATTCCTGGCGGTGGATCTTTCTTATCAACCTGCCGGTAGGACTGGGCACGTGGTTTCTTGTCCGGCGCTTTGTCGAGGATCCACCCTATTTGCGGCTGCGCAGGTCGGCTGGCGTTAAGCTGGACTACATTGGCATCGCTCTTCTGACTCTGGGGATTGGAGCCTTACAGATTCTGCTCGACAAGGGGCAGGAAGACGATTGGTTTGGATCGCATTTCATTACCATCTTGGTTGTGGTTGCGGCGGTGTGCCTGATCTCTCTGGTGATTTGGGAATGGTTTCAGAAGGCGCCGATCATTGACGTTCGCATGTTTAAGAGCTTTAACTTCGCCAGTTCGAATCTGATGATGTTCACATTGGGGATTTTGCTGTTCAGCAGCCTGGTTCTGATGCCGCAGTTCCTCCAGACACTCTTGGGATACACCTCCGAACTAGCCGGGCTCGCGCTTTCGGCCGGGGGGCTTGTCTTGCTATTTGAGATGCCTGTCATGGGCCAATTAACCACGAAGATTCAGGCGCGCTATCTCATTGCCTTCGGCTGGTTGGCGTTATCCATCGCCATGTTCTATTCCACGAAGCGAATTGATTTGCAGATCAGTTTCCACGCCGCCGTGTTGCTGCGAATCGACCAGGTCATCGGTTTAGGCTTCCTATTCGTGCCCATCACGCTCGTGGCTTACATTGGGATCGCGCCTGAGAAGAATAATGCGGTAGCCGGCATCGTCAATTTCATGCGCAACATGGGAAGCAGCGTGGGAACCTCGTTGGTCACCACGTTGATTGCGCGCCGCTCGCAATTCCATCAGACCCGGCTGGTCGAATTCGCTCGGCCAGACAATCCCAATTTCCAGAATTCGGCGAACGGGTTGGCGGACCGTTTGGCCCATTCGGGATTAGGCGCGCATGAAGCGCACGCGCGGGCTGTTGCCACGATTTACCGGGGCGTGCAAGCGCAGGCGGCAACCCTGGCCTACGTTGATACCTTCATGGTTCTTGCCATCGGCGCCGCAATCATGTTCTGCCTGGCGTTTGTTTTGAAGAAAAATGATCCGGGTGGGGGCGGAAGAGTGGCGGTGGAGTAGACCTATATGATTAACATCGTTACGATCGAACGGGAGTACGGAAGCGGTGGTGGTGAAATCGCCCAGCGGCTTGCGACGAAGTTAGGTTGGAAGCTTTGGGATCAGTTGCTTACCGAGGAAATCGCGCGGCTTGCGAACTGTCCCAAGGCCGTCGTCGAGGTTCGGGAAGAACGGACCGACCCGCTCTATTACCGGCTGTTCAAGTCCTTCCTGCGCGGGAGCTATGAAGGCAGCCTCAACGCGCACAAGCTCAACGTGGTGGATAGCGAAAGCATTCTGAAGACCACGGAGCGGGTCGTTCAACACGCCGCGAAGACCGGCAATTGCGTCATCGTTGGAAGGGGATCGCAGCACTTTCTCCGGAACCGTCCCAATACGCTGCGAGTATTTCTTTACGCCCCCAGGGAAGCCAAGATTCGGCGCCTCTTGGCCCGGGGCAAGAGTGAGAAAGAAGCCCAGGAGCTCGTAGACACGGTGGATGTTGAACGCGCCGACTTCATTGCCAAGTACTTCAAAGTGGAGTGGCCGAGCCGGGAGGTCTATCACGCGATGATGAACACCGCGATCGGCGACGATGCCGTCGTTCGCGTGATTCTGGATTTCATGCAGGTCGCGGACGCCAAGGTTACCGCTTAGGCGCAAAAGCACACCGTAGGCTTGGCTCACGCACTCATTGTCAAATCGCGAGGACTTCTAGACGATGGCGTCAGACGACTTAGGTTGTCGCATGGCGGCTGCGCTCCTCCGCATGGATGAAGTGGCGCGTCTTTGGAGGCTCAAGCGCGAGCTCGAGGACTCGTTTTTCAATCTTGCTGTCGGCCACTGTAAACCGAGCGTGTTGCCGCTCGTGTTCCGCCCAGGAATCAACCAGAAAAGTTTCGAAATAGCGCCCCGGAATTGCAGCATCGTAGAAAACGCTCCAACTTGATGCCCCATCCCGTCTCCGGATTCGCTGATACTTGTATATGGCATCGAGGAACTCGTGTGCCTTGGCGGGGTCAACGCTGTACTCGACCGTGACCAGCACAGGTCCCTCTTCGGGCGATGGCTCAGCAAACATAGCGGGCATCTTCCAATGATCCCATACCTCCAGCAACGGCGTAGAGGCCGGTAGGGGCGATAAGAACTGCAGGAACACGCAGGCACCGATCCCAATTCCCGAAATCAGCAACGCAGTGTGTGAGTTGCTCCGCTCGGCGGCAAGACCCCACAACGCGCTGCCGGCCGCGAATGCACCTTGGTACACGAGAAGGTAAACGGCCGATACCCTCGCGCGTACCCAATCTGGAGCAAGTGTCTGCACGAGCGTGTTGAAGATGGACATGAAGATCGTCCACGCCACGCCTGCGAGGAAGCCCAAAAGGTAGAGAGTCCAGAGCCGATGTGACGACGCGATACCGATCATCGCCCCAGCGAAAATCGTGGTGGCGATGGCGACAAGCCGTTCGACGGAAAACACGCTTCGCGTCCGCTGCAACACAATCGCGCCGATCACCGCGCCTGACCCGAAGACACCGAGGAGCAGCCCGTACACGAGCGCACTCCCGCTTAGTCCTTTGGCGATCGCAGGGAGCAGCGCCCAAAAAGCGCTCGCGAAGAACATGACACATACGGATCGGAAGAGCAGAGCGCGAATCTGCGGCGAGTAGCGGACATACCGCAACGCGGCCTCGGTAGCGCCTGCCAATTTTTCGGCGGGCAAACAGCTTGTTCTGGCCTTTCGCTTCCAGCGGGCGATCACGCCGATCACCCCGAGAAAGGAAAGAGCGTTCAGGACAAAAGCTGCACCGACTCCGATTGCGCCCACAATCACACCGGCCAATCCCGGACCGACGGCGCGGGCTAGATTAAACTCGATTCCATTTAACGCGAGCGCGGGCGCCAAGTCTTCCCTGGTTACAAGCTCAGGAAAAATCGCAATCCACGAAGGGGATTCAACCGCATCTCCCGCCGATAGCGCGAACGTAAGCAGTAGCAACAGCCATGGCGTGATCAGGCCGGCAAAGGTGGCCACCGCGAGCAGAGTCGCTACTCCTAGCATCCATGATTCTGTTACGAGTATCAGCTTACGGCGATCAACGATGTCGCCGATGGACCCTGCCGGCAAGGCTAGGATGAAAAAGGGCAGCGCGGAGGCCGTTTGGATCAGAGCGATGTAGAGCGGCCGGCTCGTCAGCGAAGTCATCAGCCACGCTGCGCCCACCGTCTGCATGAACGTGCCGACATCCGATATCAGGTCGGCGGCAAGCAGGTTACGAAAAGTCTTGAAATGAAGCGGCCTCCAAGGGCTTGGCGGCCGGAGAGGTTGGTTTTCGCCGGGAGACATGCTGCCCCTAACCGATCGAGTCTCAGCTCGCAGCGTTTACTTATACCTGAAGATCAACGAATCGCACTACGGTATCAGGTGAACGCAGCTTGTCCTTCGTTCGCAAAGGAAGCATCCCGAGCCATGCAGATAAAGGTCATCTGGAAAGCTTTCGGGCGTGGCAACGAAATGTGATATGTGGAGGGTGCCACAAAGAGGAGAAACGCATCATGAAATTTTTGGACGCCTCAATTTGGGAAGGCAAGATTTTCAACGGAACATGGATAACCGCGCCCGTTTCCGCCACCATCGTTGAGCCGGCAACAGGTGAGCCACTTGGCCAGGCCGGTTTTGGCGACGTTGCAGCGGTCGATGCTCTCGCGGCGGTAGATGCGGCGGCCCAGCCGCAATGGGGTGACGCTGCGCCCGAGGTCCGCGCGGGAGTAATACGTCAGGCCGCGCGCACGCTCGCAGATCATACCGCGGAAATCGCGGAGTGGATCGTGCGCGAAACTGGATCAGTACAGGGGAAGGCTGATTTCGAAATTGGCTTGGCGCTCGCCGAGCTCCATCAAGCGGCTGCTCTCGTAACGCAACCGATAGGTCACGTCCTGCCTGCTGCAGTGCCGGACCGTCTGAATCTTGCTATTCGTGTGCCTTTTGGTGTTGTTGGCGTGATTGCACCATGGAATTTTCCGCTCATTCTGGGCATGAGGTCCGTCGCTCCAGCGCTGGCTGTCGGCAATGCCGTGGTCTTGAAGCCGGACCCCCAGACTCCGGTGTCGGGTGGCGTCGTGATCGCCCGTCTGTTTCAGGAAGCTGGTCTGCCGGCGGGATTGCTCTCTGTAATTCCAGGTGGTGCCGACGTGGGCGAGGCGGTGGTTACGAACCCGCGCGTCAGAATGGTGACTTTTACGGGTTCTTCCGCGGTAGGCCGGCGGGTTGGGGAATTGGCCGGCCGCCATTTAAAGCGAGCAGCCCTCGAGCTTGGCGGCAATAACGCCATGATCGTGCTCGACGACTGCGATATTGACGCGGCAAGTTCGGCAGGCGCCTGGGGATCGTTTCTGCATCAAGGGCAAATTTGCATGACCACCGGCCGGCACATCGTGATGCGCAGCGTCGCAGAGCGTTATGCCGCGGCTTTGGCCGAACGAGCGCAGCGTCTTCCCGTCGGCGATCCCTTTCGCAATAAACAGGTAGCTTTGGGACCCATCATTAATGCGCGTCAGATCGAAAAGATCCATCGCATCGTTACTGAGACGGTCGGCGCCGGAGCGAAGGTGCGAGCTGGTGGCACTTACGAAAAACAGTTCTATCAACCTACTGTCCTTACCGAGGTAACACCCGAGATGCCCGCTTTCCGGGAAGAAATCTTCGGGCCGGTCGCCCCAATCACCATTGTAGAAGATGAAAACGAAGCGGTACGCGTGGCCAATGCCACCGAATACGGTCTGGTTGCCGCCGTGCGCACCGGCTCGCTCACTCGGGGCATGGCGATAGCACGCCGCCTGAAGACGGGCATGGTCCACGTCAACGACCAGACCGTGAACAATCTCTCCTACGCACCGTTCGGAGGTACGGGCGCGTCAGGCAATGGCTTCCGTTTTGGCAGTCTCTCCAACGGGGAGGAATTTACGGAATTGCGTTGGATTACCGCTGGTGACCAACAGTTAAGTTATCCGTTCTAGGGCAATTAGCAGCCCGAAAGTGTGCTTCCGATATGAGCTTTTCTCTGCTAAACTTAACGCTCAAGAAAAGACATTCTTCGCAGGGAGTTCCGATGGCTCAACGATGTGAATTGTGCGGAAAGGGTCCGCACTTCGGCAACGTAATCAGTCACGCCAATAATACCCGGCGCCGCAGGTGGAATCCGAATTTGCGCCGCGTGCGCGCGTTGGTCAATGGTTCGCGTCAACGGCTTCGCGTCTGCACTTCCTGCATCCGTTCCGGCCGCGTTCAGAAGGCTGCCTAATTTCCCGCGCTTCACGATTTCGAGGGACGTCCCCGGTGCGAGTCCGCTTTGCCGTGGGCGTCATGGCTTTGCCGCTGCTCTTTGTTCAGGGGTGTAAGAAGCAGCAGGCCCCGGAACCCGACGTTTGGGCGGTTGTCAATAATCATGAGATCAAGCGCGACGAAGTCGAGCGTTACTATCGCAGCGCTGCCGCGTCGCAGACCACTCCTCCCTCGAACGAAGAATCTCTTTCTCTCAAACTGAACGTCCTCGATCAGCTCATCAACAACGAGATCCTGCTGCAGATCGCTCAAAAAGAAAATTTGTTGGCGACGGACGGCGAAGTTGAAGACAAATTTACCGAGGCCAAGAGCCCCTACACCGAGGAAGAATTTCAGCGGCAATTAAAAGACCGCGGCCTCACGATGGACGACTTCAAACAGGATATTCGCCGTACCCTCTCCATTCAGAAACTGATTAACCGTGAGGTCGTCAACAAGATCGACATTACCGATCAGGACGTCACGGATTATTTCAATCAGAATCGGGCGCAATTCAACGTTGCGGAAACGCAGTATCGCATCGCGCAGATTATCGTTACGCCGCACAAGGATCCGCAGATCCGCAATCGCAAGAATGATGATGCCACCACCGAAGCGGAAGCCAAAACCAAGACTGCCGCGCTCCTCAAGAGACTGAACGACGGCGAAGATTTCTCGCAACTCGCCATGGATTACTCCGAAGATCCCACCACCGCTTCCACCGGTGGCGACGTCGGTTATATTCCTGAATCGTCTCTTGATAAGACCGATCCGGCCTTGAAGAAGGCTGTTCTCTCGCTCAAAGCCGGGCAAATCAGCGGCGTGATTCAATTGCATGACGGGTATTACATCCTGAAGCTCCTGGCGCGGGAAGCGCCGGGTCAGCGCGAACTTTCCGATCCCACGGTCCAGCAATCGATTCGTGACACGTTGCGCCAGCGAAAAGAGCAGCTTCTTCGCGTCGCGTATTTAACGGTCGCCCGCGAGAATGCCAAGGTCACCAACTATCTGGCGCAGCAAGTGCTCGAGTCTTCCGGAAAGTTGCCTGCCGCTTCGGTGCAGCCCGTGGCACATTAACTGCAGCTCGCGGCTAGACGATTGCCGCCAACACTTCACCCGCATTGACGGCCTGACCTTCGCGAGTCATCAATCGCTCCACCGTTCCGCCCTTCGGCGAACGGATCTCATTTTGCATTTTCATCGCTTCGATCACAAAGAGACCCTGGCCTGCGTCCACCTTCGCACCCTGCGCAACCAGCATGCGCACGATCTTGCCCGGCATCGGCGCAACAATCTCCAACCTCCCCTCGGCTTCCACCATCCCGGCACGGCGCCGGTGCCAGGCGCGCGGGTCCGTAATCGCGAAAGCAAGCTCTTCTTCGCCGGCGATTGCTTTGATCCGGTCCTGCGCTTCCTCAATTCGCACGTCGAAGGCCCGCCCGTCAATCAGTACGGAATAGACGCCGGACGAGGTCTCAACAGCGTCCACCTCGATCGCTCGGCCATCCAGGGCGATGCGCAACCGATTGCCCGCTCGAGTGGCGTCTATTTCGAGAGGTTTTTTGCCGCCCGCGTATATTTCCAGCTTCATCGTGAGCTACCGCTCCAGCGAACGGTCATTCAGTTCGCGGCCGTGTGCCTCCCGGCGATTGCCTGGCGCATTGGGCAGGACCGCGTCTGTTTTACGGTGGTCCATGTGCCATGCGACTGCCGCTGCAAGCGCCGCATCGTGTGTTGTCGAATCAACCGCTTTCGGAAGGCGTTCTTTCAATAGCCACTGATCCAACCACCGCGTATGGATTGCGCCACGGATGAAATCGGGATCGGCCAGGATCCGCCGAAAGAGCCCAACGTTCGTCTTGATGCCGGTGATCGAATATTCATCGAGCGCCCGGTTCATCCGTGCGATTGCCGCACCACGATCCTCCGCCCAGACGATCAGCTTGCCCAGCAGCGGATCGTAGTCCATGGGTACTGTCCAGCCTTCATAAACTCCCTCGTCCAGGCGCACTCCTGGACCCGATGGCGCGCGTCGCGAAATGATCTTGCCGGGGCACGGGAAAAAATGATTGTCCGGATCCTCCGCATAAAGCCGGCACTCAATCGCGTGCCCGCGCGGATGAATTTCCTGCCATTGAAACGAAAGCGGCTCCCCGGCCGCCACGCGAATTTGCAGCTTCACCAAGTCGAGGCCCGTAACTGCTTCCGTCACCGGGTGTTCCACTTGTAACCGCGTGTTCACCTCAAGAAAGTAAAAATTGCGCGCTTCGTCTACCAGGAACTCCACAGTGCCTGCGTTGTAGTAGCCCGCCTCGCGCGCCAGCTGGACCGCCGCCGCCCCCATCTTCTTGCGCAGCGCTCCGTCCACAAATGGGGAAGGGGATTCCTCGATCACCTTTTGATGCCGCCGCTGCACCGAGCACTCGCGCTCCCCAAGCGAGACGATATTCCCGTGCTGATCGCCGAACACTTGAATCTCAATGTGCCGCGGCCGCTCCAGATACTTCTCGATATAAAGGCTCGCGTCGCCGAACGCGTTCATTGCTTCGGACGCGGCCTCGCGCCACGCGGATTCAAGTTCCGCGACGCTCTGGATCACGCGCATTCCTTTGCCGCCCCCGCCCGCGACTGCTTTCACCAGCACCGGGAAGCCAATTTCGCTCGCAATGCGCCGCGCTTGTTCGGACGTCTGCACTGCTACAACCGTGCCTGGCACCGTTGGCACGCCGGCGCGCTGCGCGAGTTGCCGGCCCGCGGTCTTTGCGCCCAGACGTTCCATCGCCTCAGCCGTTGGCCCGATAAACGTGACGCCGCTTTCCGCGCACGCCCGCGGCAGTGCGGGATTCTCCGCCAGAAAGCCGTATCCCGGATGCAGCGCATCGCAGCCGGCCCGGCGCGCCACATCCATCAGTTTGTCAATCCGAAGATAGCTTTCTCGCGAAGGCGCTGGACCAATCGCATACGCCTCATCCGCCATCCGCACGTGCGGACTCGCGCGATCGGGCTCGCTGAACACCGCCGCGTTCGCAATTCCCATTTCGCGGCACGCGCGGATCACACGCACCGCAATTTCGCCCCGATTCGCGATCAGGATTTTTTTAAACATGAGGTAATTCCGCGCAAGATTCCAGCGGGCTTACTCTGCCTGTTCCGTTCGCGCCACAAGAAGCCGCAAGCTTACAGCGGTATGTTGCCATGTTTCTTGCGGGGGTTCGTGTCGCGCTTGTTTTCGAGCGACCGCAATGTGGTAATCAGTTTGTGGCGCGTCTGAGCAGGCTCGATGATCGCGTCAATATAGCCCCGCTCCGCTGCCACATATGGATTTGCAAAGCGTTCCCGAAACTCCGCGATCTTTTCCTTCCGCAAGCGCTCGCGGTCGGCTTCTGGAGCGCGGTCGATTTCGCGTTTGTAGACGATGTTGACTGCGCCCTCGGGACCCATCACCGCGATTTCCGCTGTCGGCCACGCAAAATTCGCATCCGTGCGGATATGCTTGCTGGACATAACGCAGTATGCGCCGCCATACGCCTTGCGCGTAATCACGGTGATCTTGGGAACGGTCGCCTCCGCGAACGCAAACAGCAGCTTCGCACCGTGCCGGATGATGCCACCAAATTCCTGCTGGGTGCCAGGAAGAAATCCCGGCACGTCTTCAAACGTCACCAGAGGGATATTGAAAGCGTCGCAGAACCGTACGAAGCGCGCCCCTTTTACCGAAGCGTTGATATCCAGCACGCCCGCCAGAAATGCCGGCTGGTTGGCTACGATTCCCACGGGCCGCCCGTCGAGTCTCGCGAATCCCACCACCAGGTTTTGCGCGAAATGTTCCTGGACTTCGAAGAAGTAGCCGTCGTCCACGATGCGGTGAATCACATCCTTTATGTCGTAAGGCTGCATTGCGTCTTCCGGTACCATATGGTCCAGCGATTCATCGGTGCGCTCGGGTGGATCGGCGCTTCGCAATACTGGCGGATCTTCGAGGTTGTTCGAGGGGAGAAAACCGATCAACTCGCGGATCATCGCCAGACATTCGCGGTCGTCCCGCGCGGCAAAATGCGCCACGCCGCTCTTGGCGTTGTGCGTCATCGCGCCGCCCAACTCCTGCTTGGTCACTTCTTCGTGCGTCACCGTCTTGATCACGTCCGGACCGGTTACGAACATGTAAGACGCGCTGAGCGTCATAAAGATGAAATCGGTGATCGCCGGAGAATATACGGCCCCGCCCGCGCACGGCCCCATGATGGCGCTGATTTGCGGGATCACGCCGCTCGAAAGCGTGTTGCGCAGGAAAATATCGGCGTAGCCCGCGAGCGACATCACGCCTTCCTGGATGCGCGCGCCGCCGGAATCATTCAAGCCGATCACGGGCGCGCCCGCCCGCAGCGCCAGATCCATGATTTTGCAAACTTTTTGCGCGTTCGCTTCCGAAAGCGAGCCGCCAAACACCGTGAAGTCCTGCGCAAAGACGTAAATCAGTCTCCCGCCGATCCGCCCGAAACCCGTGACGAATCCGTCCCCGGCTGGCCGCTGACTTTCCATGCCGAAATCCGTCGAGCGGTGCCGCACGAATTTATCGAGTTCCTCGAAGCTGCCCTCATCGCAGAGCAGATCGATGCGTTCGCGCGCCGTCAGCTTTCCCGCTTTGTGCTCGCGTTCCCGGCGCTCCGCGCCTCCGCCGGCCTCTGCTTCGGCATCCAGTTGGCGCAAACGCTCGATCTTGTCTTGGTGGGTCAAGTCTAGAAAATCACTCGGCTAGTGCTGCAGCTTCAATCCCGTTGGACCGATATATTCCGATTGCGGCCGGATCAGCCGGTCTTCTGCATGCTGCTCGATCACGTGCGCGCACCACCCGGCGGTCCGGCCGCATGCGAACATTGCCACAAATTGTTTCGGCTCGAGCCCTAAGGTCTGCAGCACGAGCGCCGTGTAAAACTCCACATTCGTCCGCAACGTCCGCCCGGGCTTCACATCGGCCAGCACGCGCAAAGCCGTTTGTTCTACGGCTCGCGCCAATTCGTAAAGTTGCCGGTTCTCTAGCTGGGCCTTCCCCATACGCTCGGCCACGCGGCTCAACACTTCCGCGCGGGGATCGCGCACCTTGTACACGCGGTGCCCGAATCCCATGATTCTCCGGCCCTGTGCCAGTTCGTTCCGCAGCCAAGGCTCCGCGCGATCCGCCGTCCGAATTTCGAGCAGCATGTCCAACACAGGCCCCGGCGCTCCGCCATGCAGTGGGCCCTTCAACGCGCCCAGTGCGCCCGTCACGGAACTGACCAGATCGGATCGCGTGCTCGCGATCACGCGCGCCGTGAATGTCGAAGCGTTCATGCCGTGGTCCATCACCGTCACCCAATACGCGTCCAGCGCCTGCGCCGCCGCGGGGTCCGGCTCCTTGCCGTGCATCATGTAAAGAAAGTTTGCCGCCAGTGGCAGATCGCTTCGCGGTGCAATCGGCTCCTGTCCCTTGGCAATGCGTGCATGCGCCGCCACGATCGTTGGGAAGCAAGCCGTCAATCGCATGGCCGCCGCGAAATCCGCTTCCGGCGTGATTGCGTTGGGATCGGCGAGGTCCAAGGAAAGTGTCGCGCAGGCCATACGCAACGCATCGATCGGCGGCGCCGCCTTTGCCGCGCGCAAAACTTCCAGCGCCAACTTAGGCAGAGCCCGTTGTCCCGCCATCTCCGTGGAAAGTTTTGCGAGTTCTTCGCGCGCCGGCAGCCGTCCCCGCCATAGCAAGTGCGCCGCTTCTTCAAAAGTCACGTGGCCGGCGAGATCCTCGATCTGATAACCACCCACAATCAGTACGCCATTCTGCCCATCCACATGGCTCAGCCGTGTTTGCGCCGCCACCACCCCTTCAAGTCCCTTTGGCGCGCCTGCTACGTTCGGCGACATTCCCTCTCCCTATCGAAACTTCGCAAGCAAGAGTGCCACACCGAAGATATTCGGGCAAGGTTGCGCGAAACTTCGTCAGACACTCGGCGTTTCACGAACGCGGAGGGCCGCAGGATTCACCCTGGGGACGGCTGAGGAACTCAGTGCACGCCGGACCAGTCGTCCGCCACCACGATCGAATCGCTTGGATTGGAAGGGTTGTACTTCACGCTGGCAGGTTGGCCCACCGCGAGCAAATTCAGCCGCAGGCGCTCTTCGAGCCCCGTTACATCCTGCGCTGTTTCGTAGGTCACACCCGAGATCGAATAGCTGTAGCAGACGAGTTTGCGGCCGTTGGAAGAGCTCGCGAGAGCAGGTTGCGGGCTCGGCCGCAGAAATCCTTGTTTGGCCGGCGTCGCAGGTGCCTCAATCAATTGCGTCACTTGGCCTTCGACGATCCGCCCGATTTGGTTGATGCGCAACCTGCGCCGCCGTTCCACTTCGTCGGTGCTCGGAGACCGGTGAAAGCGCCGGTACAGCGCATATCCTCCTGCCACGCCCACGGCCGCCGCCGCACCCGCCACAATGCGCCAGTCGCCGGAAAAGTTCTTCAACGCCATATCCCCGATCTTTACAGTCCCAAGAATCGCAAAACGCGGATTTACGGCCCGCGTCAACTGTCCGACGCGATCGCGCGATTGCGCAGCGTTCCCACTCCGCCCACCGTCACTTCCACCAAGTCGCCGGACGCCAGCGGCCCGATCCCGGAAGGCGTGCCCGTCGCGATTACATCACCAGGCAGAAGCGTCATCACCCGCGAAATCCACCGAATTATAACATCAACGGAAAAGATCATTTCGCTCGCGCGGCTGGACTGTTTCTTCTGTCCGTTTACAAACGTCTCAATCGTTGTCGCTGCAAGGTCGAGCTCGGTCTCGAGCACCGGCCCAAACGGGCAAAACGTGTCGAAACCTTTCGCGCGGGTCCATTGGCCGTCGGTTTTTTGCAGGTCTCGTGCGGTCACGTCATTCAGGCACGTGAACCCGGCAATATAAGGGCGAACGTCCGCGGTATCCGCCAGCTGCGAACAGGGCCGCCCAATGATGATGGCGATCTCGCCCTCATAGTCCACGCGCTTCGAAATTGCGGGCATCACGATGGCTTCTTCTGGCGCAATGATCGCGCTCGGAGGTTTCAGGAAGATCAGTGGTTCTGTCGGCATATCATTGCCTAGCTCTGCCGCATGCTCGCGATAATTCCGCCCCACGCACACAATCTTGCTGGGCACCGAGGGCGGCAGAAACTTCACTTGTTCGATGGGCCAGGTCTTTTCCGCCGGCTTCCAACCCGCAAAGAGGTCGCCGTCGAGTTGCCGCACCTGATTCTGCTCGACGCGGCCTAGCAGCACATCGGGATGAGTGGTGATTCCGCCGCGGGAGGGGGATGCTTCAAAAACGAGCGGCTGAAACCGGCAAATCTTCATTGTGGCGTAACAGGCCGATGGTGCGGTTCATGGACCAAATGGGTCCGCCGGAGTCCTCGAATCACCGTGCTCACCCATACGAGCGCGGCAGCCAATCCATAGAGCACCGCACCCATCACAAACAAGCGAAACACGCCCATCCGGTCACCCAGTTGTTCGAAGTAGAGGCACCACGCGGAATAGCACAAAGTCACTATGGCCCAGGTGGTTAGGCCAGAAAGCGCCAGGGCTCTGGCTGATCGCCTGAATCGGAAAAATGGTAACGCGGCAACCAGCAGCGCCGCCACCGCTGCCGCTACGTTCCGTGCCACAGCGTAAGGCTCCAAAGTAGGAATCCGGTTGGCCACAAAAAGCCACGATGTCAACAGAATCGAAAATAGCAGGCCGGTTACCAGACCCGTCATCAGCGCCGGCCGCACCACCGACAGAATTTTTCGTGGGTCCCGCGTAAGGGCACGGCCCATGGCGCCTTCCTTCCTAAAATATTGCGTTACTGCGGAATCTCTGCCGAAACGGGAGATGTCAGCGGACTCTCGTTGCCGGATCGATCCATGGCGGATACGCGGTAAAAATACCGTTTGCCGTTAACCGCTGTCATATCACGGAAAGCCGGGCTTAGCAACGGTTGGGTGTTCAGCCGTTGGCCCAGTGTGCCCGCATCCTCACTGCGGTAAACCCAATAACCCGCCAGGTCCGTTTCCGGACTGATGCTCCACGAAAGTTCGACGTGCGCAGGCTCCTGATTGGTTGCCGGGACTGCTGTTTCCACTAGGCCAGCCGGGGTTGCCGGCGGAAACACGTCCGCCGCCGTGACACTCACTGGTACCGAATCCGCCGATTCCGCTTCTTGGCCCGATTCCTTCGCCACCGCGCGCACCGCATACACATAGGTGCTGCCAAAGGTGAAATGCTCGTCCCGAAATGTCGTTGTGGGGAAAGGTCCAAGAAGGGTCATAGGGGTGTGCAGTTTTGCCTGCGACATTTCCCCGGGCGGGGTCGCCCCCGGTTCCAGCTCACCGCGGTAAACACGGTAGGTCATGGGGGCCGTCATCGCGCCGCCGAAAACATCCGTGCCCGGTGCCGTCCAGGTTACCTCGATGGCGGTTTCCGTCACGTTTGCCCGTACCGCGGTGGGTGCCGCCGGGGCGGGAAGCACCTGCACTTCCACCACATTCGATTCCGCCGAGGCAGCTCTCTTTTGCACCCGCGTGCGCACTGCATAATCGAGTTCCACATTTCGATCTGTTTTTGCGTCGAGCGTGTCCCGAAAATCGATCTTGCCCTCATGCAAATACGTATTCACCAACTCCGGCGGGATTCTGTAGATCAGCCGTGTCTCAATCTTGCCTTTTTCGCCGGGTTTTCGCGTGCCGCGATAGATTTCAATGGCCGGAGTTTCTGGAAGCGGTACTTTGGCTGGCGTATCCTTGGGCAGGGTAAACGTGAGCACCACGCTCGCGCCTTCCTGGTGGGCTGCAACATCGCTAATGGCTTGTGGCACTACGGGATGGCGGGCGCTAGGCTCGCCCGGCGCGGCGCAGCCCGCCAGAAACGTCATGGCCGTCCCGCAGAAAAGAACCGTCCCGCGGCACGACAAACGCCGCCGCGCGGCGCGATGAGCGCTCGAGTTCAGCACGTCGAAAGCAGAAAGGTAGGCCGGGCGCATACCGGAAGTCACAAATTAAAGAATGTAACGGCTCAAATCTTGATTCTTCACGATGTCGGCCAGTTGCTTGCTGACGTAGGCGGCATCCACTTTGAAAGTCTTACGCTTCAGCTCGGGCGCCTCGAAGGAAAGTTCTTCGAGCAATTTCTCCATGATCGTGTGTAGCCGCCGCGCGCCGATGTTCTCGGTCTGTTCGTTCACGGTGGTTGCGAATTTCGCGATCGTGCTGATGGCGTCGTCGCTGAAATGAAGCTTTACGCCCTCAGTCTCGAGCAAGGCCACATATTGCTTGATGAGCGCGTTCTTCGGTTCCGTCAGAATGCGCACAAAATCTGATTCGGCCAGTGACTGCAGTTCCACCCGGATCGGCAACCGGCCCTGCAATTCCGGAATCAGGTCGGCTGGCTTGCTTACGTGAAACGCGCCCGCCGCAATAAAAAGGATATGGTCGGTACGGATCATGCCGTATCGCGTATTGACGGTGGTGCCTTCGATGATCGGCAGGATGTCGCGCTGCACGCCTTCGCGTGACACGTCCGGCCCATGGCCCGATTCGCGGCCCGCGATCTTGTCTACTTCGTCGATGAAGATAATACCCATCTGTTCCGCGCGTTCCACCGCCGTGCGCGTTACTTGGTCCATGTCGATCAGCTTGTTTTCTTCTTCCTGGATCAGGTAGTCAAAGGCTTCTGCCACCGTCATCTTGCGCTTCTTTTTTTGCTGTCCGAAGAAACCCGAAAGCATGTCCTTGATATTGACGTCCATCTCCTCGACGCCTTGGCTGGACACAATTTCAAATGCCGGCATAGCCCGTTCACGGACTTCCACTTCCACCATCCGGCTATCGAGCTTCCCTTCGCGAAGCTGCGCCCGGAGCTTTTCCCTCGTGCGCTCGCTTTGTTCGCGGCGCAAGGCTTCCGCTTGTGGCGCCGGGGGATTCGCCTGGTCCGCCGGTGGCGGCGATGGCGGCAACAGCAAATCGAGCACCCGCTCTTCGGCCGATTGCTCCGCGCGGTCGGCTACTTCGTCCAACTTCTCCTCGCGGATCATGTCGATGGAAGTTTCCACCAGATCGCGCACCATGGATTCCACATCCCGGCCCACATAGCCGACTTCCGTATACTTCGAAGCTTCCACCTTCACAAACGGGCAGCCCGCCAATCGCGCCAGTCTCCGCGCAATTTCCGTCTTGCCCACGCCCGTCGGCCCGATCATCAGGATGTTCTTTGGCAACACCTCTTCCGCCATCTCTGGTGAAAGCTTTTGCCGGCGCACACGGTTCCGCAGCGCGATGGCTACCGCCTTTTTTGCAGCGGCTTGTCCCACGATGTATTTGTCGAGCTCCGCCACGATTTCCCGCGGCGTCAGTTCGTCAAACGAAGGCAGCGGGGCCGCTTCCTGCTCGCGTTGCTCTCCGGGCAGATAAATCACCATATCCTTATCGGCCTTATCCGGCATAAGGGAAATCCTTCGCGCCGTTCGTCCACTTCCGTGCCCGAAATCGTTTGCTCACAATTCCTCGATCGTAAAATTCGCGTTTGTATAAATGCATATCTCACTTGCGATGCGCATCGCTTCCTGCACGATGTCTTTCGCGTTCATTTTTGTGTTCTTGGCCAGGGCGCGTGCCGCCGAAAGTGCAAACGATCCGCCCGAACCGATCGCCGCGATACCGTCATCCGGCTCGATAATGTCGCCATGCCCCGAAATCAGGAAGGTTCCCTTCGTATCCGCCACCACCAGCAGCGCGTCCAGATGCCGCAGCGCGCGGTCCGTGCGCCAGTCCTTGGCCAATTCCACCGCGGCTCGCGCCAGGTTGCCCTGATGTTCCTGCAATTTCCCCTCAAACCGCGAGAATAGCGAAAGCGCGTCCGCCGTCGAGCCTGCGAATCCGGCCAGCACCTTATCTTCGTAAAGCCGCCGCAGCTTTTTCGCCGAGTGCTTCACTACACTTTCGCCCAAAGTTACCTGGCCATCGCTCGCCATCACCACACGATTGTCTCGCCGCACGCACAATACCGTTGTGCCGTGCATCCGTGCACTGTTTTGCTCCATAGGCATCCGGCAATTATACCGCGAAGGAGAGGCCGCACCAATTTGCAGCGTAAACTTACGTCGAGTGTGTTACGGGTGCGCCAAGCGCCGCAGACGCGTTAAGCGCGCAGCCCGGCATCGAGTGCATCGGCAAACGCGTTAATATCCGTGGGCTGCGTGAAGATATGGGTCGCGATCCGAATGCGCGGCCCGCCGCCCGCAATACGGATGTTGCGCTTCGCGCACTCCTGCGCCACTTTATCCAGATTGCCTTGGGTATTGCCGAAGCTTACTAGCCCCGCGTAGTACTCATCTTTGCTGGCGTTCGCAAACGCAAGCTGCGGATGCGCCATCACCGCTTGCCGTACGCGTCCGGCATTCTGCTTGATCCGAGCGTAAACGCGCTCCGGCCCGATCGTAGCAATAAAATCGAGCGAAGCTTTCAGCCCCACCATCACCGAGAGATTCGATGTGCCCAGGTTTTCAAACCGGTACGCTTTGAGTGTGTAATCGTGCCAGCTTCCCGAGCACACGTTCACCCACAGCTTCTCCTGCAGCGGCTCGCGCACGTAGAGAAACCCGGTACCTTTGGGCGACATCATCCATTTGTGCGGGCTCGAGGCGTAGAAATCGCAGCCCAGATCGTGCAGGTTCAGTGGAATTTGCCCCGCCGCGTGCGCGCCATCCACGTGCGTCATCAGCCCCTTGCTTTGCGCCATCGTGCAAATCTTCTTCACCGGCAGGATCGTGCCGGTGGCCGTCGTGATATGGCTGAACACGAGGATCCGCGTCTGCGGCGTGATCGCCCGCTCGAAGATCGCTACGATCTCCTGATCGGAGGTCGGCGGCACCGGCAGCGGCACGTTTACGATCTTCACGCCAAAACGCGCCGCTTTCTGTTCCCAACAGCCTCGGCAGCCCGGATGCTCCTGATCCGTGAGGATCGCTTCCTCGCCTGGCTTCATGTCCAGCCCGTTGCAAATCACGTTATTGGCTTCGGTCGCGTTGCGCAGGATCGCCAATTCGTCGCGGCTGATGTTCAGATATGCCGCCATCGCATCGCGGAGCGCGTGAATTCGCGTATTTTCTTCGTAGCCGAACCACGGATACGCGGGCTCCCGGAATTCTTCCGCGCTCAGCATGTGATCGATCGTGGCTCGCAGCACCGGCAACGGCGTGCATCCGATCGAGCCGCAATTCAAATTAACGTGGTCCTCCGCCAGCAGCCATTGACGCCGCAGTTCCGCCCAGTAGCGCTCCGGATCGCTCGCGTAGAGATCGTGCGGCGGCAGCGGTTCATCGTGAGCGAACGCCTCTTGCGCGCGACGCAGCGGTAACCCAAATGCGGCCGCAGCCACCGCGGCGCGTTGCAGAAATGCACGGCGCTCAAACATGGAAACCTCCAGAAGAATATGCGCGGAGTCTAGCAGAACTCCTTGGGGATCGGGGCGAGAAACACAACTCTCTAGTTAGAGCTTGCGCGAGGTCGCTAGCCACGCGAAACGAGCGTATTACGATCCGTCGACGATCGAGTCCACCGTCTTGCGGAATTCTTTGTCCTTCAGGAGTTTCTTGAACGAATCGTCGCTGCGCGGGTCGGGCATCGTTTCCCCTCCGATCATGTTTGCCCGCCGTTGGTAGGCCTTTTGTAGATAGGCAGCCGCATTGGTTGCGTCTCCCTTTTCTCCGTAATAGCACGCCATGTTGTAATAGAAGAGCGGATAATCCGGATCTTCCTGAATGCCGTATGCAAACGTTTCGCGAGCCTTGTCCAGGTTGCCCGTAATTCCATACGCCATTCCCAGATTGTCGACCAGTACATACCAAAGCTTCTTGTCGAGTTGCCGACCCTTCTGTTCGAGCTCGAGTGCCCGCGCATAAGGCGGAATTGCTTTCTGATAGTTATGGCTCAGGTAAAAAAGACTGCCCACCTGCAAGTAGTCCATCGAGTGCCGCACGATCCCTTCGCGAAATTCTATCGAATTCACGATTTGGGTGAATAGTGGCTCGTCACTTGGCTGGAAATCTGGTTTCGAGAGGTGCAGGTCGATGAAAGCGTTGTCCCGCTCGAAACAAACGAGCCGGTTTTTCTGATGCAGTGCAACCGTCTTGGTGCCCGGCAATGTAATGCTCGGAACCGTGTAGTCGAGGAAGGTCTTTTCATCAGCCTCCCATATCTTGGCATCTTTCTTTTCGATACCGCCGACAATTTGAAGCGCAAAGTTTTGTGGAGTGTCGCGAACTTGTTCCTCCATCGTTTCGCGGCAGGACTTCCCCGCTCGGCTCTGGGACGCATCTTCGAGGAAGACAGAAACCTCCATCATCGTCGCCAGATTCTCCGCGAGCAGATACCGGCGGCCATCCGGCTTGATATCGTTTTCCTTGATTGAGAACCCCGGCAGCGCAAGGGTTAGGCCCCAGCTTCGGTCCCAAAGCCCGACGAGCACACGATTCGAAGCACCTTGGTCCGGCG
>Ga0209420_1000370_pt1 | contig 24868 bp, 15 predicted proteins | sample BlaSpr_A8_OM1_O1_FD_187972 | JGI IMG/M metagenome (GOLD analysis project Ga0209420, IMG submission 187972) | Forest soil microbial communities from Thunder Bay, Ontario, Canada - Black Spruce, Ontario site 2_A8_OM1_O1 (SPAdes) (version 2) | ecosystem: Environmental > Terrestrial > Soil > Boreal...
AAGCCGCCCCAATTATCCAAGTCGTGGATCGCGCCGTTCCTCCCGACAGGAAGTCGGGCCCGCACAGAGCTTGGATAGTCCTGGGCTGCGGATTCATCGGATTCTGCATCGGGTACCTGTCAGCCGCAATCATTCGGGCTTTTCGTCGTGCCGCAGAGGTTCCGGAATATGCGATCAAGATCGCTCGCCTCAGAAGTGGGTTCCAGTTCGGCCGCTAGGTTGCATTCGTGACCGGGAGTCGTCCATTGCCGCACCAGCGAACATGAACATATCTCTGCCCCCTAAAGTCATTCTAAGGCCGTCGGTTGTTTCGATGGCTGCAATGTTTGCCAGCCTTGTTGCTTGGCTGTTCCCAAGTTTCGGGGTTTTACGGAAGGGCTTTGATTCCCCAGCGCGCGTTGACTTCAGTTCGTGTGTAATCCTGGCGTGCTGGTACCTGTTGATATTTATGAGTTTCACTATCGGAGAGAAGGTGGGCAGAGTAATCGTTCTCCGAAGGAGCGCTCCGCGAGAGAAATTGTTCAGTCTGGACTCCAACCTTCTTTACTACATCTTCTCCTTTCTCAGTGCCATCGGCATTGCCACGACTCTCATAAAGATATTTCAACTCCTATCTCTACAACAGGCCGTCGTGTTTGTCGCTTTGGGACAGGCAAACTCACTGAAAGAGGCGCTGTATGAAGACTACAGTATAGGCCTCGTCTCTTTGCGCTACCTGGTAGTTTATTCAGCGTCTATCGCATTTTACCGAATCATTCGGCGGAGGTCGTTCAGGCCTTTAAACATTTTGAATGTTCTAATGTTGGCGACAACGGCTCTCCTATCCTCGCGATTGATCGTAATCGCTACGCTTCTGACCGTTGTTTTCTTGCTCGGTTTTGGCAAAAGGTCGATACGAGTTAGCGTTCCCAAGTTGACCCTCTTCGCTACGCTTCTCTTCCTAATACTTTCGGTTTTGAACTTCTCCCGCAACGCAACCTATTACGAACAAAACAGACTGTCCTTCGGGCTGGCTGGCGTCTCCGAGATCCTAGCCTATCTCGGTTCTCCGTTTCAGGTCGCAATGGGTTCGGCGCCCGTGGTTGATCAGTTGGTCGCCGGAGGAGGTGAAACATATCGTAACTACGTCGATGTGGAGGAAAATCTCAATACGAACTCAGCGTTTGTTCAACTACACGAGCAAATGGGCTATGCTAGCTGGGCCTATGTCGCGGCGATATGTCTGTTCATGGGGTTTGTCTTTGAGTTTCTGGCAGCTCTCGGCAAAACAATCTTTCTCCTGCCCGGTGGCACGGTTCTGTACGGTTCAGCCGAGTTGTGGCGTCTCGATCTTTTTCACCAGGGAATCTTCATTGTTTGGTTTGTCATGGGCATTGGATTGCCTGTTTTTCTGATTGGTGGCCGGCGAGTGCTGGCCATTCTCGGTGGGGGCGGCGGCATGGCAGGTCCCGCTCAGCTCAGAGCGCAGAATTGAAGTCTTGCGAAGCACGGTTCGATCGAAAAACGCGTGTTTTCTTTGGACCGAACCGGCGTCGGCAGTTCAAGCCCCCGCGAAAGCGTCAAAAGCTCTATCGGCGCAGACGTTGTCTGCCTGATTTCTGGTTCGAAAGTCTGTGACGGCGGAGGCAATGAATTCTGAGATCCGTCGCTTGAATATCGCACTATCGAATTGCTGTGAGTGCTCGCGAATGACCTCAGGACGGAACTCGTGCTCCATTGCCTCAAATTGCAGTATTGCCTTTGTCAGATCTGAGAGAGACTTCTCCCTGAAGAAAACTCCGGTTGGGTTTTCCAATTCAGCCTCGTTCGGAAAAATACCTCGCACCGTCTCCAGCACGCCGCCCGAAGCGTAAGCCACAACCGGCTTGCCGAAGCTCTGGGCTTCTACTGGAACGATCCCGAAATCCTCTTCCCCCGGAAACAGTAACGCGCGAGACCCAGCAAGGTTCTCTCGAAGTTCAGCGTCGCTTACCCGCCCGAGGAATTCCACTGTCGGTCCGGCTATTCGGCGTAGGGCCTTTTCTTGCGGACCGGCACCAATAATTTTCAGTTGCCTTCCTAGCTGTGTGCAAGCGGCGATAGCCAAATCAAATCTCTTGTACTCAACCAGTCGTCCGATTGCGATGTAATACGCGCCGCCCTCTCGGCCGCTGATCTTGCCCGCTGAGACGTCCACCGGGGGATGAATCACGGTACTCTCGCGTCCATAGTGCTTTCGGATTCGCGAAGCGACGAAGCCCGAATTGGCCACGAAATAATCTACTCGATTGGCGCTCGCCTGGTCCCAAAGCCGAATGTAATGCGCCGTCAGCGAAAATACAGTTCCAGCCAGAAACCCCATGGCTCGTCTGTATTCCGGATACATATCCCAGATGTATCGCATGGGCGAATGACAATAGCAGATGTGGCACGTCTTTGAAGACGTAATGACTCCCTTCGCAGGCCCAGACTCGGAACTGATCACCAGATCATAATTGCTGAGATCAAACTGCTCCAACGCCAATGGCTGAAGCGGGAGGAAATGGCGATGAAACTTCTTTGCTCCTGGTACCCGTTGCAGAAAGGAGGTCTGCAGCTTTCTGGCTTGCAAAATGGGCGCAAGTGTTGAGTGGTCGGCGATCAGCGAAAAGAGGTCAGCTTGAGGGAAAATCTCTGCCAAAGCTTCCACAACCCGCTCGCCACCAGCGCGCCCAATGAACCAGTAATGAATAATGGCGACGCGAAGCTTCGACAAGTCTGCACTGACTGAAGCTGGACTCTGCATCAAATTGGCCAGTTCCGTCCCAAGTACGACCAGTTCGCGCGGTCATTGTTAGAGCCGACGCAACGGGTGTCCCTTCTGCACCTGAGCGGTTGGTGTATTCTTTTCAAAGTGACGATCCATACCGCATACATGGGATCTCGGCGACTAGAATGAACGAGATCCCGACCGGCGATCCACTCTTGCATTCTGACATCGAAAAGCGACTGAGACAACCAAGAAAGGCTCGGCATCGAGGGGAAATGCGGATGAAGTTTGCTGGCACGGCGTTCCCTACGACGCCGGAGACCGCAGGTTCTTGGAGTAAGAATCTAGTCGCATCATGGCTGGTGGCGGTGTTGATCGTGGGCTCGAGCGGGTTCGCCTGTGCGCAGGAACCTTCGAAGGATCAAACGCCCGCTGCCTCTTCACCGGCGAACGCTGGGGCCAAGGAGTTCTCACCGGGGCCGGTTGACCTCAAATCGCTGCCGAAGAATCTTTTTCTCGATCAGAAGCAGTTCTGGACCGCTCCTTTCCACATGTCGGAGAAGCAATGGGAGTGGGCGATCCCCTCGCTTCTTGTCGGAGGATTATTTATCAAGGCCGATCAAACCATCGAGAACCATGTGCCCACAAACAAGAGTACGGTCTCGCACGCCGTCACGGCTTCGAATGCGGGCCTGGCAGCTCTCTCGGCTGCCGGGGCTGGATTGTTCCTGTTAGGACACATTCAGGACAACGATCAGAGGCGCGAAACCGGAATCCTCGCTGGAGAGGCCGCCATCGGCGTGCTCGTCGACACTGAAGTCTTCAAATACGCGGCGGGACGCGAACGCCCTTTCACGGGAACCAGCCCCGGACGATTTTTTGTCGGAGGAGACTCCTTTCCTTCTGTGCACTCTTCAGTAAGCTGGGCCATCGCCAGCGTGATTGCTCATGAATATCCGGGCCCGCTGACCCAGTTGCTGGCCTACGGTACGGCAGGCGGCGTGAGTGCGGCCCGCTGGGCTGGGCAAAAGCACTTCTTTTCAGATGTGGCCATAAGCGCCGCGCTCGGCTGGTATATGGGACGCCAAGTCTACCGCACCCGGTCTCACTACAACGATATCGACATGGCGCGTTATGGCACTTTCTACAAAGCTGAGGAAAGTGAAGAAACTCAGATCCTTCACAGAACTCGAACCATGGGTTCTAGCTACGTTCCGCTGGACAGTTGGGTCTATCCGGCTCTCGAACGCCTGGTTGCGCTCGGTTACATTCAGTCCGATTCGCTGAGTATTCGTCCCTGGACGCGTCTCGAATGTGCGCGACTCCTGGCCGAAGCCGACAAGAATAGCGCCGGCACCGATGCCCCATGGGAAGTTCAGCAACTCTACGCCTCGCTGACCACGGAATTCGGATATGAGTCCGGACTGATGAATGGTGAGCGCAATCTCAACGCGCAACCCGAATCCGTCTACGCTCGTTTCCTCGGGATTTCAGGCACTCCGCTGACCGACAATTATCATTTCGGCCAGACCCTGTTAAACGACTACGGCCGTCCCTACGAAGAAGGTTTTAATGCCGTAGACGGCGCCTCGGGCTGGACCACCGCAGGTCCGCTTGTTTTCTACGTTCGCGGAGAGTATCAATCGGCCCCTTCGGCTTCCGCTCCGACCCCAGCCGTCCTCGATTTCTTCAACCGCACCGACGACTGGCCCACAGGGCCTGTGCTCCCCGTCGCATCGATCAGCCGCTTCCGCCTGCTCGATACTTATCTGGGCTTCAATCTTGGCAACTGGCAGTTCTCATTCGGCAAGAACAGCTTGTGGTGGGGACCGAGCGAGGGCGGGACGATGGCGTTCACCAACAATGCCGCCCCGCTGAACAACACGTTCACCGTCGATCGAGTCAGTCCGTTCCGGTTGCCCTGGCTCTTCAGCTATCTCGGTGACATACGTTTCGAGGGTTTCATCGGACACATGACGGGTGTGCAGTTTCAAACCACTTTCAACACCGGCGCGTCCACGATCGCAGTTCTGGGACAATACGGCAAGAATCTGCATCCCCAGCCGTTTCTGAGTGGCGGGAAGATCAGCTTCAAGCTGACGCCCAATTTCGAATTCGGGATGGCGAAAACGACCGTCTTCGGAGGACCCGGAAACCCACTCAACATCACAACCTTCCTGGACAGCACGTTTGGCAACCACTACCATGGCGACGTCCTCGGCGACGGCCGCACAACTGCCGACTTTTCCTATCGCATTCCGGGTCTCCGTAATTGGCTCACCCTCTATGGCGAAAGCCTGAGTGAAGACGAACCATCACCGATCCCTTACATGCGCAGGAATGCCTCCCAGGGAGGACTCTACCTCGCGAAATTCCCCGGAGTTCCAAAGTTGGACCTCAGACTCGAAGGCGGGTACACCAATCCGGTGGCATTTTGTGGCATCTGCATCTATTCCAACGGCCAATACAACAGCGGATATAACAACGATGGCCGCCTGATCGGAACCTGGATCGGACGCGCGGCACAAGGGGAACAGATTCGCACGAACTATTGGGTCGGCCCTCGCAAGCGGATCGGCCTCGAACTCAGGCATCGAACCCTCGACCCAGGGTACGTTCCGCAGGGCGGAAACCAGAATGACATCGCGGTAAATGCAGATATCTTGACGGGACTTGGCTTTCGCTTTCAGGGCAACCTACAATATGAACGATGGCAAATTCCTCTGTTGGCAACCACGCGTCAATCGGATGTGTCGGCGTCTGTTCAATTCAGCTTCTGGCCGATCCCGCACGCACGGTAAGCGATCTGACGAGGGAGGGCTCACGGGCCGCATTCAGTAGATGCGGCATTCAGTAGATTAAAGATAGCGTTGCACTTCCGCTACAGTCGATGCGCTCTAGGGATTAAGACCATGGAATGAACTTCGCCGCATCACAAAGCTGTTTGGGATGTATCGGATTCGGGAGTCTGGAGCAAGACTGCCTCAGTTCGGGCAGTCATTGCCTGGGAAGGGGGCACGTCGTGACCGCCGTACCTTGGTTCCTACCGTGGGTTCCTGCCGTGCCTACCGTGGTTCCCTATTGACATGCCGTCGGAATGGGGTTTAGGCTACCCACACAATACAATCAACAACGGAACATACCAAGGCGTTAACGGACTTCTCGGTTTCCGCAGGGTGACTGTCGTTGCTTCCCTCCGAAGATTGCACCGTCATCCGCTGGGGATGCGCTAGGCGCAGAACATGTTTCCTCGAGGAGCTGGAGCAATCCTCTCGAGAAAGTTGCGTCTCGGGAGTGACAAAACATCACGTTTCTTTTTGGCTCGGGTTACCCCCAAAGGGCTCGATGTTGGGGGAGTACGACTTATCAGCGTTGTTTTAAGCGTGTGGAATTGCTTGCGACTCAAGCGTGAGCATCATATAGCGCTTGCGTCGGCGAGATGAAGACAATCTTTGCTTTCGAGAAGTAATTTGGCATGATTCGTAGCCGCCTTAGCTATGTTCGCTTCTATTTGAAGATTCTGACGCTGTCGCTTCCTGCTTGCTCCTATTTCATTGCCGTAAAAGTCCGCTTCGGTTTCAACCTCTTATTTGCCCGCAGTGCCGCTTCCGGATTGCCCTCGTACTGGGGCATTATATTGCTCACCACCATCATTTGGGCGATCGCCGCAGAAGAGTCAGAGCTCTGGAATGTGGAGCAATTGTATGCCCCCGGGGGGAAAACCCGCAGATTGCTGGAAGCCCTCGCATTCACCTACGCGGTGGTGATGGCGGTCGGTTTCCTGTACCGACAGGCCAGCTACTCCCGTCTCGTGGTCGCTATTAGCGCTGTGACGCTTTTTGTCCTGGCCACGTCTGCCCGTATTATGTCCCGGGTGGTCTTGGAGTATCTGCGCAAGAGTGGCAGAAACGAAGTCAGGATTCTGATGGTGGGGACGGATCGGTTTGCCCGCCGCGTGGCGACCTCGCTTCTTCACGGAGAAGTACTGCCCTGCAGGGTCGTCGGCTTCGTTCGTTTGCATGATCAGGAAGTTACCGTCGAAGGCCCGGTGTATGAACTAGATCAAATTCCGATTTTTTCCAACGGGAACTCGATCAACGACGTTGTCATCGCGCTCCCCGCGGCCCGTCTGAGCGAGGTTCAGAAAATCGCGCCCGCGTTGGAGAAGCTCTGCGTACCCACACGGGTTGTCGTCGACTTGGGAGAAGGAGTAGGCATCCGCGATCGCCTGATCGATCTGGGAGGGATTCATATGCTGGATCTCCGGCCGATGTTGTCGGAGACCGGTCCTTACCTTTTCCAGAAGCGTGCCTTCGATGTGGCCCTTTCGCTCTTCGTGATGCTGCTTACCTTGCCGATTACTCTGCTAGTCGCTCTCGCTATTAAAGCTTCCAGTCCGGGTCCTGTTTTTTTCATCCAGGAACGGGTAGGCCTCAACGGCCGAGTGTTCCGCATGTTGAAGTTCCGCACCATGAAAGTAGGAAGCCGGGAGGAAGGAGATACGCGCTGGACCTGCACCAACGATCCGCGACGGACCGCGGTCGGCGTTCTGCTTCGGAAAACTAATCTCGACGAACTTCCCCAATTCCTCAATGTGCTAAGGGGGGACATGAGCATCGTCGGTCCGCGACCGGAACGAGCCCATTTCGTGGAGAGGTTTCTGGAGGAGATCGATCGCTACAACTTCCGTCACACGTTCAAGGTTGGAATCACGGGCTGGGCGCAGGTAAACGGTTGGCGGGGCGACACCTCGATCGCTAAGCGCGTTGAATATGATCTGTACTACCTTCGCAACTGGAGCCTCACCTTCGATCTGCAGATCATCACCATGACCTTGCTGCGCATCTTCAACAGCAAGAATGCTTATTGACCGGTTTCGTTGCTCTCGGGTGTGCGGACTCTTCCGACAATTCCTTCAGCGAAGCGACTTGCTGATCCTTTCTCCATTCGCCGCAGGCATCTCCAAACTGGTGGAGTAAACTGTCCCGGTGCAGCCAGTGACCAGATTTCTGTTGCCGACTTCCACGGCAACCTTACTGACATTGGTTCCAACCCCCGGTGGGGGATGCGCCTACCTTGATTGGGCAAGGGCGGTTGCGGCCGAGACTGTGACGTTTGTGGTTCCGTTCAGGCCCGGCGCCCCGATGACGGTCGCTGTGATGCTCTGGTTGCCGGCAGTCATTAAAGTAACCCCGTTGGTAAAAGTATGGGAACCGGCATCGTTGGCGGTGAAATAGTAGTCCCCTGGAAGAACGGCGGCGCTGTCGGAGCTGGTGAAGTGGATGGGACTGTTGATAATCGTGTCCCGGCTTCCGCCGACCATGGCGGTCACCGTTATGGTGAAGGGTGAACCTGCTACTGCACTGGAGGGAGCTTGGATATCAAGGATCGCGGGCGTGCCGCAGCCGAAGGTCACGAATCCTGCCACAGTCGCGCCCAATGCCCATAGCCGCAGCGCGCGCGCTACATTACGCACTCCCAGACGGGCGGACGCACCTGAAAATCTCGCATTGAAGCATACGAAACCTGCCTTTGCGTTGCACACTTTATTCTCATCCTCCCTAATCCCCGGCGGCAGGGCATCGACCTGGCGGTGACAACACCGTCCGACGGGGAACAATCACAGACCTTGCGGTCTTGCCTCTATGGTGAGGCGTCGCGATGGGGTCTGCGCAGGCGGATCTCGATTCCAGCCATGGGCCCATAAACATTAATGCCATAGTCCAAATATTTCGGTTGGGACAGATAGAGATTGGAGATATGCATGTAATTCATTCCGGCGGAAATGGAAAAGCGAGGATTGAAGTTATAGCGGATTCCGCTGCCCAGGTTCACCGTAAAGGTGAAGTTCTGTCCCTGCGCAAACTCCACCCCTAGAGGTTCCTTGGCATTGATGTCCCCCAGGCCGAGCCGGCCGTCGACGTAGGGGGCAATTCTCCAGTGAGGCCGGACAAAATTGCGCCGAATGCCCATGATGTACGCTCCGTAGTGGGTTTCAGGTCCGCGGGGAATCACAACCAGAGCCCCGCTGAAGGAAAGATCCCAATTGCCGCGTAAAATCCAGGGTCCTCTTACGCTGTCCAGTTGCCATCGCAGAGAGGCAATATTCGGTACCAGGGTGTACTTCAGCGGAGTCATGTTGTATCCGTCGCCTAAGAGAAAGTCGAAAACGAACGGGATATTGACGGGGAGCCATCCCGATTCGAAGGAGAAGTCGAGCCTGTTCTTGTAATAGATTTCTTTATTGAAATCAGGTTTCGAGACCCGCAGGGTTTCCTTGGAAGGTTGGCTGGTTGGATCTTGGGCGATCGATTTCGCGGCTTGAGCGAGACACCCCAGCATCACTGCTAGCAAAGTCAGCTTTCGTACGCTCATTTAATTCTGTCTGATCCTCCGAAAAGTGAATCGCGAGAAGATCAGGTCGCCTGATCTTCCAGCACAGGAATCCGCGAGCTGCGCTGGAAACAGCTCGCGGCCAAGCGCAGGCAAGAACCGCGGTAATGCTGTGCCTGAGCTGTCCTCGAGAGCCCGGCATCTCTCTGACACCCGGCGGAAGAGCTCGATGGCAGAAAGTTTAGCACGGCCGCACGACACGACCGGCGCGTCATTTGGGCGTTGCTCAAACGCTCCGGCAGGGCGGTAAGAGCGAGCAGGGTGCCGGGAAATCCAAAATCTCCCGTCATTGCGGATACTAGAGCATGGCTTGAGGTTGGAGGACTGGCGTCACGAGCCCGTATACAGTTGAAAGGGAGCCCAGTAAAAAGGATTGTGGAAGGCGCTGCCACGGAGCAAGGAAAGTTTGGCGGCGCGAAGAGCGAAATCGGGACTCTTTCCTTTCTTCAACGCGATGTAGAGTTCGTCCATAAGCTGGGGGGTAGAGACGTCACTGACCTCCCATAAAGCTCCGATTACGTTATGAGCTCCGGCCCGGAGAAATGCCCACGAGAGTCCTACCAAACCCTCGCCGGAATAGGCGCGGGCGCCGGCGCCATAGCAGGTTGAAATCGTGACTAGGTCGGCCCGTAGCGGGTGATGAATGATGTCGCGTGCGTAGAGCTTGAATGAGTCATCCGCGGCGTTCGCTTTGGACAAGACGATGGCGGAGTCAAGCGGACTCATGCGGCTGGCGGTTCCATGCGCCACGAAATGGATGTAGGAGAACTGCTCCGGTTTGTTGTCCAGATACGCGGTTGGAGTCGCCTGCTCCCGTGCAAATACCTGTTGTTGTGCCGGCAAGAAATGCTTTTCGACGATCTCCATCTCAGCAGCCGCTTTTCGCAGCTCAGGGTAGTCCGGGTTCGGAGCCACAGCGTTGCCCAGAAGAAGTATGCTGCCGATGGGTTTGTTGGCGGCACGAGAGGCGCCCAGCATCCGTAGCGAACTCGCATCGCTGAGCGTGACGTCCTCGATCCAGTAGTGTTGTGTCGGGTCAGGAACCGGCAACGTCTCGAAATTGAGCATGTTCAGGCTCCCGTCCGGAATGATGAAGACTTTGGCGTCCTTGGTCAGCAAGTACGCCGCTGGCGCCACCAGCGTCCGGTAGAGTGCTCGACCATCGTCATCCGTCGTCTGCAGGAATTCCTGTTGTTCAGAAAGGGCCTTGCGGTAACGCTGGACCGTCGGATCGATCTCGGATTTTGGAGGCAGCGAGAACAGTTTGGTCTTCCGGAAGGTAATCGCCCACAAATAAGACTGCCTTTCGCCGAGCCAATAGAAAAGAATCGTGCCACCCGCCCTTCGAGCGATGCCTTGCGCTCTTGCCGGGTCGGGTTTGAATGAAGTTCCCTTCTGCAACAATCCCAATCCTTCGGCCAAGGTTCGGCCGCGGTCGTAGTCGGCAACCTGCAGGGCCTCTGCCGCCTTGCCCCGGCTGACCAGGAAGTGAATGTAGTCGTCGTAGATGCGCGAAGCGTTGGCGGGAAATGGCAGTGACGATTCTTCGTGCCGCAGTGAAGATCGAGCGGTTTCGAAGGTGGTCAGCGCGGCTCTATACTCGCGGTCCGCGGAGTCTGACTTGTTTTCGTCTTCATAGAGTTGGGCGAGGGAATGCTCTGCCTCCCACTTTAGGAAAACATGGCTCTTCGGATCCTGTTCTATCTCGCGAAACGTCTTCTCCGCTTGCGCGGCGTCGTGCACGCGGGCTGCAACGTGTCCCTTGACCAGCATCGGATAGAGCACGTCAAGTCGATCCCCGTCCGCTGGCACCATCGCAATGGTGCGATCGGCCCAGTCGCGCGCCTCATCGGGTTCGCCGGTCCGCTCGGAAACCAGCGCTAGTGACATCATCGCGTTAAGGATGTCTTCCTTGCTATTAATGCTCTGCGCGAGCTCAAGCGCTTGCTGGTAAGACCGCCGTGCTGCGACGTAGTCATGAGCATCAAGGTAGACATAACCGGCGGTGGTGAGCCATTTCACCTCATCCGTGATGGCTCCGATCTGGCTGGCGCGCTCCTTGGCTTCAAGCAACAGCCCAAGCGCCTTCTCGGGTTCGCCGAGGCGATAGTACGCCCACCCCTGGTTCCCCAGGGCGACTTGACTGATCGCCGTAGCGTCAACAGCAATGGACTGACGATACGCGCCGTTTGACCAGTCAAGCGCCTCATCGAAGTGCTCCTGCTGCAGCGCCGCCCAGCTGAGACTCAGAAGTGCGTTCGCTTCTCCGTAGGCATTACTCCCTGCCCTAGCTCGGGTTAGCGCCTGCTCGAAGGCAAGTTGTGCCTGTCCAAAGCGGCCCCGCTCCATTTCCAGTTCCCCACGTGCTAGGGCCACATCGACGCAGGGAGGATGATAGGAAGCCGCACACATCTGTTCGGCTTGTCCCAGCTTCTGCTCTGCCTCTGTAAAGCGGTGTAGGTCCGCATACGCCAGACCCTCGAGACGTTTCTTCCGCACAGTCAGTTCGTCAGAGGGGGGCGGCGCCGACTCGGAAGCCAACAAGGCGAGGACGCGGTCATTCATCCCCCTCCAGGCCAAAGCATCTGCCTGGAGGAGCTGGAATTTCCAGGCCCATTCAGCACTGAGACCGTGGTATCGATCGTAGCCTCTCTTTGCTTCCTGCTCGGCCGCGGCTACGTCGCCGTGTCGGAAGGTCCGCGTCGCGTGGTCGAGAGCTGCCTGTGGATTCCCGCGGCTAGCGCACGTTGCCAGAAATGTGAGAGCGAACAGGAGAGAAACGATTCTTATGACGAATCGCGAGAGCGAACCCCCAGTTTCGGATTTGGGCAAACGTAGCTTGTTTTCTAGCCCCCTCCACCCTTGCCGCCGCCGCCGTTCACGCTGGTGGCCCCCACGCTGACATTTCCGTCCGCGAGGCAGCCCAGCTCCAGCCGGATCATGGTGAGGTTGAATGAATCGTGGTTCACCGTCAGCTCGGCCAGAAAGATGTTGCCGAAGTCGGGGATGTGGATCACGTGCCCGCACGATCTCCCTGGGGGTGGGATCTGGACTAGTTTCCCGTCCGCAGCTTTCGCGCTGATGTCCTTGATTTCGACATTTTCGACCAGGGAGCACGTAACTCCGTCGGACTTGCCTTTACCGGTCTTAGCGTCTTCTTTCCGCGCCTCAGCTGCTTGGCGCTCGATGGCGTCGTAGTCCGGGGCGTCCCCATGATACCTCTTTATCAGTGAACTATCAGATGTCTCTAAGTGCATCTTCGCTCGATCCTCAGAGCCCAAGCCCTCCAGCCAAGCCCTCAATCTTTGATATTGCATGTCGACGGCAGTCATAAACTTCGTGCCCTGGCCGACGCGCATCGCGCCGTTACCGCGCGGCCTTTCGCCGGCCAAATCGAGCCTGAGGTAAGGTTCGGCCTTGTGGCGGGCGATCCTGAGGTTCTCGAAGTGCGTGCCCAGAAAAGTGACATCGGGTGAGTAGTCGTCGGGAAAATGCGTTGTCGAAATCTGCGCCACGACGCGATCCGCGGTGACTACGTTCAGAACGTTCAGATCCTCCACGACGGAGGTCGATAGGGTCACAGACGCTCCCTTGTGCTTGTTGCTCTCGTGCCCCGACACCTGGGTATGCGCGGCCGCGTACGAGATAATTCCCTCCAGCCGGAAGTTCTTGGCGTGCTGAGAGAAGTAGTTGCGTTGCGCCTTCTCTTCGTCTGACAAGCCCGCAAGCTGACCCTCTAACTTCACAAATGCTTGCTTCTTGATCTCCTCTTTGAAGGGGAGGACAAGCTTGCCCGTGAGGGCGTGCGCTTCCGCATGGAAGTAGTGCGGTCTGACATAGTCTGCCATTGGATACTCTCCGCTCGCTTGACCCTAGTTCTGGATCTGCAGATCGATGGAATGTCGGCTGATTTCTCTGTTTTCACCGGTGGCGCTGATGCCGCGCACAACCAGCGAGTAAGTGCCCGGTTGGCGGTTGTGACCGGGGATGTAGATCTGCCGGCCTTCCTCGCCCACCGCCGTGGAAATCGGACCCGACCACTCCAGCTTCTGCGCGGGATTATACAAGTCCGCCGCATACGAAACGAACTCATCTTCTGGCGCCAGGTTTACCAGCAGGCCGAAGCCCTCGCCCTTATGTGCCTTGATCACGGTCGTGACCATGCCGCGAGTGCTCACGTTGACCGATGCCCACGGTCCGACCTGAGGCTGATTCGCTGCTTGAATCAGATGTGGATAGGTAATAAAATTCTGATAGCCGACCACCGCCAACAGAAGCGCCAGCGCCGGCGCGGCAAACGCCGGGCGGAGCCAGGCAAACCATCCGGCGACCGGTCTGGGGCGGGGAGTTTCACGAACTGCAACCGGTTCCGAGCGTTCCGCCAGGACGGTCTTGGCCTGCGCCACAAACTGGGCACCGGCGCTAATGTCCCGGGCGCATTTCGGGCAGTCAAAGTAGTGCTCTTCGAACTCCTCGCGTACTTCGCCGTCAAGTTCGTCGAGCAAATATCGTTCCGTCATTTTTTGTCGAACCACCGCTGTGTGGTCCATGATTTGATTCCCCCTCATAAACTAGTTAGGCCTTGCAGCATTTTCAACGGTCTTAATCAACGTTCCTAGGCCGAAGCAAAATCTGGGGGATTCTCTCCGGTATGCCTCAGGTACGATGACTTAAATGCTTGCTTGGCACGGTGTAATAGCACCCGCAAATACTCGCGGTCGACGCCGAAGTCCCGGCAAACTTCATCCTTGTCGCGCTCTTCCAGAAAAACTTCGCGCAACAGCCGCCGGTCCCGTTCGGAAAGCTTCTCCAGGATCTCCCGGACCTTCTTTTCTCGTTCTCTGGCGCTGAGGGCTCCGAGCAAATCGATATTTAAGGCAGGAAAATTCTTCTCTTCCTCCTCGTCCAAGGAAGTGTTTCGTGCCGCCGACCTGTAGTGTTCCAGCAGGACATTATTGCAGATAGAGTTTACGAACGGCCCCAGGCGCTCGGGATGAAGAATCTTCCCGTCCCGTAAGGCCACGAAAAATCGGGCAAAGGTTTCCTGCCGCACGTCTTCGATGGCTTCTGGGGACTTGAGGCGAGAGCCTAACTTGATCTTGATCAGGGCGCTGAAGTAGGCCGTGAAATTCTCTTGGGTCCGGAAGTCTTCGGACCGCAAGCGACCGAGATACGATTCGTCAAACGACTGGAACTCCAAGCACTTGCTCCGCACATTGTGAAGTGGCGGAAAGTGTAGCATTGGAGGTGGCCCACCGTTGCCGTTTTTGGGGTTTGGCGCAGACGAGACGGGACGTTTCAGAATGGAGTGATTACTCCGACGGCAAACGGTGGGTGCGGTGGGCCGAGTATTCTGCACTGGGAAGAGTAAACTCCTGTGAACCCGGATTAACAAAGAGGGCCTGCGCCGTCCTGCGGAAGTCCAAATTCAGAAGCACCGGAACCAATTCCCCCCGGATCAGCTCCGGTGCCTACTTGAACTCAACCGGGTGGTTGCCAGGTTGAATTTCTGAACTGTGGCTCATCGCTTGGTTAGCCGATGTCCTCCACTTATTGGAATAGTGCAGGCGACTCCAATATCGTTTCATAAGAAATTAAGAAAATGAACGCGACCAAAAATGGCCCTCCGCCACGCCGAAGTCGGCCGGAGCCTTCCTGGCCGATCGAGGTTAGGGCGTGACGGCAGGTGCCTTGCTTGTGTAGAGTGTTGTGCGGACTTCCCAGCCCTGATTCGGATCCAGTGGAGGCATCTTGAGAAACAAACCGACTATCCTTGTGATACGTCTGCTCGCTGCCGTCGCTTTGCTGCTCGGCAGCCCCATCTCTGGCGTGGCCCAGTCGCAACCCGCCCCAGCTCACAAAGCGCCTCCTGCGGTTGCCAGCCTAGACATCCCCATTCCAGACATCCGCTACACAAAGTTCGTCCTGAACAACGGGCTGACCGTACTGGTGCACGAGGACCACAAGGCTCCCATCGTGGCCGTGAACAGCTGGTATCACGTGGGGTCAAAGAATGAGAAGCTGGGCAAGACCGGATTCGCCCACCTCTTCGAGCACCTGATGTTCAGCGGCAGCGATGATTTCAACCACACCTATATCAACGCCATGGAAAAAATCGGCGCCACGAATTTGAACGGCACCACCAACAACGATCGCACCAATTATTTTGAGAACGTTCCTACGTCGATGTTGGACTATGCCCTGTTTGCCGAAAGCGACCGCATGGGTCACCTACTCGGCGTGCTGGACCAGAAGAAGCTGGACCTGCAGCGTGGCGTGGTGCAAAACGAAAAGCGCCAGGGTGAAAACCAGCCCTATGGAGTGACCGAAGAACTCCTCGTGGAAAATACATATCCGGTTGGTCATCCCTACTCATGGACAGTGATCGGTTCCATGACGGACCTGGATGCTGCCTCGTTAAGCGACGTTCAGGAGTGGTTCAAAACTTATTACGGTCCGAACAACGTTATTGTGGTGGTTGCGGGCGATGTGACACCGGAAGTCGTGCGCGAAAAAGTTGAGAAGTATTATGGGGATATCCCTCCCGGCCCGCCCATCGCCAAGCAAGAAGTCTGGATCGCGAAACGCTCCGGCACCCACCGCGGCTGGGTGCAGGACCGCGTCCCCCAGGCTCGTCTCTATCGGGTATGGAACGTGCCTGAATTTGGCTCGCCCGAAGAGGCCGTGCTGGATCTGGCGGCGGAGGTGCTCGGCCAAGGCAAAACCTCGCGACTCTACAAGCGCCTGGTCTACAGAGATCAGATTGCGACCAGCGCGACCGCGGATAATGACACCAATGAGATTGGCGGGCAGTTCGATTTCACGCTGACGGCGAATCCGGGCGCAGACCTGAGCAAGGTGGAAAAGGCCGCGGACGAGGAATTGCAGAACTTTCTTAGGAATGGCCCCAGCGCCGCCGAGTTGCAATTGGCCAAGACGCAGATTCTCGGGCGCTACGTGCGCATCGTGGAACGCATTGGAGGCTTCGGCGGCACCAGCGACGTGCTGGCGCGCTGCCAAACCTACAGGGGCAATCCCGACTGTTACAAAGACTATTTGAAGTGGGTGAAAGCCGCTACCCCCGCCACGGTTAAGAAAGCTGCGGTTGACTGGCTCAGCGATGGCGACTATGTGCTGGAGGTGCATCCCTATCCCTCATTGAAAACGGAAGGCAAACTCGATCGCTCGAAGGAGCCCGCTGCGGGCGATCCCATGTCGCTCAAGCTTCCTCCCGTGCAGAAATCCTCACTCAGCAACGGACTGAAGATCGTGCTGGCGGAGCGTCACAGCGCGCCGGTCGTGAACTTCACTTTATTAGTCGACAGCGGATACTCCGCCGATCCGGCCGACGCAAGCGGTACCGACAGTTTTGAGCAGCGCATGCTGGAGGAAGGAACGCCGACGCGGGATTCGCTCAAGATTGGCGAAGAACTGGAATCCCTTAGCGCGAACTTCAATGCTAGCGCCAATCTCGATTTTTCGCTGGTCAGCCTCAATACGCTCAAGAGCACGATGGATAAGTCGCTGGATATTTACGCGGATCTCATCCTGCATCCAGCGTTTCCCGAGAAGGAATTCCAACGCTTGCAGAAGGAGCGCCTGGCTGGCATCAAACGCGAAAAGGTGACGCCTCAGCCCATGGCACTGCGTGTGGTACCCACGCTGCTCTACAGCAAAGGACACCCCTACGCCGTGCCTTTTACGGGCACGGGTACCGAAGCCGGCGTGAGCAAGATGACCCGCGAGGACCTGGTCAAGTTTCATGAGACCTGGTTCAAGCCAAACAACGCCACCCTGCTGGTGGTCGGCGACACCACGCTGGCCGAAATCAAACCCAGGCTGGAAAGTCTCTTTGCTTCCTGGAAGCCGGGCGACGTTCCTCAGAGAACCGTGCCCCACGTCGAGCAACCCGAGAAGGACGTGGTTTATCTGATCGACCGTCCGGGGTCGGGGCAGAGCGTGATTATTGGCGCGCAACTGGCGCCTCCGCAGAATGATCCTGACGCCATTGCGCTGCAACTTGTAAATAGCATCTTTGGCGGAAACTTCAGCTCGCGAATCAACATGAACCTGCGCGAGGACAAGCATTGGTCCTACGGCGTGCGCAGCGTTTTGCCGGCTGCGCGCGGCCAGCGCCCGTACATCAGCATCTCCCCAGTGCAAACCGACAAAACCAAAGAATCCATGGTTGAACTGGTCAAGGAATACAAGGATGTCGTGGGCGCAAAACCGATCACCGCAGAAGAACTTAAAGATGAACAGGATAACGCCACTCTAGCGCTGCCGGGCAATTTTGAAACCGTTCAGCAACTCAGCGGAGGTTATGGCAACATCCTCGAGTACGGCTTGCCGGAGGACTACTACAACAGCTTCACCCAAAAAGCGCTGGCCGTAACGCCGGACGGCGCCAATGAGATCGCCAAGAAATACATTTCGCCAGACCATTTGGTCTGGGTTGTCGTAGGCGACATGAGCAAGGTCGAGTCCGGCATCCGAGAACTGAACGTGGGCGAGGTCCACAAGATCGACGCCGACGGCAATCCGGTGCAGTAAAACTTGGTAATCCTGGTTTGGGATCGGCCGCATAAGGATTGCGAAGAGCCGTCACGGGGTTGATGCGTCAGGCTCTGCGCCCGGCGATCAAAGCCACGCCACGCCGCGCCGAACACAAGGATGTTGACGGCCGATTCCCAAGGCAAGAATCAGCACCGCGACACAGGCGAAAACGCGATCGCGACGCAACCTGCGAACTGCGCAGCGCAGATCCTGGAGCAAGATAAGCGGACTTAGTTAGTAACCCGCGCAGCCCCTCGAACAATTGTCGCAGCCGTTCGATCATGAATTACTCCATCCTCAGAGAGCGCCCGATCACACTCGGGTGGGAGCTCTGGCAATAGACGGGCTGCTCGGCAAGTTGTTTGCGGTTTTATTTAGGATCGGTCAACATTACGGCTTAAGATTGTTTGGAAATGTGTGCACCGAAAGGGGAACACTTTCGCGATTGTCCAATCATGCTGTGCGAGCATACTGTCCGATCGTGGACAGTCGAATCCTCATCCGGACATTCCTCGCAGCTCGGAAGGACTCGTCCGCTGCCGGATTTTGTTCCATTTCAACGACTTGCATCCCAAGCCTGAGTGGCGCGGCAGTTGCCACTACTCGATCTGATGGATATCGCACGTCCCGAGTTCAAACTACAGAAACGTAAGCGGCAGATCGCAGTGTCGGCCGTGGTCATCATGGTGGTGGCGGCCCTGACAGTCGCTGTGTACCGGCTGCGGCCGGCAGCGCCTACGGTTGAGCGTGGCACCGTGTGGCCCGACATCGTCAAGCGGGGTTCGATGCTGCGCCAGGTGCGCGGAGTGGGTTCGCTCGTCCCCTCGCAGGAAGCCGTTCTGCAGATTCCGGCCGAGACCGAAGCGACGGTCGTACGTATTCGCATGCTTCCTGGTTCGCTGGTGAAAACGGACTCCGTTCTGATGGAAATGAGCAATCCGCAAGTGGAACAGGCTTCCGTGGACGCCGATCTGCAGTTAAAGGCGGCGGAAGCCGAATACCAGAGCCAGCGCATGACCCTCGAAAGCTCCTTGATGAATCAGAAAGCGGGCGCAGCCACCGTCCAGGCCGACTATACGCAGGCGCAACTGCAGGCGCAAACGGACAAGGCGCTCTACGATCTCGGCGTCATCTCGGGCCTCGCCTACAAGGCCTCCAAAGGAAAGTCCGACGAACTGACCACACGCTACGGTCTGGAAGGCGAAAGGCTGACGAGCACCCAGAAAGCCATCGATTCGCAACTTGCCGAACAACAGGCCAAAGTGGATCAGATGCGCGTCCTGGCCGAGCTGAAAAAGAAACAACTCGAAGCTCTCAAAGTTCGTGCCGGGATCGACGGCGTGCTGGTGGAATTGCCACTCCACGTGGGAGAGCACGTCTCACCGGGTGCGATGCTGGCCAAGGTGGTGCAGCCCAATCACCTAATGGCCGAACTGAAAGTGGCGGAGACGCAGGCGCGCGATGTGCAAATCGGCGAACCGGCTTCGGTCGACACCCATAACGGTGTAATTTCCGGCGAAGTCATGCGGGTTGATCCAGCCGTACAAAACGGAACGGTGACTGTCGACGTCAAACTAACGGGCGAACTGCCCAAAGGCGCCCGGCCTGATCTAAGTGTCGACGGCACCGTCGACCTGGAGCGGCTGGATAATGTTTTGTACGTGGGACGCCCGGCCTTCGGACAGGAGAACAGCACGATCAGTCTTTTCAAGGTTGGCCCCGACGGACACGAAGCCACCAGGATTCCGGTAAAAGTCGGCCGGGCATCGGTGAATTCGATCCAGATTGTGGATGGATTGCATGAGGGCGACACCGTCATTCTTTCTGATATGTCTCGCTGGGACAACACAGACCGCATTCGGCTGCAGGATTAAGAGTCGGCATTAAGAATCGCGATTGAGAATTAAGACTTTTGAAAATCGAGGAACAACATCCATGGCAGACGCAAACCAACCTCTGATCCAAATCTCAGATATGACCAAGGTTTTCTACACCGACGAGATTGAGACCCATGCGCTCTCCGGCGTACACCTTTCGATCGCCAGAGGCGAGTATGTGGCCATGTCGGGCCCTTCGGGCTGCGGAAAGTCGACGCTGCTGTCGATCATCGGATTGCTCGACACGCCCACGGCCGGTCGCTACCAACTCAATAGCAAACCCGTCGAGAATCTGGACTTCGCGGAGCGGGCCCGCATCCGCAACCAGGAAATCGGTTTCATCTTTCAGAGTTTCAACTTGATTGGCGATCTCACGGTTTACGAGAACGTGGAATTGCCTTTGACCTACCGGCAGAGAATGCCCTCTGCCGACCGCAAAAAGCGAGTGATGGAAGCGCTGGAGCGCGTGGGCATGGCGCATCGCCTCAGGCATTATCCATCGCAACTCTCCGGCGGCCAGCAGCAGCGCGTGGCAGTGGCTCGCGCGCTGGCGGGAAAACCTTCCATTCTGCTGGCGGACGAGCCCACGGGCAACTTGGATTCGCGCAACGGCGAAGCCGTCATGGAACTTCTGGCCGACCTTCATCGCGAGGGCGCGACGATTTGCATGGTGACGCACGATCCGCGCTTCGCCAAACATGCGCAGCGCGAAGTTCATCTGTTTGACGGCAAGGTGGTGGCTGAAGAGGAGCTTCACAAGCTGATGCAGGATGCGCAGGCATAAACGACCGTCCCTGGCGAGCACGGTGCTGAAAACTCGGCCTGAGACCCAGTTTTGAAAGGGCGCGGCTTTCCCGCTGCGGAGTAGGTGCCACAAAATCAGCGGCGGCTTTAGCCGCCAAAGTAGCGTTCGGTCACGCAGATTTTTTTCAGCAATCCGCTCGGGCGAACGCGATTTTTGGCTCAGTTTTCACTCGCCACCAGCGCGGTGACGGCAATGCCGCGCGACTGGTCATGAAAGTCAACTCGTGGCTGTATGGCTCGACGAATGAGTCTCGAGAGAGATCGATATGGAAGCTCTAGTTCAGGATCTGCGTTATGGCTTTCGCATGCTGGTGAAGAGTCCTGGCTTCACGGCGGTGGCGATCGCGACCCTAGCTTTAGGGATCGGCGCCAACACCGCCCTGTTCTCCGTGATCCATGGCGTGTTGCTGAGTCCGCTTCCTTTTCCTGAGCCAGATCAACTGGTGACCCTGCACGAGAACAAGCCTAATTTTGAGGGCGGATCGATTTCCTATCCGAACTTCCGCGACTGGCAGAAAGATAACCACACGTTTTCGGCGCTCGGGTTGGCGCGCACCTACGCCTTCAGCCTGACCGGCATCGGCGAAGCGGAACAATTGAACGGAGGGTTCGTCTCTTCGGACTTCTTTTCGGTGCTGGGTGTAAACCCGGTGATGGGCCGAACCTTTGCCCCGGATGAGGAACACGTCGGCGCCGGGCCGGTCGCGCTTATCGGTGCAGGATTATGGCAGCGCAAGTTCAGTTCCGCACCGGATATTTTGGGAAAGAGCATCACTCTCGACGGTCGGGACTATTCCATCGTGGGAGTAATGCCCGCGAACTTCCACCTGCTGATTCCGGGCTTCCGCGACGCTGACGTATATGCCCCCATCGGGCAATGGCGCAATCCGCTGCTGCTAGAGCGGGGCGCTGGGTTGGGATTTCATGGCATCGGCAGGCTTAAGCCGGGCGTGACGATTGCCCAAGCGCGCGCCGACATGGAAGGCATCACACGCAATCTGGCGACTGCGTTTCCGGACGCCGACAAAGGCATCAGCGCCAAGCTCACTCCGCTAAAGGAGCAGATGGTTGGGGGTGTCCGGGCTCTCTTGCTCGTGCTTCTGGCCGCAGTCGGCTTCGTGCTTCTGATTGCCTGCGTGAATGTCGCTAACCTGCTGCTGGCGCGCGCGACCAGCCGGACGCGCGAGTTCGCGGTTCGCACCGCACTGGGGGCAAGCCAGGGGCGTGTAGTTCGCCAGTTGCTCACCGAGAGCATTTTGCTTGCTGTGGTGGGCGGGGGACTAGGCCTGCTCCTGGCCGCGTGGGGAACACGCGCGGCACTGGGAGTCTTGCCCGCGGCTCTGCCCCGCGCCGAACAAGTCGGACTCGATCCCTACGTGCTGTTTTTTACTGCTGCCCTGTCGTTGCTGGTGGGGGTTCTCTTCGGTTTGACGCCGGCACTGAAAACCTCCCAGCCGGACTTGCACGAAACCCTTAAGCAGGGAGGCCGGGGAGCGAGCGGAACCAGGCATCGCGCGCAGGGCGTATTCGTGATTGTCGAGATGGCGCTGGCGCTGGTGTTGCTGGTCGGAGCGGGATTGACCATCCGCAGCCTGATGATGCTATGGAGCGTCGATCCTGGTTTCAGTCCGCACAACGTGCTTACTTTTGGGCTTTCGCTTCCCCCTTCGATGATGAGTGCCACTCCGGATGCGATCCGGACCGCTTTTCGCGAATTTGACGACAACGTTGCCGCCATACCGGGAGTCCAGGCGGTTTCCCAGACCTGGGGGGCGATTCCCCTGAGCGCCGATGACGAACAGCTCTTTTGGCTGGAGGGCCAGGCGAAACCGAAAAACGAAAACGAAATGAACTGGGCCATCGACTACATCGTCGAGGCGGATTATCTGAAGGCGATGGGAATTCCGCTGCTGCGCGGCCGCTTCTTTACTGCCCAGGACAACGAGCACTCTCCACTCGTCGTTGTGGTGGATGAAGTTTTTGCCCAGAAATATTTTCCCAACCAGGATCCCATCGGCAAGCGCATCCACGTGAAATCATCCGATCAGCTCGCGGAGATCGTGGGCGTCGTCTCTCACGTCAGGCAATGGGGTTTGGCCGGCGACGATCAGCAGTCGCTGCGCTCAGACCTATACATTCCGTGCATGCAGGTGCCGAACGACTTCATTGCCATGACTCCTTCCGGTTCGGCCGTGGTGGTGCGGGCCCGGGATAGTTCCGCGGGACTTTCCAATTCCATCCGGCACGTCAGTGCGCAGATGAGCAACCAGCAGGTCATCTTCGGAGCACAAACGATGGACTCTCTTATCTCCGATTCCGTGGCCTCACAGCGTTTCTCAATGATCCTGTTGGTGGTCTTCGCAGTGCTGGCGCTGTTGCTCGCGGCGGTGGGAATTTACGGCGTCATTTCTTATGTCGTGGGTCAGCGCGGACACGAGATCGGCATCCGCATGGCTCTGGGAGCGCGACGGCAGGACATTTTGCGTCTGATTCTGGGCCACGGAGGAAAGCTGGCCGGCTTTGGGGTTGCGCTCGGACTGGCAGCCGCGCTCGGCCTCACCCGGCTCATGACCAGCCTGCTCTACGGAGTTGGTGCGAACGATCCCCTTACTTTTGCCGGAGTTGCTTTGCTGCTGACGCTGGTTGCACTGGCCGCTGCCTATGTGCCGGCACGGCGCGCGGCCCAGGTCGCTCCGATGGTGGCGCTCAGAGACGAGTAGGGTACGAAAACCGCGATGACGGGCTTATTTCAAGACGGGCGTTACGCTCTGCGCCAGCTGCGCAAGCGTCCCGGATTTACCGCGGTCGTGCTGATTACGCTGGCGCTCGGCATCGGCGCGAACAGCGCCATCTTCTCGGTGGTGGACGCGGTTCTATTGCGGCCTCTCCCCTATCTTCATCCGAATCGCCTGGTGTTCCTGGCGGAATCCTCGAAGCAGGTTCCCGACATGAGTGGCGCTGCGCTACGAGTAGAAGGAGACGAACCATGACCGGCCTGTTGCAAGATCTTCGCGGCGCCCTCCGTCAGCTTCGCAAAAGCCCGGGCTTCGCCGCAGCCGCGGTAGTGACGCTGGCGCTCGGAATCGGTGCGAATACTGCCATCTTCAGCGTGGTGAATGGAGTTCTGCTGCGCCCGTTGTCGTTCAAAGATCCCGCCCGGTTGGTTCGCGTTTGGCATGTGCCCCCGGCGAAGAGTTTTCCGGGAATGACGACCTTCTCCGTCTCCGCGGCGAACTATTTGGATTGGGAGCGCCAGAACCATGTCTTTGAAGGGATGGCGATTTATACCTACCACGGATTCACCCTGACTGGCGGTGATAAGCCGGAGCAGATCGATGCCTGTGCCGCGACTTCGGGTTTCTTTGCCACCTTGGGAGTGCAGCCCGTGTTGGGTCGGGTGTTTCTTCCCGAGGAAGATCAGCCCGGCCGATCCAATGTGGTGGTGCTCAGCCATCGACTCTGGCAGGAGCATTTCGGCTCGAACCCTGCCATCGTCGGCCAGAACGTCAAGATGGACGGCCAAAGTTATCTCGTGGCCGGGGTCATGCCCGCAAGTTTCCAGTTTCCAGACTTTGCGCAGATGTGGACACCGATGGCTTGGACCGACAAGGAGAAAGCGGTCCGAGGGGAGCATCATTCCGTGGTTGTTGCCCGGCTCAGGACAGGCGTCGATTTGAAGCAGGCTCAGGCGGAGATGAACACCATCTCCAGCCGGCTGGAGCAGCAGTACCCAGAAGACAACAAAGGTTGGGGTGCCACAGTCATACCCTTGCATGACGATCTGGTCAGCGATGTGCGGCCGGCGTTGTTGGTGTTGCTGGGAGCCGTGGCTTTTGTTCTTCTCATCGCCAGCGTGAATGTGGCCAACCTTGCACTGGCGAGAACTTTCAGCCGCCAAAAGGAGATCGCGATTCGAACTGCGTTGGGTGCCAGTTCGGCTCGCATTACTCGTCAAGTTCTCACCGAGTCTATCCTGCTCGCGCTGGTAGGAGGCGCCCTTGGCCTGACCTGCGCTCAGGCCGGTATCCGTCTGATCATGGCCTTCCTAGCGAATAGGGTCCCCCATTCTACCGAAGTCGGGCTGGATTCGAAGGTCCTAGCCTTCGCGGCCATCATTTCTATCGTCACTGGCATTTTGGCGGGAGTTCTTCCGGCCTTCCGCTTGACTCGGGCCGACGTGAATCAGTCTCTGAAACAAGGGCTGGGCCGCACCGATGCGGATGCCAGCGGCCATCGAACGCGCAGCATTCTGGTGGTGTCGGAGGTTGCCCTCTCCCTCATCCTGCTGGTGGGCGCAGGCTTGATGATCCGCAGTTTTCATATGCTTCACGGCGTGAATCCGGGTTTTGATTCGCGCCATGTTTTGACCATGACGGCAATGGTCTCGCGGGCGAAATTTCCCTTGCCCTCCGAGGAGATCAGCTTCTTCGATCAAGTGCTCGAGCGAGTACGAGCGCTGCCGGGGGTGGAATCGGCGGGTGTAGTGGACGACATTCCTCTGGACAATGGC
>Ga0209420_1000372_pt1 | contig 24768 bp, 14 predicted proteins | sample BlaSpr_A8_OM1_O1_FD_187972 | JGI IMG/M metagenome (GOLD analysis project Ga0209420, IMG submission 187972) | Forest soil microbial communities from Thunder Bay, Ontario, Canada - Black Spruce, Ontario site 2_A8_OM1_O1 (SPAdes) (version 2) | ecosystem: Environmental > Terrestrial > Soil > Boreal...
GTGTGTAGGAGTTCATGCCTTGCATGGTCCCCTACCACAGCCCGAAAAGCGGACATATCACTTGCTATCTCAACCGGACATATCATGTGCTACTGACACTGTGTTCGCCGCTGTTGTCGCCGACAACAAATTCGCGTATCCTCCCGCCGAACCACATGACCAGGCCCAGCTACAGGAAATATTCGACACTCTTTCTACTGGCCATCGCGCTGATCACTATGACCGCTCATACCCAAAGCCGCACCCAAGCCCGTTCCATGGCTGTGTCGCAGGGCGGAATCGTCGCCGCGGAAAGTCCGCTGGCAGCGCAAGCCGGCGCGATGATCCTGGCGCAAGGCGGCAACGCAGTGGACGCAGCCGTCGCCACAAACGCCGCGATGGGCGTCCTGGAACCCATGATGAACGGAATCGGCGGCGATCTTTTCGCGATCGTTTACGAAGCCAAGACCGGCAAACTTTACGGACTCAACGCCAGCGGCTGGGCCCCGGCCAAACTTTCCATCGAATTTCTCCACGCCAAAGGTGACCACAAAATGCCGCAGAGTGGCATCGATTCCGTCACCGTTCCCGGCGCCGTGGACGGCTGGTCCAAACTTCTCTCGCGTCTCGGGACTAAAAAATTTCCAGAAGTCCTCGCTCCCGCCATTCATTACGCAAAGGACGGATTTCCCGTACCTGAACTCGACGCCGAATATTGGGCCTCCAGCGAGGAAAAGTTAAAGACCGATCCAAACGCCGCCAAAACATTTTTGATCGACGGTCACGCGCCCGGTCTCGGAGAGATATTTCGCAACCCAGATCTGGCGCACTCGCTGGAACAAATTGCCGCCGGCGGCGGTGACGCATATTACAAAGGTGAAATCGCCATCCGCATCGTGGCCACCTCAACCAGACTCGGTGGAAGGATGTCTCTCGAGGACCTCGCCGATTTTTCCAGCGAATGGGTCGAACCTTCCTCCACCACCTATCGCGACTGGACCGTTTACGAAATTCCGCCCAACGGGCAGGGAATTGCCGCGCTTGAAATGCTCAACATCATGGAGAGGTTCCCGCTGCGCGATTTCCGTAATCCGGCCGATGTTCCGCACGTAATGATCGAAGCAAAAAAACTGGCCTACGCCGACATGCTCCGCTACGTGGCCGACCAGAAATTCAGCCGCGTGCCAGTCGCCGGAATGCTCTCCAAAGATTACGCAGCCCAGCGCGCCAAACGAATCGACATGGCCAAAGCAAATTGTGACGTCGCGCCCGGCGAGCCCGAGTTTCCCGCCCAGGGCGACACCACGTATCTCACCGTGGTCGATCGCGAAGGCAACATGGTCTCCCTGATCCAAAGCAATTACGCCTCGTTCGGCTCGGCAGTAGTCGCGGACGGAACCGGCTTCGCTCTCCAAAATCGCGGCGCTCTCTTCAGCCTCGATGCAAAATCGCCCAATTCGCTTGCTGGTCACAAGCGTCCTCTGCACACCATCATTCCCGGTTTCATGACGCGCGGCCAGGAGCGCATCGCCTTCGGCATCATGGGCGGCTTCAACCAGGCGCAAGCCCACGCGCAATTCGTCTCCAACGTGGTGGACTTCGGAATGAACATCCAAGCCGCACTCGAAGCGCCCAGATTCACCAAATATACTTTCGCCGGATGCGACGTGATGATGGAAGACCGCTTTCCCGCCCAGATCCGCGCCACGCTTACACAGCGCGGCCATCAGCTCGAAGTCCTCGGCAATTTCGCTCAGCAGGTTGGCGGAGGCCAAGCCGTGCGCCGCGACTTTGCCAGCGGCGTAAACTTCGGCGCTTCCGACCCACGCAAAGACGGCGAAGCCATCCCGGAACCTTTAAAACTTTCCGAGCCTCCAAAACCTCAATAAAACACGCACAATTCGCCGCTTTTCTGGCCCCTGCTCCGCGCCAAGTCGGTCGCCCAGCCCGTTCCTAAGTGTCATGGAATGTGCGCAATCGGTACGAGGGTACTATTGTTGACCTCGCAGCCCCCCTCTATAAATGGACATCGGGCGAAATGGGCGCCCGACTGTCCCGTTCCGAACCATGCCGAACAAGCTAAAACCCGCCGCAACGGAGAGGGAGGCCTGCGCGTCAAACGCAGCCGAGTCGCATCTCCCCGATTCCACTGCTTTGCACGGTGAGGCGGTGAACACAACCCCGAACGAATTAAATTCTCCGCTTTTGTTTTCGAACCATCCGCAACCCATGTTCATTTACGATCCTGAAACTCTTTTCTTTCTCGACGTGAACACCGCGGCTGTAAAGCAGTATGGGTACACACGCGAAGAAATGTTGCGCCTGACGCTTACCGACATTCGCCCGGTGGACGATATTCCGCGTGTATTGGAAGCTGTCCGCAAAAGCACTCCTGAACTGGCATTTCGCGGGAACTGGCGGCATCAACGAAAAAATGGCCAAATCTTTGAAGTGGAAATCACCACGCAAGGAACTTTTTACGGCGGGCGTAGTGCTGTTCTGGTAGCCGCCCAGGATATTAGCGCGCGTCGAGCTGCCGAAGAAAAAGTCGCGGAGCACGACGCATACATTCACGCGCTGACGGAAAACAATCCGCTGGCTATCGTGGTCCTGAATGCCGACCATCGCGTGCAACTGTGCAACCCGGCATTTGAAACTCTCTTTGGTTATCAGCAATCTGAAATTGTTGGAACAGAAATCGATTTGTTACTCGCTCCCGCCCGCGAGGCCAGCGAGGCGCTCGATCTCACCAAACGCGCCATGAATGGTGAAGTAGTGCGTGTGGAAGGAAAACGCCGCCGCAGCGATGGCTCGATGGTGGATGTTCAGATCGTTGGCGTGCCACTGATCGCAAACGCAAAGCAGATCGGCTGCTTCGGCATGTACGAAGACATCACCGAACGCCGCCGCGCCGAAGACGCCCAGCATCGCGCGGAAGAAAGACTTCGCATGTTGTTTGAGAACGCGGTAGAGGGAATCTTTCAGACCACACCGCAGGGACGCATTCTAAGTCTGAATCCCGCTCTCGCGCGGATGTGTGGGTACGCAAGTTGCGCGGAAATGATGCGGGAAGTGAAGAACGTGGACCAGGAGTTATACATTGACCGCGACCTCCGCGAAGAGTTCAAGCGCCGCATTGAACAACAAGGTGTGGTGGAACAGTTCGAATATCAACTGCGCAGGAAGGATGGCGCGAGGATTTGGGTCTCGGAAAACGCCCGAGCCATTCGAAATTCGCGAGGCAAAATAGCGTGTTACGAAGGCACGGTGGAAGACATCACCAGCAAAAAGCGCGCCGAGCTAGAGCGCCAGGTTAATTTTGAAATCATTCACGCCGTGAATGCGACTGATAATCTGGACGATTTACTGAAGCTGATTCACATAGCGCTGAAGAGAGTTCTTTACGCTGAAAATTGTTTCGTAGCCTTGTACGAGCCTTCCACGCAGATGTTTCATTTCCCGTTCTTCGCCGACCAGTACGACGTGGCGCCGCCTCCACAGCGAGTGGGAAGAAGCTGTACCGCGTATGTCTTTCACAAACAACACGCGATGCTGATTCCTCAAAAAGCATTCGACAAGCTGGCTGCGCAGGACGAAGTGGAATTGGTCGGTACGCCATCTCCCTCCTGGCTGGGTGTGCCGCTTCGAACGCCGGCAGCGACGATCGGCGTGCTGGTAGTTCAGCATTACGAAGACGAGAATGCATACACCGAGCGGGATTTGGAATTTCTGGCTTCAGTTGGCGGCCAGATCGCCATGGCTATCGAGCGAAAACGCTCGGAAGAAAAAATACGAGAGAGCGAAGCGCGCCTGCGTGTGTTGGTTCAGCAACTGCCCGCCGTGCTTTGGACCGTGGGGCCCGATCTTCGATTCACTTCGGCGCTGGGAGCGGGACTGACGCGTCTGGGACTAAAACCAAACCAGATCGTTGGGATGTCGCTACTGGAATATTTTGAGTCTTCGGATCAGAGCTTTACTCCTATCGCTGCTCATCGCCGAGCCATTGCCGGCGAGCCCACTACTTTCCATATCGAATGGAAAGGCGGCTCCTACGCTTGCCATGTAGAGCCCCTTCGCGATGCCGGGGGCCATCTGCAAGGCGCAATTTGCATGGCTTTGGACATCACGGACCGCAAACAGCTCGAAGAGCAGCTACGCCAGTCGCAAAAAATGGAAGCCGTGGGCCGCTTAGCCGGCGGAATCGCGCACGATTTCAACAATCTTCTGATGGTCATTCAGGGATACGCCGACTTGCTCGCCGAGCGTCTGCCGGCGGGCGATCCGCTGCGACGCAATGCGGAACAAATTCAAACAGCCTCGCAGCGAGCCACTTCGCTTACGCGGCAGCTCCTTGCTTTCAGCCGCAAGCAAATGTTGGCACCAAAAGTGATCAGCGTCCAAAGCATTTTAGGCGACATGGAAAGAATTTTGCGCCGGCTGATCGGCGAAGACATTCAACTCGAAACATCTTCCGCCCCGGATGTGGGTCTAATCAAAGCAGACCGCAGCCAGATCGAACAAGTGATTTTGAACCTAGCGGTGAACGCGCGTGACGCCATGCCGCAGGGCGGTCGGCTCACCATAGAAACCGCCAACGTGGACTTGGATGCTTCCTACGCGCGGTCGCCCGTCGTTCTCGCGCCCGGTAAATACGTGATGCTTGCCGTTACCGATAACGGATGCGGCATGGACGCGGAAACGCAGACACACATCTTCGAGCCATTCTTCACCACCAAAGAGAAGGGCAAAGGAACAGGCCTGGGCCTGGCCACGGTGTACGGCATCGTGAAACAGAGCGGCGGCTACGTTTGGGTGTACAGCGAACCCGGCCGCGGAACGAGCTTCAAGATTTATCTGCCGATGGTTGAAAACGTAGAAGAGCCAGGACGAGACAATCGCGGCGATCCTCAATCCTCAGGCCGCGGAACGGAAACCATTCTATTGGTGGAAGACGAAAAAGGCGTACGCGAGTTGGCGCGCGAATATCTGGAGATGAGCGGATACACAGTGATTGAAGCCGAAGACGGCCACACTGCTCTCGAACTCGCCGCCATGCATTCTGGAACAATCCACCTGCTGATGACCGACGTAGTGATGCCCGGCATCAGCGGCCGTGAATTGGCAGATCGCGTCAAACGCATTCGTCCAAAGATTCAGGTTCTATATATGTCCGGATACACCGATCAGGCCGTGGTACATCACGGAATTTTGGACATGGATGCTGTGCTGCTTCAAAAACCATTCACCATGGCCACGCTTTCATCCAAGCTGCGCGAAATTCTCGCCGCCGAAACAGTGGCATAACGACCGCAACGTCGGTCTTCAAGATTTTTCTTCCGTTCATTCGAACGCTTGTAGGCGAGCGTTGCTCCAGTCGTTTCACGCGATGAAACTGCCTAGCGCTGCTGGAAGTGATCGATTCGCGTAAGAAACCGCGTTCACCTACGACGAAATAGCGTAGAATTCCTCTTCCAATCGCAGCCTGAACCTTGATGAATTCCGCCGTTCGCGACTCCGCTTGCCCCGAGAAAGAACTGCTCGCCCGTTGCGCTCGGACCCGTCTGGACGCGACATCCGCAAAACAAATCTCCGCGTTATTGAAGGGAAACCTTGATTGGGACTACGTTTTCGAACAAGCGGAAGAAAATTCTGTAACTCCGCTGCTTGGCCGCCAATTACAAGCCCTTCCGGCCGGTGCGGTACCGCTGCCGGTTTTGGAGCGGCTGAAAGATGCTTGCCGCGCAAACACCATACGCTGTCTGTTCCTGACCGCGGAACTCACCAAGATTTTTGATCTTTTTAATTCGCGCGGAATCCAGGCGATTGCTTATAAAGGCCCGGCGCTGGCGATGCAAGCGTACGGCGACATGACCTTGCGCCAGTTCGAAGACCTGGACATCGTCGTGCGCCAGAGCGACTTGCCGAAAGCAAATGAGGCGATGCGGGGGCTGGGATATCGACCCCGGTTCGACTGGATCGTTTCTTCGGGCCTTCCGTCTTCGGTGATCCCAGGTGAATACAATTACCGTGACGAAAAAAGGCGCATCATGGTTGAGCTGCACACAGAATTAACACTGAGGCATTTTCCGGAAGTCCCGGACCTGGAAGATTTTTCAAAACGTCTTACGTTTGTGAAACTCAACGAGCGCGAAGTTCCTACGTTTTCAGTGGAAGATGCGCTGCTCGTGCTCAGCCTTCACGGAGCCAAAGATTTTTGGGAACGGTTTTCGTGGATTGCGGACATATCCGAGTTGATACAGCGTTACCCCAACCTGGATTGGGGTGCGACCATCGAGCGCGCGAAAGCTCTCCAAGCAGAGCGCATGCTTCATGTCGCGCTCTTGCTTGCAGTGAACCTGATGGAGGCGCCGCTTGCTGATGAAATTCTGCCTAAACTGCAAGCGGACCGCACGGCAAACGAACTCGCGTCGGAGGTTTGGGCAGGGCTCATGAGGCGAAACTATATTTCGCTGACTGCGAAGGGCCGGTTCAACTTTCGCCGCCGAATACTGCCGGGAGCCTTCGATGGATGGCGCTACGCGGTACGACTTTCTGTGCTTCCGGCCGAAGAAGACTACGAGATGATACGTTTACCGGCTATATTCTCGCCCCTGTACATCGCCCTCCGCCCTCTCCGCCTTCTGCGAAAATACGGCTTTCGCTCAAGAAAAGCCTAGAAAACGCCTCCCTTTTCGATTATTGGTCAAGTTTCCCCACCGATATTGACAAGTACGAACGCGTCCGGCGTATCAGCGTTGACGCGTCGCGCAATACCAAACGAGACTAGCTGAAGGCAGCCCGTATTATTGGGCGAATTTGCACAGTTTGGGGGAGCTGCGCGGATACCCCCCTATCCCGCAGTCGCAAACGTAACCGCCAATGCACTTGGAAAAAACGGACGGAGTGGTTCATCCAGTTGAAACGCTGGATGGTTGTGTGCCGTTGCACATATCCATCGGCAGCGTTCCGCTTTCGCTTTTCATTCGTGAACCAGCGCTTCGCGAACCCGCCTCCAGGCGTTACCGCGAATTTGCCGATCATTCACAGAACGGATTTCCGATCGTTCTGAGAAAAACGGCAAAACAAGTTTGGGAGAGCGGGGAATTCTCATACCTGCTCGACGACGCGGGGCTTGTCCTGCGGTCGCAGGGCGCGGAGTTTCACGGCGTGCGTCATGAATACGCGCTGGATTCTTTGCTGCGCATTCTGTTGACCATGGTGCTTCTGCCTCAGCGTGGATTTCTCTTGCACGGCGCAACGGTAGTGCGCGACGGCCGCGCATACATCTTTTTCGGGCGGTCAGGCGCGGGAAAGAGCACGGTTGCTTCTTTGTCTCCCAAAGGCAGCGTGCTTACCGACGAAATTTCTCTGATCCGCTATTCCGACGGATGTTGGCAGGCCCACGGCACGCCCTTCTGGGGAGAATTCCGGGCGGCGGGCCAAAATCGTTTAGTTCCCGTAGCAGGTTTCTATCTCTTGAAGCAGGCCACCGAAGAACGCGTGGAAATTCTTTCTGTGAAGCAGGCTCTGCGCGCTCTATTGCCTTGCGTTCTATTTTTCGCCGGCGAAAAAAGCGCGCATGAAACTCTGTTGCGCACTCTGCTGGGGCTGACTCAAGAAATACCTTGCCACCGGCTTTATTTTCGCCGGAACGCTGAATTCTGGAGGGTGATTGCAGCATGAGCGGAGAAATCACGAGGAACCCAAAGCTTGCGTGGCGAGAAGTGGACGGCGCGATGGTGATTATTTCGCCGGAAGATAGCCAAGTCCATGAGCTGAACGAAACAGCCAGCCTCTTTTGGAAACATGCCGAAGGCAAAACGCTGGACGAACTGGTGGAAAGAATCTCCGCGGAATATGAAGTGGCACGCGAAACCGCGAGGGCTGACCTGGAAGAGTTGCTGGCCGCGCTCGGAGAAAAACAACTCATGTTCGTGGCACCCGAGGGAAAAGGCTAAGGCATGCCCAACACTCCAGTAATGGACGGCTTGATTCGCAGGACGGTACAACGTCACCTTCCGTGGAGCGTTCATGTGGATCTCACCTACCGATGTAACGAACGGTGCATCCACTGCTATCTGGATCACGAAGATCATGGCGAGATGAAGACGCAGGAAATCAAGAATGTGCTGGAACAGTTGGCGCAGACCGGCACGTTGTTTCTCACCTTCAGCGGCGGCGAAATCTTTTTGCGTGCAGACCTTTTCGAGCTGCTGGAGTTCGCGCGCTCGCTTCACTTCGATATCAGCCTGAAAACCAACGCGCTTCTGATTGATTCTGAACGCGCGCGAAAACTACGCGACTTAAGAGTGCGCAAGATTCAAATCAGTATTTACAGCGCGGAGCCGGAAGTTCACGACGCCATTACAAAGGTGCGCGGTTCCTTGGAAAGAACTTTAGCCGCTATTCGATTTCTTCAGGCCGAAGGCTTGCAAGTAAAAATTGCATGTCCCCTGATGAAGCAGAATCTGACCGCTTATCGAAACGTGCAAGCGCTGGCGGCGGAACTCGGTGTCCCGTACGTCCTGGACATGACCATTACCCCGAAAATGGACGGAGATATGAGTCTTCTCCAACTGCGCAGCTCGACCACAGAATTGTTGCCGATTTTGCAGGATGCCAGCCTGAATCCGCGGGCGTGTTCGCCGAACAGTTTGGAAGCGGAAACGATATCGACGGGCGGCGCGACGGGCAGCGCAACATCCAGCGGGATTGAAAGCCAGGCGTATGAGGATATCCCGTGCAGCGCGGGCCATAACAGTTGCTACATCTCGCCATACGGCGACGTTTTTCCGTGTGTGCAGATGCCCGTGGCTACCGGGAATCTGCGAAAGCAAACATTTGAGGATATTTGGTTCAGATCCGAGGAAATGAATCGAGTGCGTGCAGTTCGCGAATCGCAATTGCCTCTGTGCTCGAAATGTTCGATTCGGCAGTACTGCGAGCGTTGCCCAGGCCTGGCTCAGATGGAAGGTGGAGATTTGTTGGGGGCCTATGAGCGCGCATGCGAGTTGGCCGAACTCAATGCGCGGATTGCCGGCGTTGCAAATCCCGTCAGCGCCATGCATGCCGAGAAATCAAATAGTAAGAATACGTGCTCGATTCCCGTACCGACCGTTGTGCCGGAAGTGCGGATGGGCAGTAACTGAAGTTACCCCAGGGGAATGATGGAAAGAACGCAAAAGACATCGAACGCCGACGGAAAAAAATCGAAGAAGAAACGGCCTTACGTGAAACCGCAATGTTTTTCCGAACCAATTTACGAAACCTTGGCGCTCGCTTGCGGAAAGCTGCCCGGCCAAGGCGGCGTTTGCAACGCCGCGCCACGGCGCTCGTGACGCCTGCCAGGTTTGGCCAAACGTCAGTGGGAGGCAATAGGGCCATGTACCAGCAACACTCGATAATTGGACTTGAGCGAACGTCCTGGTGCCGATGGTGCGCTTTAGTGACGGCGCTCCTGATCGCTGCGCCCGTGATCGCGCGCGAACAAATTGTGTTGCAGAAATCAGGTAGCGACCCCCAAGCACGCGGCGAAGACGCGACGCTAAAGCAAGCATCACCGAATAGCAACAACGTAGGAAACACGCTTACAGTTTCAGGGGTAAGCGGCGCAAATCAGAATGCAATTCTTGAGTTCGATCTGTCGCGCATTCCCAATGTGGGTGTGAAAGCTGCTACGTTGACTTTGAACGTGGTCACGGCTCCGAGCGCTAGCGTCACGTATGGAGCTTACCCTGTTTCTGATTTTTGGCAGGCGAACGCCGCAACTTGGAACACGCGTGTGGCCACAACCATCTGGACTACTCCCGGAGGCGACGCTTCGACCACCGCCACTGGTACAGCAACAGTAAAAACGACCAGCACAACTGCTGCCTTCCCGGTTACCGGGGACGTGCAGAATTGGTACAACGGTAACGCGAACTACGGATGGCTAATCAAAGATCAAAGTGCGCCAGACACCAGTACAACGGTTTTTGGATCTAAGGAAGCTAGCAACGCAACGTCTCCCGAGCTGACGGTACAGTTTGTACAGAACGTGACCGGGTTAACGGCCACGCCCGGCAATGCTAGCGTCACGCTGAATTGGACGATCCCCGCTCTAATTGGTTCTCCCGTGGGCACCGAGACCTATACCGGAGTGGTTATCCTTCGCCGCGCTAGCTCTCCGGTGGACAAAAGCTCCTACCCGACAGACACCAAGGTACCAACGTTGTGCTCAACTCTCGGGACCGGCACGGTAGTGTTCGTGGACGCAACGGGGAAACAAACCTTTACGGACAACTCTGCGGATACTTGCGGTGCCCCGGCAAATGGCACCACGTATTTCTACAAAGTGTTTTTGCGCGATAGTTCAAATTATTATTCATATCAACCCATTACGAACGGCTCGACTTACACCGAAGAAATTTCCGCAACTCCCGCAGCGACCCTCGCCGCCCAGCAGAACACGCAGTGGATCGCTGCAACGTTCGCCACCGATCTCGCCAGCCCGTCGCTGATACCTGGGTCCGTAGCTGCCATGGGATCGCAAACGGATCTCTTATTTTTTATCAATGCTGTATCCGGAATGCGGGAGTTTGTTCCGATATCGCTGGGTGGTTCGATAGCGTCTCGTTCGCCTGTAATTGACGCCGCATCTTCGTCCACCGGACAGGATATCGATTATGTGACGGATCAGGACGGGTTGATATACGCGGTCAATACCGATTCAGGCGTGATCGACTGGGTGATAAATCCAATCACCACCGGTACTCTATCTCTGCAAGGCGGTCCTGCGGTCCAATTGGAATCTGTGGCAGGCGGGTCGAACGACGTTGTTTTCTTTGGCACGCGCAACACGACAACCACTACGGCAAATCAAATCTTTGCTTTGAACGGCAATACCGGCGCAAACCTCTCATGGTCTCCGCTCACCGGCCCGATCATGGTCACAAACAACAGCACCGCGCAAAACTTGGATATCATCAACTCGACGCCGCTGGTGGATTACGTTCACAACGTCATTTGGGTCACCAGCCGAAGCGCCTGCGGCACTGCGCAGCCCAGTCTTTGGCAGATCAATCCGACTACTGGCGCTACAGAAGCGATCGCAAACCTCGGCGACATCGATGCCTCGCCCACTCTATCCTTCAGCAGTGACGTTTTGTTCGTGGGTACAGTCGGTGATTCAATTGTAGGGACGACCTGCACGGCGGGAAACAGCACAATTTATGCCATCCATCCAACGACCGGCGCGACGATAGCCTCTTATGTATCTACCGACGGCCCTATCGTAAGCTATCCGGTTGTCCTCGGAAGTGCCCCTCCTTACATGGTGATTTTTTCCGGTTCGACTGCGGTACATCTGCTCACGATTGACACTTCGCGGCCCACACCGGCGTTTGCCCAGGTATGGAGTACGACAATTGCTAGTCCTTCCGCACCAATTTCCTACACCGGATCATCCTATGTGTATGTGGGATCGAGTGACGGTACGATCCATGAGCTTCTGCTGACCACCGGAGCCGACATCAAGGATGAGATTACCAACATTGGATCGACCAAGGGAACCGTCGGTGATCCCTCGATCGATGAAGTGATGTCACGCATCTATGTAACGACCACCGATCAGCGCGCTTACGCTTTTGTTATCCCATTTTAAAATGAGGAGGGTATGTTTCGCTTGACACACTCAGCCATCCGGCCGTATAGAAACTCAATATTTCTCGCTGCCGTTGTGCTTTTCGCGGCCCTACAATTCTCCGGCTGCCAGATGACCTCAGCCGACGGCGGTACTCCTCCTCCCGCGGCGCCGAGCGCCACATTTTCGTTTTGCTACAAGGAAGCTCCCAGTTGTGACAATGAAACAAGTTTCAGCGCCACCGCAACGCGCGATCTGGAAGTGAAAGTTTCCTGGCAAAACGTTCCCGCGGGCAGCCACGTTCAAACTCTGGAAATTCTGCTTCCCGGCGGCAACTTGTATCAACAAACCCAGATGACTTTTGGCGTGCAGCAGGGCTTCGATCAACCCATGGTTGCGATCCAGACTCTCCCGGTCGCCGGCACTTGGATTCAGCAGCGTCACCTGCTGGGCCAGTGGACCGCGCGCGTTTCGCTCGACGGCCAGCTAATCGCAACGCAGACCGTGGAATTGACCCCCTGATGGCCGCCACAGCCACCGTTTCGCAAGTTCGCGTCGCCGAAAAAGAACGCGCCGTTGCCCTTCTGGCAGGCGCCACGTCAGAAATCCCCAGGAAAATCCGCTCGCACGGATCCGTGTGCTTGCGCGTGCTGGGCGGAAGCATGACTCCCTGGATACGCTCCGGAGATTTGGTCTTCATCAAACGCTACGATTTTGAACGCGTGTCGGCCGGCGATGTAATCCTGTTTGAACGCGAGGGCCGATTTTTTGTGCATCGCATGAGTGGCCGCGAGCAAACGGTTCAAGCGGGCGAGAAAGTTGTGCGGTTAATCACCAAGGGCGATGCACTAGACGGGCAAGATACCCCTGTTTCTCCGGAGGAATTCCTGGGGCGCGCGACACGCATTAATCGCCGACACCGGCACATCGATCTTGAATCTTTCAACCGGATTGTTCTAGGCCGTATCGTGGCGCGCTTTTCAAGAATGAGCCCGTTGGTATATCGTCCCCTTCGCTTCGCTAAGCATCTTTTCTCTCGCTAGATGTTAATTCCAGGTTAAAGCTGCATGAATTTGTTTTGCGGGTAAGGTCGACGCCCAAAATCCTTATTCAGGATTGAACCCAAGTTCATTTGGGCCGACTCTAATGGTAGCGCGTGCTTTTCCGTGTTCCCTGTGCGTTTGCGCTTTGGAAGAGTGACTTCTGTTACCAATTAGATTTACTATTGGACGTTGCCCAATCGCCGTTCGCGTCGTAAATTAGAAAGTGCTGAAACTTAGCCTCAGCAATGATAACCGTCTCGAATAACCCGAAAGCCGCATAGCTCTAATAGAATTTCAGCTGTTAAGGGAGACTTTAAAATGAGCACAACCGCTAAACCAACTCCGGCATCCAGCGAAGGCAAACCATCTGAAAATCCGCTCAAAGCCTTGCTCGGCTTTGGCCAATCCGTATGGCTCGATTACATTCGCCGCAGCCTGATTTCCACGGGCGAGCTCAAAAGACTTATCGAGGAGGACGGCCTGCGTGGAGTGACTTCCAATCCTTCCATTTTTGAAAAAGCAATTACCGGCAGCACGGACTACACGAAAACACTGGAAGAACTAGAGAAGAGAAAAGATCTGGACGCAAAAGGGATTTTCGACATCCTCGCGGTGAAAGACATCCAGGATGCTACCGATACCTTTAAGCAAGTTTACGAACAAACGAAGCGCCGCGACGGTTATGTGAGCCTCGAGGTATCGCCTTATCTCGCGCACAAGACCTCGGAAACTTTGGACGAAGCTCGACGACTGTGGAAGCAAGTGGGCCGCCCTAACACGATGATCAAAGTTCCCGGCACAAAAGAAGGCATACCCGCTTTCCAACAGCTCATCAGCGAGGGCATCAATATCAACGTGACCCTGTTGTTCGCGCAGGATGTTTACGAGCGCGTGGCGGAAGCCTATATCGCCGGCCTGGAAGAGTTTGCCAAGAAGAGCGGCGATTTGAGTCACCTGGCCAGCGTGGCAAGTTTCTTCGTCAGCCGCATCGATACCCTGATCGATAGCCAACTGGAAGACAAAGTCAAGAAAACCACGGATCCCGCTCAACAGCAAAAATTGCGCCAGTTGAAGGGCCAAGTTGCCATCGCCAACGCCAAGCTTGCGTATCAGAGTTACAAAAGAATATTCAGCGGCCCACGCTGGGCCGCGCTGGCTGCGCGCGGTGCGCAAACGCAACGCGTTCTGTGGGCCAGCACCAGCACCAAGGATCCTTCCTTTCCCGACACCTATTACGTGGCGGAATTGATCGGCCCGGACACCGTGGACACCATTCCTCCTGCAACGTTTGATGCTTTTCGTGATCATGGAAGACCGCGCGCCAGTCTGGAAGAGAACATTGCCGCTGCGCGCGAGACAATGGAAACCCTCGCACAGGTGGGAATTTCCATGAAAGAGGCTACCGACAAGCTCACCGAAGACGGCGTGAAACTGTTCGCAGACGCCTTCGACAAATTGCTCGCTGCGGTGAGCAAACGAACGCAGAAAGCGGCTCCGTCGGCGGTAAATAACCTCAGCTATAGTCTTCCCGACGATCTCGGCCAAAATGTGAAAGCCACCCTAGCGGACTGGAAAAAAAACGATAAGGTGAAGCGACTGTGGGCGCGCGACGCTTCCTTGTGGACCAATCAAGACGAAGCCAAGTGGTTGGGCTGGCTCGGTATCGTGGAAGAACAAATCGCCCACGACGCTGACTTCAAGAAGATTGCAGAAGAAATCCATCAAGACGGTTTCACACATCTCGTTCTTCTGGGCATGGGTGGCTCCAGCCTTTGCGTCGAAGTGTTCGGGAAAACCTTCGGGCAGATAGCTGGCTATCCCGAAGTACACATACTCGACTCAACCGATCCCGCTCAGATCCGCACGCTTGAGAGCAAGATCGATATCGCAAAAACCATTTTTATTGTGGCCAGCAAATCAGGAACGACGCTCGAACCAAATATCTTCGAACAATATTTCTACGAAAAAGTGAAGCAATCGCTGGGCGCTGCCGAAGCAGGCAAGCGATTCATCGCTACCACCGACCCGGGCTCGCAAATGCAGAAAGTTGCCGAAAGCCACGGCTTCCGCCAGGTCTTTTACGGCGTGCCCAGCATCGGCGGGCGATATTCCGCGCTGTCGAATTTCGGAATGATTCCCGCAGCTATACAGGGTGTGGAGGTGCCAAAGTTTCTCGATCGCGCCGAAGAAATGGTTCACGCCTGTGCCTCCGTGGTTCCAGCGGATGAAAATCCCGGCGTGATTCTTGGCTCCATTCTAGGGACGCTGCAAAAAAGTGGGCGCGACAAAGTAACTCTATTTGCTTCGCCTGGCATTTCCGACTTGGGAGCCTGGCTGGAGCAGCTTCTGGCGGAGTCCACGGGTAAAGAAGGGAAGGGCTTGATTCCGGTGGATCGCGAATCCATTGGCGCCCCGGAAGTTTACGGAAAGGATCGCGTCTTTGCGTATGTGAGACTGGAAGACGGCGCAGATCCAAAACAAGATGCTGGAGTTTCCGCTCTCGAAAAAGCCGGGCAGCCCGTTGTGCGCATCCAAGTCGCAAACAATTACGAGCTGGGGCAGGAATTCTTTCGCTGGGAAATCGCCACCGCCGTAGCCGGTTCGATCATCGGAATTAATGCGTTTAACCAGCCCGATGTGGAAGCCAGCAAAATCGAAACGCGTAAATTAACTGACCAGTACGAGAAGTCCGGTTCGCTCCCAAAGGAAAGCCCCTTCTACGAAGAAAAAGGCGTCAAGCTTTACTCGGACCAGGAAAACGCCGCGGCTCTGAAACAAGCGGCGGGAAAAGACGCCACCTTCGTCGGATACCTGCGCGCTCACCTGAACCGCCTGAAGGCAGGCGATTATTTTGCTGTGCTCGGATACATCGAACGAAACGAGCCGAATCGTACGCAGCTGCAATCCATCCGCGAGTCCGTGCGCGATAAAAAGCGCGTGGCCACTTGTCTCGGCTTCGGCCCTCGTTTTCTTCACTCCACCGGTCAGGCCTACAAGGGCGGCCCGAATACCGGCGTATTCCTGCAAATCACTTGCGAAGATGCTGCCGATCTTCCGGTTCCGGGAAAGAAATATACATTCGGTGTCGTGAAAGCCGCGCAGGCGCGTGGTGACTTCAACGTGTTGACCGAGCGTGGCCGGCGAGCTTTGCGTGTGCACCTTACCGGCGATCTGGCAGCCGGGCTGAAAACTTTGCAACAAGCAATCCAACAAGCGCTTTCCTAATTCGTACCACAAAGACGGCATAGGCGGAGGGTAACTTGGCACAGAATTCTGACGGAGCGCAGGTCTCTCAGGAAACTCTTGGCCGGCCGGGGCCTGCTTGCGCGATGGTTATCTTCGGCGCGGGCGGTGATCTCACCAAGCGCAAGCTGTTTCCCGCGCTCTACAATTTGGCGAAAGGCAAATTGCTCCCTCAGGAATTTGCCATTATCGGCGTCTCCCGCGAACAATTTTCTTCCGATGAGTTCAGGCAGAGAACCAGCCAGGAAATTCGCCAATACTTAACCGGCGATGTCGATCCAGCTTCTTGGGATCAATTCGTCAAGCGCCTCTATTACATTCCCGGCGACTTCAAGGATCCTGAACTGTACAAAAAGCTGGGCGAAACTCTGGGCCAAGTGGAAAAAGAGCAAAACACGCATGGAAATTGCCTTTTCTATCTGGCCACTAGCCCAACGTTTTTCCCGATCGTCGTAAAACAACTTGGCGTTGCCAAGCTTACCGAAGAGCAGAACGGCAAATGGAAACGCGTGGTCATCGAAAAGCCATTCGGGCACGATCTCGAGTCGGCTGTCTCGTTGAACCACGAAATTGGACAGGTTCTCCGAGAAGATCAGATTTATCGCATCGATCACTATCTCGGAAAGGAAACGGTCCAGAATATTTTGGCATTTCGTTTCGCCAATGGAATTTTCGAGCCCGTGTGGAATCGCCGCTACGTGGATCACGTACAAGTCACCGTGGCCGAAGAGTTGGGTGTAGAAATGCGCGGAGATTATTACGAAAACGCCGGAGCGCTTCGCGATATGGTGCCCAACCACATCTTTCAGCTCATCACCCTGACGGCCATGGAGCCGCCGATTTCCTTCGAAGCGCAAGCCGTTCACGATGAGCAAACGAAAATTCTGCGCGCCATTCAGCCGTTGAATCCTGAAAGAGTTTTGGACCACGCCGTGCGCGGCCAATATAGCGAAGGCGAGATCGATGGCAAGCGTGTTCCGGGCTATCGATCGGAGGCCAACGTCAACCCGGCGTCGAATACGGAGACGTTTGTTGCGCTGGCTTTGAATATTGATAACTGGCGATGGGCGGGAGTGCCGTTTTATTTGCGCACCGGCAAACGTTTGGCCACGCGTTCCACGGAGATCGTCATCCGCTTCCGGCGTCCGCCCTTTGTGCTTTTCCGAAAAACTTCCGTGGAAAAGATCGCGCCTAACGAACTCGTCATAAATATTCAGCCGAACGAAGGTATTTCGCTCAGCTTTGAGGCCAAGATTCCCGGTCCCATCGTGCGACTCGGGGCCGTGAACATGGATTTTCAGTACTCGGATTATTTTGGCACCAGGCCTTCCACCGGATATGAAACTCTTTTGTACGATTGCATGATGGGCGATCCAACATTATTTCAGCGCGCCGATATGGTGGAAGCTTCCTGGACTATCGTGCAACCAATCCTCGATTTGTGGAAAGCGCTCCCACCGCGCGATTTTCCGAACTATGCTGCAGGCAGTTGGGGTCCAGAGCAATCGCTGGAACTACTGCGGCGCGAGGGACGCGAATGGCACGACCCGACTAAGAAATTGACCTCGCTGAAAGAAGCAACCGAAGGGATGTCTGTGCTTGGAACGAAGGCCTGATTGATTACTGCTGTGGTTCGCGAACGCGGCGGCACTTTGGCATCGGGCCGCGTCCGCTTTCCGAGATGACCAGAACGCGATCCTCGCCTTTTCAGAAAACAGCGTTACGAATAATCGATAAGTACTACGCGCGGTCTGTCTCGCAGGCTCACCTACACACGACAGACCACCCGGCGAAGAATTTCGTCCTATGAAAAGTCGCGAAGAAGCTCTGCGAGCCGTGGAAGGACAGAGCTTCGATGTTTGTGTAATCGGCGGCGGCGCCACCGGTTCGGGCTGCGCTCTGGATGCGCAATTGCGCGGCCTAAAGACCGTGCAACTCGAAGCCCAGGATTTCGCAAGCGGCGCTTCCAGCGCATCCACGAAGATGGTTCACGGAGGTGTACGTTATCTGCAGGATGCTATTCGCAACTTCGATTTCAAGGAATTCCTGGTACTCAAGGAAGCCCTTCGTGAGCGCGTTCACATGCTGCAGAACGCTCCCTTTCTTACGAACGTCAGATCGTTTCTGGTTCCTTGTTTCAGCTCCATGGACGTCGCGTATTTTTCCGTTGGCCTAAAACTTTACGACTGGATTGCAGGTCGCGATAATCTTGCGCCGAGTGTTTTTATCTCGCCGGAAGAGACCCATCGGCGCATGCCGGAGCTGGCTTCGAAAGACCTGCGCGGAGCGGTAGTCTATGCCGACGGCCAGTTTGACGATGCGCGTTACAACATCACCTTGCTCCAGACTTTCGCTGACGCAGGCGGCGAACCACTGAATTATGCAAGCCTCATGGCGTTTAAAACGGACCCAAACGGAAGACTGGCTTCCGCAATTGTTGAAGACAAAATCTCGCGCCAGAGTTTCACCGTTCACGCGCGCTGCTTCGTGAATGCCACCGGGCCATACGCCGACAAGATTCGCACGTTCGCCAAACCGGACTCTCGTCCGCGCATACGATGGAGCAAGGGCGTTCACATAACCCTGCCGCTGGAAGTTCTCGGCAGTCGGGAAGCGCTGCTGGTTCCAAAGACCGAAGATGGCCGCGTGCTTTTCGCAATTCCTTGGCAGGGAAGTTTGCTGGTCGGCACGACAGACGAAGAGGTTCATTCTCTTGCCGATGTCCATTTGCAAACAAACGAACGGGACTATCTTTTGCGCCATATCAATCGCTACCTCGCCAAGCCGGTAACCGTGGACCAGATCCTCGGCGGCTTCGCTGGCGTTAGGCCGCTCTTAACTTCGGGCAAGACCAAGAACACCCGAAAGCTGGCGCGAAACCACGAAGTGGAACTCGACACACAATCCGGCTTGGTCAGCATCATGGGCGGCAAATGGACAACCTATCGCGCGATGGCCCAGGACGCGATTAACGCGGTACAAAAATATCTTGGCATTCCAGTCTCGAAGTGCCCCACGATGAACCACCCACTCGTAGGCTCCGCCGGCTTTTCGGCGGATTATTGGCAAACTTTAAAGAAGCTCTACGCATTGCCCGAGAACACCGCGAAGCGACTGGCTGGACGATACGGCACCTGCGCTCCGGAGGTTTTGGAACTAATAAAAAAAGACCATTTACCTGCTGGCCTGCTATCCCCTGACACGATGTTGTTGCGCGCAGAAACGCTCTTCGCAATCCGTAACGAAATGGCTATCTCGCTGGAAGACGTGCTGATGCGCAGGCTCGGCATCGGATTCCGCCACTGGAAAGCATCTCTGAGCGCAGTTGCCAGCGTCGCAGATGTTTTCGCGCACGAGTTCTCCTGGACCCCAACAAGAAAACAAGAAGCCCTAACCCAGTACGTTTTGAACATCCGAGATTCGATGCAAAAGGCGGGTTTCGCCGAGAGAAGCACACCGCAGCCGGGGCGCAGCTAATTATTCATTGGCGAGGTTGACGCCAAAAATTCAGAAAGAAGTTGGCCGTGGTCTCAGATCTAATGCCGCTGCGCAGATCGAACTGGCGCCAGCAGCCACCGAAGAACGGGTTCCGCTTTCTCCCATAGCGTGTTGTGCAAGGCCGACCATCGTCCATCTTCTTCGTTGTTCGAGCGTTTTTCCGTATTCCCACGGACAGGGCCTATCGGAAGCGGTTCCTTTAGCCAAAAAACGAATGAGCACGTCACGCGCGCAAACCAAGGTGAAGCTGAGCTCATTCGCGCGTAAACCAGCGATCTTTTCGAAGCGCATTGCCGGGACAACCTCTGTCCATAGGATTCGAGCCAATTCATGCTCGCGCGAATTCGCACCACCGATGTCGCGCTCCAATTTGCGCCAAGCGCGGACGTCGCCGAGGTAGCCTTGGCGGGCAAGTTGGCCATGGCCTCCCTCGCACTAAACCGCGTCTCGGTGATTTCATGTTTGGCGATCGCAGCAGGCCTCGGACGTTTCCTGATCCCCGCCGAATTTATCCGCACCGGCGCACTTGCTGCCGCGGAACGCCCGAGATCAGCGATCATTTGTCCTACATCGACAAATCCCATAGTCGCGCTGTTTCCGCGCGGAAGGTTTGCCGTTCCAGTTTGCGCAGGTATCGCGGCGGCAGATTGGTCCGTCTTTCGCGCAATGCTCGCCACATAGCCTCGGCTAAACGATTGCGTGGCACCCTTATCAACTGGAATGCGCGCCGCATCCTCGGTAACCGCAAGGTCACCTACCTTGATATTCTTGGCGTCCGGATGGACTTCGCCAGAGAACCCCGCAGCCGCCGCGAAGGCCATCGGCGGTTTGTTCGAGACAGGCTGCATGGAAATCAAATTTGGACGCGGCACAAGGACCTGGGTCGCCTTCGCTGATGTAAGCGGCCTGTCCAAATCAAATTGCAGCTCGCGCGAAGCATCTTCAATCATACTCGTCGGCACGGGACGTATTCCGCTAGCCATCGCTTTCAGAAGCGCATGTTCGCAGAGCAGGTTGATTACCCGAGGAATTCCGCGCGAATAAAAAAACGCAGCCTCTGCGGCTTCGGGCGAAAAAATCAAATCATCCGAAGCACCAGCCATGCGCAAGCGCTGCTGGATGCAATCGCGCGTCTCTTCCTGGGTCAGAGGTGCTGTCCTGCAACGTATACCGACACGCTGTTGAATTTGACGCAATTCCGCGCGTCTGAGCTTGTGTTCGAATTCCGGTTGTCCGGAAAGAATTACCTGCAGCAGTTTGCCCCTGGCCGTCTCCAGATTAAGCAGCAGCCGAATCTCCTCCAGCGTGTGCGATGGCAGGCCTTGCGCCTCGTCTATAATCAGCACCGCGGTACGTCCGGTGCGGTAAAGTTCCAGAAGCCAGGCGTTCAAGCGCGCGAATGCGCTGTGGCCCTGCCCCTCGCCCGGAACGCCAAAATCCACAAGCATCAGTTCGAACAGCTCGCCAATTTCCAGATGAGAATTCACAAGCAGAGCTTTGGGCATGCCTTCGCGCTGCAGCCACGCAACCAAAGAGTTCAGGAGTGTCGTTTTCCCAGTGCCCACGTCGCCGGTAAGCAGAATCAGACCCTGGCGTGACTGGATCCCCGCGACCATATCGCTGAATGCTTTCTGGGTTTGGCGCGTAAGAAATAAACGCCTGGGATCGGGGCTAACGCTGAAGGGGTTCTCGCGCAGTCCGAAGGATGCAAATAGGGCCCTGTCCATAACGTCCTCAATGCGGGGAGTCGTAGTCTACTCCGAACAAGGGACATGCAGCAAGGCAAACCCTCCGGGGAGCCCAGCTGGCTCGAATACACGCTGGACCGGAGACAAGCCTTAGCGGCGCTTACTAGTTTTATGTCTATTCCGCTGTGAACGTTACGATTCTCACTCTGGAGACTGCTCCGCCCGCTTCACCAGCCCACAGTTCCAGGCGATAGTCGCCCGCTGGAAAGGTGTCAATGGGAACCTTTAGGGCCAAGGGGATTACCGGATTTCCTTTTTGCTCAAAATTCGCCACTGGAATTCCGCCCGTTGACAGCACTTTCTTTCCCGTCTTCTGATCGATCACTACGTATTCGCATCCAACGGTTGGCGGATTCGCGTCCACCAGATGTGGATCGTAGATCTGCGCGTAAAGCACGACCCGCTCGGTCTTCTTGAAGTGGTTACTGCCCGAAGCGGTCAGTTCCACCCCTTGCACAATCATCGGCAGGCGATCGGCCAACAGGTCTGCATCCAGATCGCTTTCCGTGTCGGAAATACGTCGCATCTGGTTGCTCATCGCTACTCCGCTCAGGCTAAACGTCGTCCCATCGTACGGTTCGATCACCAGGGGAACTTCGTACTTCCCGAATTTCTGTCCACCACCGGAAAGCACCACATCCAGTTTGTACTGTCCCGGAGCGATGGAAAATTGGTTCTGATAGCGCATCGGAGCCTGCGTGAACTTTTGCCAATCGTCCTTTTCGTAATCCATAGTGATTTCGTCGCTAAACCGCGAAGCCACCGATCCATCCGTCCGATAGGCAATGCCCAAAACGTTCACATCGGCATGATATTTCCCCTTCACCTTTTCGAAATCGACGGTTGAGGAGGGAATTTCCATCGCCAGGTTTATCCGCGCTTCATTCGGTGAAGTATAAAAGAACGGCGCTTGCAGCGAGCCTCCCGACGTCGGTGCCGCGTTCGCCGCGCGAGTCTCAAGATCCTTCACGATCGGCTTTCCAGCCAGCGGGTCGATCGGTTTTCCGTTGCAGTACCCGCTGCGCGCTCTCACGTTTGCCGCGCGACCCGCCACCTTCACTTTCAGCGTGTGACAACTTCCTTCGTCTGAATGACCCGGGACGTAACCCAGCAGGTAGTATTCATCCTGCTCAGCCGCGATTTTCTGGAGTCCAGCGAACAAATCGTTTGTGTTGAGAATTGGAAATCCGCCGGTCCCTTCTGCCAGTTCATAAAGCAGTTGCTGATTTATGGACGCAGACGGCGGGAAGGGAGGAACGATAGACCGAGGCTGCGCATAGTTAGTGTATCCGTAAGCTCCGCCCGGACCGCCTCCTCTGCCTCCGCCCCCGGTGCCACCAGTTCCGCCTGTACCACCTTTACCTCCGCCTCCCGTGCCGCCCGTGCCGCCCGTTCCACCTCCGCCCGTGCCACCGGTTCCTCCGCCTCCGCCACCGTGTCCACCACCCCCGCCCCCACCGCCTCCGTGTTGAAAGTAGGCAGGTTCACTCGGAGAAGATGGTTGATAAGAGGCCAACTGTAGCCTGGGTCCGGCTGGTTCGAACGCTTCGTTTTGGATTGCGCCGCGATGGGAAGCAAAGTTGGAACCATCAGACGAATTTCCCGGAATAACCGACATCGGAGTTGAAATCCCGCGCACGTCGAGGGGGTAAACTGCCACATTTGCTTTATTGCAAACATCAATTGTCGCTGTTAATTCCGACTGGCGTTCCGGCGTAATCGCAAACCCGGAAGTAAACAGGATCATGCTCTTTCGTCCCGGAATGCTCGAAAGACTTTGCGCCATGTTTCGAATTGCAAGCAATAGGCTCTGTGCACCAAAATTCATCATGGTTCGATCCAGCATGGCCGAACCAGCGCTCGACGGCCCGGCAGAGGGATCTCCATTAACCCCTGCGCCAATAGTCGATGTCTCGGCATTCGAGCTCACCGCCGAGGTTCCGATCGTTTCCACAACCTTTTTTAGTCGCACGGGATCGGCTGTGAAGTTCTGCACGATTCTGATGCTTCCGCCGAATTGCACTACCGCCATCACGCGATCGGGACCCGCGTTCTGATCGATAAATTTTGCAGCCGCAGCGCGCGCCTGAGGCTGATCGCTGAACGCCATGGTCGAGTTGTCGAAGAACAAAACCAGGTAGCGCCTTTGTGCGGAAGCAGGTGCGCTAGGATTCACGCCGAAGGAGAAATTCACAATCGGTTGTTGCTTGTTGTCTTCGTAAACCTGAAAATCCTCAGCTTTCAAATCGTGCACGTAATTGCCTTTTTTGTCCGTGACGATCACGTCCACGCGCACCGCTCGCGTCTCGCTCTTGATGGTCGGTAGCTGCGTAATCGCTTGGTCGGATTGCTGCGCCGTGGAGCTTTGCGACGACTGTCGCGCTAACAAGTGTTCGCCGAAGCTTCCCAGCGCCAGGAACGCTAACAGCAGAAATGTGTATAGGGCCCATCGGCGATGCCTCATTGTTGATCCTCCGTGTTACGGTATTTCGATCACGCCATTTCTTGCGGAAAGGTTAGCTGCTTTTGAGTCTCGCATAACCAAGCGCACGATGTATCCGCCCGGCTTCACGTCGAATCCGATCTTTACGGTCATGCCTGTTTGGGTCAGCCGCTGCAGCGTGGCGTCCTTCAGACGCAGTTCCACATTCTTCTGGTTACCGGTAATGAAATTTCCGTTGCGGTCGAAGAGTGCTGCAACGAATGACAAATCGTCGGAATTCCTTCCTTGCGATTTTTCGAAACGCACTTGCGATACGTCCACGTGGGTCAATACGGAGAGCTTCGCATTTACCGCGTCACTCTTGAAATATTGTAGATGCAATTCGATGGGCACGCCGCGCTGTTCCTCCTGCGAAAAAACGGCCTCCTCGAGATCTTGCTTCGCCGTTTCTTCCGGAGTCAGGCCGTGTTTCGGCGCGAAGAATCCCTTACGGGCCTGAACGGTAAAGCTACCTTTCTTTGCAATCGTGACTTTGATCGAGTGAAACTGGCCATTAAATTTCAACGCTTCCGGAATGAACGCCAGGAGGTAGGAAACTTCCGGCACCGTGGCGGTCATGCGGAATCCCGCGTCCAGATCGTTGCTGTTGTGAAAATAAAAGCCGCCTGTGCCATTGGACAAATCCATTAGCACGTCCGACTGGCGCTCTTCGGCCGTGACCCGGTAGCTCAAGTCCAGCGCCATTGCGGCGGAGTTGGATGGAACCGCAGCAGGACGGCTAATATCTCCGATTGCATCCACGGTGTAGAGCCCGCGTCCATCCAGGGTGTTGATAAAAACGTTTGCGCGATTGGCTTTATCAATAACTTCTGAAATGTCGTATTCGTGATTCGGCGTCAGAAATCCCGGCGAGACCAAGACAATCGTGCGCTGGCCGGGAAGCGCCGAGATCCGGCGAACCACCTCGATCAGTCGTCGAACCGCATATTCGGTGTTGGTGTCGCCAGCGTTAAGAAGTTCCATGGCCGTCGAACTAACCAAGGTACGTGCCTGGCTTGCTGCCGTTGCGCCGCTGAACCCGGAACAGGCTATCGCGTCGTCCGTTGCGACCTCCAGTGCTTGATGGTCATTCTTATTCTGAATCAGGTCGGCTTCATAGTAGTTCATCGGTGGACATTGGCTCGTGCCCGAGGG
>Ga0209420_1000373_pt1 | contig 24717 bp, 24 predicted proteins | sample BlaSpr_A8_OM1_O1_FD_187972 | JGI IMG/M metagenome (GOLD analysis project Ga0209420, IMG submission 187972) | Forest soil microbial communities from Thunder Bay, Ontario, Canada - Black Spruce, Ontario site 2_A8_OM1_O1 (SPAdes) (version 2) | ecosystem: Environmental > Terrestrial > Soil > Boreal...
TGCGCCACGGGTTTTACGTTTCTTGGGTACGGCCACGGAGGGTTCCTTTCGTTGTTTGAATGCCGGGACAATCCGGCCGGCACAGTAATTTGATGGGCAGGCCCAGCAAAATTTCCTGGGCGATGGCCGGCGCCAGATCAAGCTGGCGGTGATCGAGCGGCAACTCATCGTCGCCGGGGCGTTCGCTGAAAACCTGCTGCAGCGTAAGCGTGACAGGCCGGGCGAAAGAACGCAAGCAACGGTCACATTCCAGCTCGATTTCGGTAGTGAGGCGGCCTTTTACCGCCACGCCGGTTTCGAGGCGCGTAATGGTGATGCGGCCGTCGATGGGAGCAGTGAGGGTAATACCCTTAAGGGTGGGTTGCTCGCCGGAAATTGCATATTCCCGCGAATACCCGATCGCCTCAGCTAGAATGTCACTAACGTTGATGTGCATTGCACTCTTGGGCAAGATTATACGTTATCTGGGGTAGTTTGGCAACTGAAGCTTTGGCGCTGGTGCGCGTGGCCGGCCTGAGGCTTCAAGCTAATGACTTGAGGACTCGGGTCGGGCGGGCCCCGGGCGCGTTGGGTGCACCCGGGGTCCGCAGTTCGCGGTAATCATCGGCGATAGAAGTTGTTGCCTTCCTGCCGCCAGCCACAGGCGAGCAGAGCCAGGGTTACATCGTCGCGAGTGATTGTGCTCGCGACGTCGACCATCTTGGCCGGCATCGTCACTGCCCGTTCGGACGCTTGTCCGAGGGACAAGTGCCCGTCGTCGTAAGTCGACCAGCAGCAGTGTTCAACTGAACTCAGCAGCCTGCGCCATACGTCATCGTTGCAGGGAGTGAACACCACGGACTCGATGATCATGACTGCGGCGTCCGGGCCGAAAGAAGCAGTTACCGTAGCGCCTCGATCTGCGACTTCACATCCGGGCAGCTCTTCCATCGTCAGACGCCATATCCAGGCGCCCTCAGGGTCCTCACCGCGGTTAAGCAGCTGGCAACGAACCCGCTCGACGAGATATCGGTATACCGCGTCCCTTGAGTCGCTGGGCTGAGGCGTTCTGAGAATGGATGGCATGATCTACTCCTGGGTATTCTCGGGTATTGGGAAGACGTGGTGATACTATTCGTGATGCCGCGCGCCTTTTGTGTAGATTTTTGAACCTAAATATAATATCATTATTTTAATTACTTGTCAATCTAGCGGATGAGGCCGAGGTTGAATAAGAGAGCCCAGATCATGCCAAGCGGAATGATGGCTAATGCGATGCCGGTAAGTGCGAGACGGTCGCCGGAGTTGACACGGTGGCCGCGACGGCCGGCTACCATGAGGGCGAGGCGTAAATGTGGTTGGGCGAAGAATATAACGCCGATGGCGAGCGCATAAACCGGCGCGAAGGCGGTCAGGCCGAGCAAGGTTTTAGTAGTGCGACCGGAGACGTGGGCGGCCAGCTGCGGCATGGTGGGAACGAGAATGGCGGTCAAGATGAGACTTGCGAGCATGATCTTGGCAGCCGAGCGGCGGCCGTAACTGATGGCACGGCGATAATTGCGCTGGGCTTCGGCATGGGCGGCTGTGTGATCAGGCTGAGGATGCACCGGGCGGTCGGCTGACCGGGTTGGGCGCACGGCCGGTTGTGGCGGTGGGGCTGTGCGTTCACGGTCGTAATGGATGCGGGCGGATGGGTCGCTCAGTATGGCATAGGCCTCGTTGAGCGTGCGCATGGCCTCAGCCGAGCCGCCGGCGTCGGGGTGAGCGTGTTTGGCGGCCGCGTGGTAGGCGGTTTTGATTTCGGCGGCCGTAGAGGAGGTTTTGACGCCGAGGATGTGGTAATAATCGGCGGGGCCGGGCATCAGCGTTTGGCCCGATTACGATCCGCGATGCGGGTGAGTCGGCGCTTGTATGGCGGGCAGCATTGGTAGTCGATTTTGAAGCCCATAGGCACATTACATCATACATCCCGGGTGGCGGCTGTCGCTACCCGGGCGGAGGTCCGATCACCTGCTTGACTTTATAGATCATTCATGATTATATAGCGTCACCTTTCCATTGGCGCGAGTGAGGAGCGGTAGATGGCCAGAGGAACTTCACAACTCGAGCGGCGGCCTCGGGACTTGCAGCTCGACGGAGTGATTATGCTAGTCCAGATGTGGCTCGACGACCCAAGGGTGGCTGCACGGCACAACCCGGGCGTAAATGGTGTTTTCAGCCTGGCTCTGGGGTTTACCGGCAGGCCCTACGTTAAAGGAGTGGCGCTTCAACTGCAGCTGGAGCCGGCCCTGGCCACAACAGTTTGCCGGCTTGCTAAAGCGGCTGGTTACTCGGCCTGGGCGGAATCACGCGATCTGACTATCCAGCTCTACAACTAATGCCTAACGTTCCCGCAGATGGACCTAGAGGCAACCAACGATTCGCAGGGCTACCGTATTTTAGCGGCGCCCCTGCGGATCATTTTTTGTCATAATCCGGTTGCTCGCTGGACACGCTACTTCGCCACAAAATTGACGAGGCGCCGGGGAACAACGACAGTGTTGGCGATTTTTTTGCCCTCAAGCCGGGCGGCGACTTTTGGCTCGGCGGTGGCCAGATTAATGAGATCGGCTTCGCTCGCGTCCGCCGGGGCCGCGATTTGGCCGCGGACCTTGCCGTTTACCTGGACCACAATGGTAACGAGGTCGTCCTTGATGAGCGCGGGGTTGTAGGCCGGCCAGGGCGCGGTGTGCACGCTCCCCTGTTCGCCAAGTTCGTGCCAGAGTTCTTCGGCCAGGTGCGGTGCGGCCGGCGCGAGCATGAGGATGAGGGTACGAATGGTTCGCCCGGCGAGGTCCGGCAGGTTGCGGATTTGGGCGAGATTATCCGGTGAGTTCAGGTAATTAACATACTCCATGAGCGTGCTGACGTAGGTGTTGAAGCGCATGCCGGCGAGGTCGTCGTGGACTTTTTTGAGGGTTTTATGGGTGACGCGGTCGGCGGCGGTTTCGGTGATGCCGCCAGGCAAGCCGGCGGCGGGCCGGGGTTCGCGCAATTGCTGCACCAGCGCCCAGACCCGGTAGAGGAAGCGTGAGACGCCGTTTAAGCGCTCATCGCTCCAGGGGGTGGTTTCGTCGTAGGGCGCCATAAACATGATGTAGAGGCGGAAGGTGTCGGCGCCGTAGCGAGCCACAATGTCGGTGGGATTTACCACGTTGCCGAGTGATTTCGACATTTTGCGGCCGTCCGCGGCCAGCACAATGCCCTGGCCACGGCGGGCGGCATAGGGCTCGCCAAGCGGCACGAGGCCCTGATCGTAGAAAAATTGGTGCCAGAAGCGCGAGTAAAGCAAGTGGAGCGTGGTGTGTTCCATGCCGCCGAGATAGATGTCGACCATGCCCCAATAATCCAGGGCGGCGCGGGCGGCGAATTCGTGCTCATTGTGCGGATCCATATAGCGCAGCCAGTACCAGCTGGAGCCGGCCCAGTTGGGCATGGTGTCGGTTTCGCGCCGGGCCGGCCCGCCGCATTGGGGGCAGGCGGTGTTCACGAATTCGGGAATGGCGGCGAGCGGCGATTCGCCGGTGCCGGTGGGCTCGTAATGTTCGACTTCGGGCAGCTTTACCGGCAGCTGGTCGTCCGGTACGGGCACAGCTTCGGTGAGCAGGTGGATTTTCCAGGCTATGAGGCCATGATTTTTGATGCGGCCGAGATAATCGGGCGCATAGGAGCCAAAAGCGCTGCGCTGTTGCTCGAGCGATTTTCGGACGCCGGTTTCAGATACCCCTTCGATCCAGTCATTATCACCGTGGAATTCTTCAACGCTCGCGAATTGTTTCGCTGCTGCAACCTCCACCGCCACCTTTTCACCGGTTGGTTTATTAACGAGCTCGAGCACATCGCCCGGCCTGATATCTCCGAAAAAGCGGCCGGGTTCTGCGGGATTCAGCGCCCGTGATTCAACGGTTTTAACCTGGGCCAGAATAGCATCCCAGGTTGGCTGGTCGTAGAAGCTCAAGCTTAATTTGGGCTTGGCTGACCTGGCGGCGCAGTGCGGGCAGTGCACGATTGGGATCGGTTCGCCCCAGTAATGTTGGCGCGAGAAGATCCAGTCGCGCAGGCGGTAGGTGGTGGCGTGACGGCCCAGGCCATGATCGAAGAGCCATTGCACAATAGCGCGTTTGGCTTCGGCCGTGGTGAGGCCGTCAAATTGGCCGGAATTTACCAGCACGCCGTCGCCGGTGTAGACGCGGCCTGTGAGAAACTTTTCGACGGCATAGCGATGGAGCGGCTCGGTGATGTCACGCTCAGCCTGATCCCGTGACACCCATTCGACGGTGAATTTCTTTTTTTCAGACTCGTCGAGCTGCTGATCACGGCGCTGGTCGCTTTTTAAGCGCAAATGGACAAATTTGACCGTAACATCATGCCCCTCCTGCTTGGAGAAGGCAAAATATTTGTAATGCATGGTTTCGGCGCCGGTTGCGAGCACTTCGACGTCGTGGTAGCCGGTTTCTTCGGCGACCTCGCGCAAGGCAGTGGTTTCGGGCGCTTCATTGTCTTCGATGGTGCCGCCGATAGTGAGGCGGCCGCCATATTTGGGGCCCCAATTGATCGTGAGGACTTCGCCGTTATCATTTTCAACCACGGCAACAATCTTGTGATGCCGCTTATACTCTTTGAGATCTCTGGCATCGTCGCGGACCATGACCGGATCGATGACGTTGATGACCGGTAGATTAAAGGCTTTGGCAAAGGCAAAATCACGGTCATCGTGGGCAGGCACGGCCATAATGGCGCCGGTGCCGTAGCCGGCGAGCACATAATCAGCGATCCAGACCGGCATTTTCTCGTGCGTAATGGGGTTTTCGGCATACGCGCCGGTGAAAACACCGGTTTTGGGCCGGTCTTCTTCCTGGCGATTGAGGTCGGTTTCGGATTGCGTTTCTTTAACATATTGTTCGACCGCGGCCTTCTGCTTTGGTTCTGTGATCTTGCTCACGGCGGGATGCTCGGGCGCCAGCACAAGGAAGGTGGCTCCAGCCAGTGTATCGGGACGGGTGGTGTAAACGGTAATTTTTTCACCTGCGACCTCAAAATCGATTTTGGCGCCCTCGGAGCGGCCGATCCAGTTGATTTGCTGATCGGCGATGCGCGGCGGGTAATCAACGGATTTGAGACCATCAACGAGCCGGTCGGCGTAGGCCGTAATTTTGAGCATCCATTGCTTGAGCAGCTTTTTTTCGACCGGCGTGCCGCAGCGCTCGTGGAGGCCGTTCACAACCTCTTCGTTGGCGAGGCCGGTTTTTTCGAACGGACACCAGTTAATTGGCATCTCGGCCTGATAAGCAAGACCGTGTTTGAAGAATTGCAGAAAGAGCCACTGGGTCCATTTGTAATAGGCCGGATCGGAGGTATTGACCTCGCGCGACCAATCAAAGCTGAGGCCGAGCGCTTGCATTTGCCGTCGGAAAATGGCGGTGTTGGCGTCCGTAACGTCTTGAGGCTTTTGGCCGGTTTTAATGGCGTAATTTTCAGTGGGCAGGCCGAAGGCGTCCCAGCCCATGGGATAGAGCACGTTGTAGCCGAGCATGCGTTTGTGGCGGGCCATAACGTCGCCGATGGTGTATTCGCGCACGTGGCCCGCGTGGAGGCCGGCCGCGGACGGGTACGGAAACTCGGTGAGCATGTAGTACTTGGGCCGGGTGGCATCGCCGGTTACGGCCGTATAGACGCCGGTGTCAGCCCAGATTTTTTGCCATTTCGGCTCGATGGTTTGGGGATCGTACTGCTTCATAACTGGCTACATATTATAGGTATTTCCGGGCAGATGGCTAGTTGCGATAGTGCGCTTACGGCCGGGGCGGGTGTTTACTGTTTTGGTTTCCAGTCGCCGCCATTGAGCCGGTTTTTTGAATTCGCGATCCAATCGAGCGGTTTACCGGCGCGTACGGCGGCCCAGAGTTGTTTGCCGGATTCGGTTTTCAGTTTGGCGCCGACCTGCAGCCGGGCAGCTTCAAAGGCATCGGCGATGTCGTGTTGGCCGCGGGTGCGTTGCTCGGCGAGTTCGGCATCGCAATCGATGTAATCAGCATCTTTTACGATTTTGGCTTCGAGACTGGCCAGGTTTTCGTACTCGAGCCAGATGTCGGCCAGTTCGGGCTCGAGACTCGTTCCTTGTGCCATGTCTTTAATGGCTTCATCCTCATGGCGTTCGGCGTAGAGGCGCGAAACGTAATCAATATCGCCGGCTCGCGATTCGGTGATGTCGTGCGCCAGGGCCATTTTGAGCAATTTGGCCTGATCCACGCCGCCTTCACGCTCGGCCAGAATGAGCGCAATCCAGGCGACGCGGAAGCTGTGCTCGGCATTGTTGGCAAAACCGGGTGTTTGAAAGCGCACCCAAGTGCGCTGCATGAGGCGTAAACAGCCGATTTCGTAAATAAACTCGACGTCGCGTTGGTACGGATCCGCTGCCATGCCATTCTCCTGATACCCTACCACTATAGCATCTTGCTATGATGGGCGAAGGTAACGGGAGAGGGGAGCGTGTCAGTGCTAGGAATTGATGATGTGTTGCGGCGGGTGCGCGAAGAGGGTTTGCTTACCAACCTGGGCCGGCGGGAGCTGGACAACCCCGAAGGCGTGGGCGTGGATTTGCGGCTGGGCCAGGTACACGTTATTACGGAGGGCGGCGCCTTTATTGAAGCCGACGGCGCGGCCGGACTGGGCAAGCGCAAGGGTGTGCAGACGGAACTCGTGGGTGAATGGCGCGAGGGCGAGACGCAGGAGTTTGTGAGCATTGAGCCGGGCCACTATTACATGGTGCGCACGATTGAGGGCGTGAAGACGCCGCTTGATCTGATGCCGGTGGTGTATCCGCGGACGACGCTGTTTCGTGTGGGCTTGGTGCTCATTGCCAGCAAGACCGACCCGGGGTACGAGGGGCCGCTGGCGTTTGGATTGAAGAATTTGAGTAATTTCCCGGTGCAGCTGCAGCTCGGAGCGCGGATTTGTAACGTTGTGTTTCATCAGATTGCGGGGCGGGGCACCGCGTATCGCGGGCAGCATCAGGGCGGCAGAGTGGCGATCCACGAGGAAGAGCGGCAGGTGTAACTAGATAAAATCCGGGAATTGTTTGCGCTTGCGGCGGAGCCAGGCCGGGGATTGGCGGACGAGCTTTTTGACATCGGCTGAGTTGGCGAGGAGGAGCTTCGTGGCTTCTTCGGTAAAGACGCCGTTTTGCGAGCCCTTTACAAGCACGACATCGCCGGGCGTGAGCATAGACTTGAGGTAATTGCCGGCCGCCACGGGTGAATCGGCCGGCTTGAAGCGCGTGGGGTCGAGGCCGGCCTTCACCGCCGCCGGGCCGAGATGTTTGTTTGCGAGTTCGCCAACGGTTACGAGCAGATCAACGCCGGCCGCGTGAGCGCCAACTTCTTCGTGGTAGCGCTGGGAATCCGGGCCGAGTTCGTTCATGGAGCCGAGGACCGCGATGCGGCGGCCGGTGGCCGGGGTTTCGGCGAGCGTAACGAGCGCGGCCACCACGGCGTCGGGGCTGGAATTATAGGTGTCGTCGATGAGGCGGGAGCCGTTTATGCCCGCCAGCGGATTCATGCGGCCGACCACCGGGTGGACTTTGGCGACGCCTTTGGCGATCTGCTCGTTGGTGAGATCCAGCTCGTGAGCCACCGCAGCGGCGGCCAGCAGGGTGAGCCGCATATGGCTGCCGATAACGTGCGATTCGGCCGCGATTTTACTTTTTCCAAAGACAACTTTGTCGCCTTCCCAGCGAACTTCGGCGTGGGCGCCGTAGCCAATAACGTGCGGATGGCGCTCAAGATAGCGGTCGCGATATTTGGCCGGCACGGCGTCTTCGTTTACCACCACTGTTTTAACAGCATCAGCCAGCGCCATTTCCTCTGCGGCCACCTGGTCCAGGCCGCCGGGGAAATATTCCATATGCTCGGGGGTGACAGCGGTGATGACGCCAATATAAGGCTTCAGATAGGTAAGGGTATGAGGGATCTCGCCGGGTTTGTCGGTGCCGATTTCAATCACGAGCAGATTAAAGGGAAACGGCCGGTGCAGGGTTACCTCCATACGAATGAGCACGCTCATCCAGGAGATGGGATTGAATATATGGGCCGGGAGCGGAATGTTGAAACAGGCCAGCGGCAGGCCGATTTCATCGTTGAAACTGCCGTGCTGGACGAGCACCTGGTATTTTTCGCGCAAAACGGTGGCAATCGCCAGCTTGGTGCTGGTTTTTCCTACAGCGCCGGCCACGCCGACGATTTTGAAGTGGCGGGCGCGGAAGAGGCGGCGGGTTTGGAATTCAAACAACCGCGCAGCGAGGCGGCGGAGGCGTGCTTTCATGTGGTTATGATAGCAGCTATAGTGGGAGCGAAAGGACTTTCATGGCTAAGACATTACATATTCGCGGGGGAAAACCTTTGAGCGGCCGGGTGCGCGTGGCCGGAGCCAAGAACGCGGCGACAAAGATGATGATCGCGAGTCTTTTAACAGCCGGTGAGGTGGTGCTGGATAACTGCCCGCAGATTGAAGACATCACGATTACGGCCGAGATTCTGGCGGCCGTGGGTTCACATGTGCGGCGCGAGGGCAGCCGCTGCGTGCTGGAGACGCCCCACATTACCTCAACGAAGGTCACCAGATTGTCGCGCGCCAACCGGATTTCGGTGCTGGCGCTGGCGCCGCTGCTGCACCGGGCGGGTGAGGCTGAAGTGCCGGTGGTGGGCGGCGACCAATTGGGGCCGCGACCGGTGAATTACCACCTGGAAGCACTGGCGCAAATGGGAGCCGTGATCGAAGAAACTGAGGCCGGCTACAAGGCGGTGGCGCCGAAGGGCGGCCTGCATGGCGCAACGATTGCCTTGCGGTCGCCGAGCGTGGGCGCGACCGAGACCGTGATTTTAGCCGGCGTGCTGGCTACCGGACGAACCCGGCTTGAAAACGCGGCAGTGGAGCCGGAGATTGTTGATCTGGTGATGTGTTTGCAGCAAATGGGCGCGATTATTGAATTTGGCGCCAACCGCACGATTACGATTGATGGCGTGCACAAACTGCACGGCGTGCATTACAGGGTGTTGCCGGACCGGCTGGAGGCCGCCAGCTTTGCCAATCTCGCGATTGCGACGGGTGGCGAGATCGTGGTGGAAGGCGCGCGTCAGAGCGAGATGGTGACGTTTCTTAATACGGTGCGGCGGATTGGCGCTGAGTACGAAGTGGAAGATGGCGCGATCAGCTTTAAACGGGGCCGGAACGGCCTGATGGGTATTGAGCTCGAGACTGACACCTACCCGGGTTTCGCGACCGATTGGCAGCAGCCGCTGGTGGTGACGTTGACGCAGGCTAAAGGGATCTCCGTGGTGCACGAAACCGTGTACGAGGACCGTTTTGGCTACACGGAGGACCTGAACCGGATGGGAGCTGATATTGGCGTGTTTGCCAAATGCCTGGGTGAGTTGCCGTGCCGGTGGCGCAACCGGTCGCTGCGGCACTCGGCCGTAATTAAGGGCCCGACGCCGCTGCACGGGGCGGAGATTACGATTCCGGACATCCGGGCCGGTATGGCGCAGGTGATTGCGGCGCTGGTGGCCGAGGGTGAGAGCGCGCTTACAGGCGTTCATCATCTGGAGCGGGGCTATGAGCAGTTGTGGGCTAAACTTCAGGCTGTGGGCGCGGAGTTTGAGCTGCGGGAGTAATTTGCCCGGGTAAGACGAGGGAGGGCGTCGGGAACCCTTCTGAGGAAGGTATTGCACAACTGCTACCGGCGCGCTTCCCCGATTTGCCTGTCTGGCTCGATTACGGCGTGGGGCTTGGGGTTGGGCCGGCCGTTACCCCGAGAGCGGCTTTGAGCGTGGCGAGCGCCTGCTGCACCGTGGCCTTGAAGGCAGTGTCGGCGGCGGTCACCGCGGCCTGGCGGGCCTGTTGCAGCGTGCTCAGATCCGGGCTGGAGCTTTGAGCGTTTTGAATGGCAGTGTTAAAGGCGGCGCGGGCGGCCTGTAGCGCTGACTGCAGAGTGGTGCGGACCGTGGATGGAGCGGCGCCGGACTCACAACTGGCTTTGGCGGCGGCAAGCGCATTGGCAACGGCTGTTTTGTAAGTGGTGGCGGCGGCGGTAATGGTGGCCTTGCGACCGCTTAAAGCGCTTTGCAGGCCCTGTTCGTACGTCTGGTTGGCAGCATCAATGGCGGCGCGCTCGGTGTTGATGGCCTGGTTTACGGTGGCCTCAAAGGTGGCGATAGCCTGCTGCTGGGCCGGCGTGGTGGCTTTGGCCGAGAGGCCGGTGAAATCTTGTTTACGCTTGCTGTCGGCGGCGGCGCGGGCGCCGGCCAGTTTCTGATTGAGATCACTCAAATTGGTCTTGATTTGGCTTGCTTCCTGGCTGTAGCTGCTCGTGAGCTGGCTGAAACGAGTGGCGGTGGTATCACCGATCGTGGAGTTAACGGCCGTGAGGTTGGTGCAAAACTCGGCAGGCAGCGGTGATGCGACCGGCACTTTCAGTGGCAGAGGTGTGTTGATAGGGTTGATGTAACGGCCGGGTGCTTTCGCGGCCGGCGTGGGCGTGGATGAGACCGGCAACACGGGCTGTGGGCTGTACCGGGGAGTGGCGCCGCCCTCGGCCAGAACCAGCTGCGGCACCAGCAGCAGGCTGGAGCAGAGCGCCATCACAAATCTAGAATGTCGCATTGGAGCTGCCCTCCAGATTGGCGGCGTCGGTGTCGGTCTGGGTGACATCGTTGGCGGAATTGTTAGCGGCGGCGCTGAGGCTGATGTCGGTGGCGGCGGCCTGTTCACTGACGGCCGCGGCTGAAACCGCCAGACCCGTAGCCGTGGACGGTGTGGCGCCGGTTTGCGATGCCGCCACTGATTTGGGCCGGTGATCGGCCTGATAGATCGCGAGGCCGGCCAGTACCAGGACGGCGGCGACCAATACCAGTTCGAGAAGCATGGCGACCCCTCGCTGGTCGTGAAGATAGCTGGTTTTCATTTTTGTTTTGCCCTTAATGGTTGGGCTTATTATTGCACTCAGGCTCCATACGTCAAGTGTGGACCTTCTGTGACCCGGGCAACCTCAGAAAAGGCAGCCCGGGTCACAGTTGTCGTCGAAGGTAACGGCGACTTTGGCCGTTTAGGGTGTACAATCCTCCAATCTGGAAGTGGCCAGTGCTCTGCTGCTGGCGGGTGTGGTTTGACATGATGCACTCCTTCACGGCATTCTTCGCGGCACATTGCCGACATTGTACTTGAGCTACTGCAGCCTGATAAGCTGCGTCTCGCCGGTTGACCGGTCCTGGAGAAGGATATCCTGATTGTTGCGGATAGCCTTAACAATGAACAGGTAAAGCGAGATGGCCCGGTTGACGATGTCGGTCTTGCTCAGGCCGGTCATGCGCTGGAGGAGCCTCAGCTCCCGAGCGACCTGCTTGAGCAATGCCACCGTAATTCTCTCGGTCACGCGCTGTGATCGAGTTCCGCCGGACCTGATGCGGCCCGGCGATCCCATTCCTATTGTCAATCACCTCCAATCCCAATAGGGTGCGGATGGCTAAATAATCCCATAGGACCGGGCGAAAATCAATGGATCGGGCCGGCCTAGAACAACGGCGGCCGTTCTCCCTGGCCTTGCAGCAGGCCGCCGTTAACCGTGGCTTCATCGAAGAAGGCCGGCGGATTCAAATACAGCTCGGTGTTCATGGCAATGTCCTCGGCCGTTACCGCGCCGGCTGACCCGGCCGGACCCAGCCGGCTGAACAGGATGTTGCTGGCCATCAAAAAGCCGTTCACATCGAGCACCGGCGTGGTGACATTGCACGGCGTGGTGAGGCTGCCGTTTGCGATCATGCAGGTATTAATGGTACTGGTGGGGCCGGCGGGGTTGCCGGCGAACAGGTAGGCGTCGACCCGGGTTACACCGCTGTCGATGCCGATGTTTTGATCGGCGATGACACCGAGCGAAGGCACCGTGGCAGCCGTGGTGTTGGCGCCGGAAATGGTTATGGGCCCGGTAATTTCCACGCTGCCGGCGGTGGCCACGATGGTTATCTTTTGATTGATCTGGCCCGAAAGCTGGAGCCGGCTGCCGCCGAAGTAATAGACGCCTGCGCCGCCGGTGGTGGAGCCGCAATTCGCGCCCACGGTGGTGAGACAGCCCAGGTCCACACTTACCGTGCCGATGCCGCCGATGGTGCCCTGGTTGGCGCCGCCGCGGCCGTTTTCGGCAGCGGTGAGCAGATCGGGCCGGCAGACCGCCGCGTACCCGCCGGGGGCCGGCGCACCTCCGAGTTTCAAGGTGTCGGTGCCACCGCTATTGCTCGCAAAGCTGCTGATGGTGCCGGTGGCCGCCACTACGTACTGATCACCGGACGCGGCGGTGTTGTTGCCGGTAACGGGCTCGGCCGTGGTTGAGAGCGGCAGGTCGCACAAACCGCCACCGGCCTGCACGTCGCTGCGCTGCCCGACAACCGATGGGTACGCCGGCGACGCCACCGGGATACAGAATGGCGCGGTTTGAGAATAACTGTTGAGGTCGGCGCTGAATTCGTGCACAACATCGGCCTGGAAGCAGATGGAACCGCTGGTGGCGCTGACGGTGAACTGGGCTGTTTGCTGCTGAAGTGTGGTGCCGGCGGGTACATTGTTATATTCCCACCACCAATGCTGCACCTGGCAAACGCCCGGCGGGGTAATAGCGTAACCGGCTGCACAGTTATTGGTATTAACGCCGCTGGCAATGCCGTATGGAGGATTGAGCGTGGCGGGATCGGCTGTCCAGTTGGTGGTGCCGGCGGGAGTGGCCATTTCGAGGTAGACGGTGTTAGAGGTGGCCTGCCCGACATTGCCGGTGGAAGGATGAATAACGTAGGTCTGGCCCGGGATTACGGACGTCACGGCATTGCCGGCCGTGTCAAAGACGCCGCCGAGATAAGCTTTCATGTCCATGTCCGTCGGCGCTGCCAGCGGCTCGAATGTGCCGGCGATATTGCCGCACTGGCGGGCCAGCCGAAATAACGTTCCATCCGGATTGGTAAAGACTATGGAATCGAATATATAGTACTGGGGATCCCCGCGCCAGGCGAGATCCATTTCATCACCCGGATCAGCCTGGCCGGGAGCAGCCCGGATGCAGGTCGCCTGTCCGCTGGTGCAAGCGTGGGCGGTATCGGGCGTATAAATCGGATAAGTTTGAGAAATGTCCCAATTAACCTTGCCCGCAGCTACATAGTCATTAATCTCGGTCTCCCAGAGCGTAAAGTTAGCCTGCGCATAAGCCACCCCGGCTTTCCAGGTACAGGTGGTGCTGGCAGTGCCGGTATACCACTGACACAGCGCCGGCTGAGACTGTCCCAGCATTACGTCAATAATGAACGCGGCCCCGACCGCACCATAGTAGTACTGGGTATCATTATTGCTTTGGGACAGATAACTCTGAAATTCGGCTTCAAACTCCGTAGCGTAGGTAGCCGAAGGCTGGCCGGTGTAGTCCGGGAAACCGCTGTTGCATCCGGGGCAGGCCGGCATTACACCGTTGCCCAGTACCGGATCCTTATCATCGCCGGACCAGAAGTTCTGATCGGTGAAATAACCGTCACAACCTTGCCGCCCAAGGATAGTAAAACTGCAAAACGGGTTGAAAAAAGCAGCCTTGGCGCGCCCGGGATGCAGAAGGGTAATGGCGGCAATACCAACGACTAACACCGTTGCCAACGTGAAGCCAAGGCCATGCCACTTACGGAATTTGAATGAACGTTTCATAGGCCGATTGGCTCGTTGTTCTTAATGTCCTGGATGTCCTGCTCGTATTCCTGTGGTGTCCCACCGAGTGGATCGCTGTTTCTGGCTGACGAGATAGTAACAAGCTGCTGCAGCAACGGTATGAGCTGCTGGCGTTCGCCGCCCCGGTATCCGGCCGAGACCTCGCCCTGTAGCGCGCCCTCCTGGTTATCGGTCGGGTCGAGCTTGATCGCCTCCTGATAGTCCTGTATGGCGCTGGCGTATTCCTGGAGGTTCGCACGTGCAGTCCCCCGGTAGAGGTAGTCTTCCGAAAGGGTTTTGGTATCAATTTTGTAGGTGCCGGCTTTCTGACCGTTAATGAGCTGGGTAGCCACATTGTCGGCGGTTTTAAAATTTACCCCGGCGGATGCGTTCGTCAGCTCAGCCTGGAGTTGCTTTTCCTTAACGGCGCGCTCGTGGATTTGCCAGATAACCAGCCCGCCACCAAGGACCACAACGCAAACCAGTAATGTGACAACCTTAACCCACTTGGGCAGGTGATGATGCTCACGCTCTACGATTGGCATGTAATTACTGACACCTCAGGCTGTGAATACAGCGTGTTTTCATTCCTTATAATGCTTATGATAACTTGGTTTTGCGCAAAATGGTAGCCTGGATACTGCCCGGCACCAGCAAGCGTGGCTTTTTTGTGTAATTATTGAGCTATGTCCAAAACGATTGATGATTTTGGCCTGATGAGCCGCCGCGTCTTGAATATGTTTGGCTTTTTGTCGTTTCTGGTGATTGTGGCAGCCGCTGAGATTTTCTTTACGCATGCATCGGAAGCGGCGTCGCCGTGGATATTTGTGTCACCGGAGGGCAACTACAATCTATGCCTGGACGATAGCGGCTCCGGCACCACCAACGGCAACAAAGTCGATATCTGGCCGTGCAACGGCACCGAGGCTCAGGAATGGACCTATAATTCGAACCATACTATTACGGATTTCGGCAAGTGCCTGGACGTGTATCAGCAGGGCACGGCCAACGGCACCAAGGTTGATTTGTATCAATGCAACGGCGGCTCAAATCAATATTGGACCTACACCGGTTCGGATACTCTGGTGAGCAAACAAAGCGGCGATTGCCTGGATGACCCGCAGGGCAGCACCACAAAAGGCACTCAGCTGCAAATATGGGCCTGCAATGGTAATACCCAGCAGTACTGGTACTACGAGACCAGCCCGACTCCGCCGCCGGCAACCCCGGTGCCACCGACGCCGCGGCCCACCGTTAACCCAACACCCACGCCGGTGGTGCCGGTGTCAAACCCCGCGCCGGCGCCCGGTGGTGGCACGGGCGGGGGTTCGGGCGGTTCCGGCGGCGGGAGCGGAGGCGACACGAGCGCGGCCGCAACGCCGACCACGCCCGGCAACTTCACGGCCACGGCAGCGAGTGATAACGCGGTTATTAACCTGTCGTGGACGGCGTCGAGCGATGCGGCCGGTATCACCGGATATCAGCTCGAGCGCTCAATTGATAACGCCACCTGGACGGTTCTCTCGTCTGATATTACGGACGTCACCTACTCCGACACCGGCGTGGATTTTGGCGTTCATTACTACTACCGGATTAAAGCGCTTGATGCGAATGGTAACGCGTCGGCTTATGCCACGGCCGACGCCATAACGGCCAATTTCGTGGGCACGGCCACAAGCACGTCGGGCTCAACTTCATATACAAGCAGCGACGGCCTGGTAACGGTAATGTTGCCGGACGGTGCGGTGGACGGATCGGTTGATTGCAGTGTAACGCCTGATCCGGCCACCAACTTCGCCACCGGTCAGCGCAAAGTGGTGGCAGGTCCCTACGAGCTCTTGTGCAAGGACGCCAACGGCAACACCGTTACCTCATTCAGCCAGGCGCTGGCGTGGTCGGTTAACCTCAAGAACCGGCTCAAAGGCGTGACCAAACCCACAGCCTACACGGCCGGCTCGAGCAACAACCTCAGCGCCATTACCAATGCCAAATTTAACCGCTCGAGCCAGGTGATGACATTCACCACCACCACGGCCAACGATGTGCTGGTGCTGGCGACGGTGACGCACGGCGTGCCGTGGAATCTGGTGGTGATTATCCTGGTGGTGCTCGGCGTGATGGGCGGTGTGGCCGTGATTATTCTGCGGCGGCGCCAGAAACTGAATTACGACGAATACTTGAGAACGAAGTATTACAATTTGTAATATGCTTCCCTGCCGATTTCCCGACCTATGGAGAACGTGGTAAAGTTTCAGATAGCGAAGTAGCAGTCTTTCGGTAATAAATATGGAAATAAAAAGCTTTCTAATTGCAGGTGGTAACCCTACGGATCTTATCTGGAATTGTCCTGCCGGGGAACGGCTCGGGGTGGCAAAAAGATATCTGGGTAAGGTTGAGCAGGTAGGATTTGTATCTGTAGATAACGGGCTCAAGAAGCTGACGATGATGGGGAATGAGCTCTGTGTCGATGCTATTCTTGCGCTGGCACATGACGGGTCGTCTGCCGGAGAGATTTTTGCATCAAGCGTTGACGGCCCGGTTTCATATATTAACAACGTTGTAACAACTATCCAGTTCCGTTTACCCTATAAACGGGATGGGAATACGGTACTTTTTAAAGGGATCGGTTATCTTTGTACCGAGCAAGAGTCTGAGGTCTCAAAGGCGGCCGCGGTTCGGTTGGCCAGACAGCATAACCTTCCGGCTTTTGGTCTGGTTTGGTACGGCAAAGGTAGCATTGCACCGCATGTGTATGTAGCCAAGATGGGGTCTTTTGTCCACGAGACCGGCAGTGGATCCGGGAGCATCGCCGTGAGCATTGTCACAGGATGGGAAGCTATCACTCAACCGTCAGGGCATTTTATAACGGTGCGCCGGGACGGCGACGTCTTCGAAGTGGCCGCAAAGGTCAGCAGGCAATTATCGTGACAAAAGCGATGCGTGAAATATTAATACTGGGATCAGGAGTCTCCGGCCTTTCGTGTGGTATTTTGCTGCTGAAAGACGGTTTTAAGGTGACGATTTGGGCGAAAGAGTTTCCCCCTCATACCACATCGGACCGCGCCGCAGCATTTTGGTACCCATACCTTTGTAACCCGCCCGACAAATCCACGGCCTGGGCGGGCGATACCTTGCGCTATTTGAGGCAGTTTGTCCTCAACGAACCAGAAAGCGGCTGCGCGATGCGTAGTATTACCGAAGTTTTCGATCATCAGGTTGAAAATCCCTGGTGGGCAAATGCTGTCGAGGAGTGGCACCGGCCGCCGCAGGAGGAGTTGCCTGAAAATTACGTCGACGGCTACCAGACTCAGGCTGTTCTTATGGATACTACCCGGTATATGGGATGGTTGCTGAACCAATACTCGAAACTTGGCGGTAGACAGCGGCAACATGAAGTTACCAATATTGGTGAGGCATTTGCGTCGTATGATATTGTCGTTAATTGCACGGGTCTGGGTTCCCGGGAGCTCTTTGGCGACAATGGGGTCTACCCCATCCGTGGTCAGGTGGTTATGATTAAGTCTAACGGTTTCGACCAGATTATTGCCGATGACACAGGGCCGAATAGCCTGGCTGTTATCATTCCGCGCCTCAGCGACACGGTGCTCGGGGGGACGACTCAGGTTAATGATTGGAACCTGGAAATCGACCCGCAAGATACGCAGGATATTCTCCGTAAAGCCGCGGAACTTTCCCCCGTCTTCAACAAGGTGGAAATAATTGGTGAAAGCGTGGGGCTCAGACCTGCCCGGGATGAGATTCGATTGGAATTGGAAAAATTCGGCGCGAAATTTGTGGTTCACAACTACGGCCATGGGGGGTCCGGCTTTACCCTGTCGTGGGGCTGCGCGCAGGACGTCCTGGAAATAATTAAGCGACTTTAAATTAAGCGCGATCTTGAGCGGTGCAGCAGAATCAGGGCACATGCAATAGCCGCACATGTCACCAGTATTAGTACTGCCACATCCCGCCCCAGCTGATCGGTTGAATTGTAGTACATGGCCATTTGCAGTCCGTGGTTGGCGTACGTGAGAGGTACAAACGAGGCGACGTTTTGAAGCCATCCGGGCTCGAAGGCCAGGACGCCGACGCCTCCGGCGATAAAAAACAGCGGCAGGGCGGTGTTGGCAGAGATGGCGTGAGCTGCCTGAATTTTCTTGACAGACAGGCCCGCTACCAAACCCAGACTGGCAGAGAGCAGCGCGGTCAAGGAAATGAACAGCAGTACGTTCGGCTCATATCTCCAGGACGGCAGGTGAGTCCAGCCAAATATGAGACAGATGACCAGTTCAAGCAGGCCGGAGCATAGCCCGATCAGAAATCCTGCCAGGATTGTCCCGAACACTATCTGCGTGTTGGTGACCGGGGACAACATAATCTCCTTTATGGTCTTGTACTCGAATTCGCGGGCTGTGCTCACTGCCGTATTTACGAGCCCTGATATCAGCACCATAAGCAGTAATATCGGTACGACTTCGTATTGGAACAATTCGATATCCCGATGTCTCAGATCGCTTTCTTTGACAACAACTTTTATGGGGCTGGAAGGTCCCTGGAGCTGGTAGTATTGCACAATCGAGGCCGGCACAGAACGTCTGATGTCGTTGGTAAAATCAAGGTTGAGATTATTGATCTCGAGGTCTACCGGCGCCGGCTGGTGGGTGGCAACGCGTTGCGAGAAATCGGCAGGGATGGTTATGACCGCTGCCACCCGAAGGTCCTTAATGAGTCTTTGCGCTTGCGCAGGAGAGGCATCGGTAACGCGGAACACGTCGGCACTATGAATTATTTGTGACATTGTTACTCCCTGCTGTCCTTTGTCCAATGACACGAGCGCGACGGGGCTATGAGAAACTGCGGCAGCAGCAAAATACCCTGCCGCCAGGAAGGCGAGCGGGGGAAGCAGCGAGGCGGCTATAAGAGACCGATTGCGCAGCCAGACACTGATGGTGTTTTTACAAATTATCCAGATGATACGCATTAATCCACGACCGATCGGCGTAGTAGAAGCACAGCAGTTATGGCAAAAATAGCCGCGAAGCCTCCTAAAACGGCAGCGTTCCAGGCCCCAAGCGTGTTGGTGGCGTAATTATGAAATGCATGCTGCTCACCGGCAATAGCATAGGCAAGCGGGGTAAGCCTTGATAAAAACTCAATGGACGAGGTATCGAATGAAGGAGGGCCGAGAGGGCCGCTAATAAAGAAGACGAATAGCGATGATCCAAGCACGATCGTTGTGATTAGCCGCCGCTGCCTCGCCAAAGTACCGATCAACGTTCCCAGAGTGCTGAATATTACCAGGGTCAGAAGCGCATAGACTGCCATCTCGCCCGGATGCACCGGACGCGTCTTGAGAGCAAACACGAGCACCAGCAATACAATGCAAGCTGCTGCAAGAGCAACCATAAATGAGCCAATCATCTTTCCCGCAATCAGCGCCCAGCGGGGGGCCGGCGAGAGTAATAGCTCTTTCATGGTGCCCAGCTCCCATTCCCTCGCCCAGGATGTCCCGCTTTGAATGGCGCCCCCAATAGCGAGTGCCAGAACGAAGACAGAAACCACTATATATGCAATATAGCCTGTGTCATGATCGTACCAATCGGTTTCGTGGGGTACGATATTCACCAGTTCGGGAAATGCCTGGGCATAAAAACTGGTGATTGATAATGGGATAGCACGTCTGATGTCGGCAGTAAAATCGGTGTCAAGGTTGTTAATTTGAACCGATACGGGGACTATCTGCCGGCGCTGGACGCGCATATCGAAATCGGCTGGTATCGTGACTACTGCGACAATTTTCCCGGCCCGCAGCTGACTGGCGGCCATCTGGGGTGTCGTCTGAACCAAATTGAACGAATTTGCTTTGCTCATTGAATTAAAAAGCTGTTTGGCGTACGTACCCTGATCAAGCATCACAACTGCCGTCGGGGCGTGGTCAGAGGGCAGCACAAAAATAATGAACAATAAGAGGTACTGCAACGGAATCATGATCAGTGTCAGCAAGAAAATTCGCTCGGTAAGGCTTATATAGAAGTCTTTTTTTGTGCAGGCCCAGATAGTTCTACTGTAGTATATGATTGCTTGCATGGTTACTTTTTGGTATACAGCTAATCCCGGAGCGTCGCACCCGTTAACTTCATAAATACATCATCAAGGTCAGGCTCGCGAAGCTCGATCTTCTTAACTTGCCCTTCCCAATAGAGCATTTTTACGAGCGGCGCGACCAGGTTGGCCGGGTCAATTGCAGTAATTGTTAAGCGATAACCGTCTTGAGTGACGGATGTAACACCTTCCATTGATTTGATGTTGTCGAGTTTGTGAATCTGAGTGTCTGTTTCAATGACAATGACGCTGCCGCCGTACATTTGTTCAAGATGTTTCGGTGAGTCCTGGATAATCAGTTTGCCGTGATCAATAATTGCCACCTGGTCACAAAGCGCTTTTGCTTCTTCGAGATAATTCGTAGTGATAAGTACCGTTTTACCCTGGGCACGCAAGGCAAGTACATAGCCCCATATAGCGCGTCTGGCCTGAACATCCACGCCCATTGTAGGTTCGTCAAGATAGATGAGTTGCGGGTCATGGAGCAGCGCCCGGGCGATGGCCAAACGTCTTTTCATGCCTCCGGAAAATGTTCTTACCAGTGAATCCATCCGGTTTTCCAGCTGAACCGTTTTCAATATTGCGATGATGCGTTGTTTTTTCTCTGTACGTGGCAGCCCGAAGATGTCGGCGTGGAAGTCTAAATTACGATAAGCGGACAGCTCCTCGTAAAGCGCGGTTTCCTGTGGAACAAAACCAAGGATTTGGTGTACTTGCCGGGATTTTTTCCTCACCGAAAGCCCCATCACCCGAATTTCACCGCTCGTCTGCGGGCTCAGGCCGCTTATCATGTTAATGGTTGTGGTCTTTCCTGAGCCGTTTGGACCGAGCAACCCAAAAATCTCACCCTGACGCACCGTTAAGGTCAAATGATCAACGGCCAGGTTTGCGCCATAGCTTTTACACAAATCAACGATTTCTATTGCCGGTGGGAGGGACTGTGATAAAGGCGTCGTCACTTGCTGCGGCGCACCGCCCACCGGCGCTGTCGCAATAGCAGGAGTCACGTTATCAGCCGTCAGTTGAGGCGAAGGCTGGGCTGGTAGTTCGGGTGGCGGTGAGACCGACCCGGACTGCGGAATGGCCTCAGGGCGAGGGACTTCCGGGCCAGCGGCAACCGGTGGCTGGGTACCCTCTGCGCCAATACCGACGCCATACTCACCACCTGCCTCATTCGGGGGCATCGCCTGATCATTCATTACCCCGAATCATATCATATATTCCGCTTAAGCCAGGGCGGAAAACGGCCGGGCAGTCGTAATGCTCGTTTTTGCGGTGATCGCGGTCGTGCTCTGCCATGTCATATTCCAAATGATGGTGGAGCAGAAGAATCTATATCAGGAACTGGCCGAGCGGTTGTGGAGGTGGGCTCTTGGCTTGAAGGATCAGGAATTTGCCTTGCATAAGCTCTGAAAGATTTCAGGTCTTATGTGGGCCTGGTAGCGGGGCTGCCGCTACCAGGGGTGCCTACCTAGGCTTGCAGGTGATCGAGTAGCGGCTCGACACACCGGAGGGCTGTGGTGATACTTGCTTCCGGGCCATGAAGGTAGAAGTCGGGCGCATCGCGCCAGATTGGACCGGAGGCGTCGTGGCGGATGGGGCCCATGACCATCTCGATTCGGCTCTCATTGTCGAGGCGCCAGATGATGCGGTCATTGTCGGGGCCGACTTCGATGGCGAGATCCGGTCTGACCAGCCGGGCTGTGGCTGCCATTTCCTGCAGAGCGTCGTTGGCGCCCGACGTGGGCGGTACAGCGTCGCAGATGCCTGCACCGTACGCGCTAAGGCGTTCGTCAGTACAAGGTGTCCCAGTCATGGGAGCCTCCGAGTAGTTTCGAATAATTCTGACTTGCTAATTATAGCATATCTTGACCAAACAAGCAACCACCCCAGACGACTGGGATGCTTGCGAGAATAAAACGCTTGTGTTTGGTGGAGCATATCGGATTCGAACCGATGACCTCTGCAATGCGAATGCAGCGCTCTAGCCAGCTGAGCTAATGCCCCATGAGCCGCCGGGTGCGGAGTGGAACTGGTATATTGTGACCCGCAGCTTGGGGTTCGTCAATGCGCAGCTAATCGTTCCAGGTGAGTTCGGCCGAGCCGAGACGGAGCATGTCGCCAGGCACCGCGCCCTGGCGGCGGAGTTCGCGCGAGACGCCGTTTTTACGCAGAATATCGTGGAGCCGGATCACGGCTTCGGGCGAATCAAAATTGGTGCGGCGCGCAAAGCCTTCGAGCCGCTCGCCGGTGATGCGCCAGATGTTTTCCCCTTCCGGCTCAACGCGCCAGAAATCGGGCAGGCTCGTGGTATCAATAACCGGGAGCTCGGCTGCGGCTGCGGCCTGGACCTTGCGGGCGGCCTCAACTTCGGTGAGCACGGCGTCGAGAAGCGGATCCAGGCCCCGATGCGCCACGGCCGAGATCTCAAACACCGGGCTGCCACTGGCCTGTTCAACCGCCACGCGCCTGGCTTTAAGTTCAGCGGCCGGGAGGTTTTCAATTTTCGTGAGCGCGACGAGGAGAGGGCGGTCGCTTAAACCGTGGCCGTAGGCGCTAAGTTCATCGCTAATAGTGCGCCAATCGGCTACGACATCGGAACTGGTGGCGTCGATGAGGTGCACGATTACGGCTGTGCGCTCGATGTGGCGCAGGAATTCGTCGCCCAGGCCCTTGCCGGTGCTCGCGCCTTCAATGAGGCCGGGGATGTCGGCCACGAGAAACGAGGCGCCACGGTGGTTTACGAGGCCGAGATTGGGCGTGAGCGTGGTGAAAGCGTAATCGCCGATTTCGGGGCGGGCGTTGGAAATAACCGACAACAGCGTGGATTTGCCGGCGTTGGGCAGGCCGACGAGGCCGACGTCGGCAACCAGCTTGAGTTCGAGCCGGAGTTTACGGGTTTCGCCGGGTTCGCCCAGCTCAGCGTTGCGGGGGGTTTGGCGGGTGCTGGAAACGAAGTGGGCATTGCCGAAACCGCCGCGGCCGCCTTTGACAATGACGACCTCGGGGCTTGCTTCGGTGAGGTCGGCCACCAGCTGCTCGCCGTCCCAGACTTGCGTGCCGGGCGGCACCGTTACCGTAATTGGGCCGCCGGATTTGCCGTGCCGGCGATTGTCGCCGCCGGGCGCGCCGTCTTCGGCGCGGATGGTGCGGGCGGTGCGGTAGGAGCTGAGCGTGCTTGAGTTATGGTCGACGAGGAAGATAACATCGCCACCGCGGCCGCCGTCGCCACCGTCGGGGCCGCCTTTGGCGCGGTATTTTTCGTGCCGGAAGCTGGAACGGCCGTCGCCGCCCTTGCCGGCCCGGACCTCAATTGTGGCGGTGTCAGTAAATGCCATATCAGGCTTATTGTAACAAATGGCTATAATTTTTGCTTTTTGCAGGTATTATGGTATTATAACTGCCCAACGCATCTAACTCAGGCGTTGTTCTTCGAAAACAGGGGGCACTGTATGGAGACTGTTGACCAACAGCAGATGCCGGAAAGGCTGGAAAGATACCGGCAGCGCCTGGCTGAGCTCGACCCTGATTTTGGCCCCATGGCGTTTCGAGCCTTCTGCTGGTTTTTGTGCTCGAAGTGGGCGCCGCTCGTGCCTTCCGGGATTGGCGGCGTTATTGCGTGGTGCATCTTGCAGGAGCGGATCGCGGTCGTTCAGACGGCTGGGCACACCTATTTCCACCTCGAGCTTGTGCTGTGGCTGTGGGCGGCCGCCGGTGCAGTGACAGGTCTGATTATCGGTTTCGCTGGACGGACTACCTTCCGCTGGCGCCTCAAGATGAAAGGAAGTGAGCTCAATGGAAGACCATAAACAGGGATCTCTGAATCGCAATGAGCGACGCGCAATCAAGCGAATCGAACGAGGCGAGAAACGCCTGGATCGTTTTCGGCGATTCAGGGGAGGCATAAGAACCCTCTTCGGTTCCACGGGAGGAAGGCTTCCGCTTTGCGTGCTGATCATGATGCTCATACTCGGAGGCACAGCGGGCTTTGTGCTTGCGCTGGGTTCATACAGCAGTCCCAATATGCTGCCGACGGGCCTGCTCGTCAGTGACATCAGCCAGGGTGTGCTGTATGCCGGGTCCATGTGGCTCGTGGGCAGACTCCTGCTGCTCGGGTTCGGCTGGTTGGTCAAGTACTTCGAGCCGATGGATTCACGAGCTGTGACAACCTGGACATCATCGATCCCGGGGTGGGTATGGGCTACAGCTTTCATGCTGGGACTTGCGCTGGTAGGGGCGGTGATCGGCTACGTTTCAGCAAGCGTGTACTTTGTGACAACCCTGCATCTGTCCGAATCGAGCCTTGGCCCGCAGGATAAGGTGCTGCCGATCGCCGGTATCGGCGGCGGTATCGGGCTGATGATAGGCCTCGTGTTGGTCTTGAGCCGACGCAAAGCCTGGATCCGAGTGCGTCAGGGCCGGCCGGGTCGCAATTAGAGGTGATGGAGCATGAACGCGTCCGGCCCGCGGGGAGAATTCTCCTTGCGGGCCGGGCGGTTTATTTTTGGACTAATAAATGTAGAGGAAGTCGCCGGCCGGCACGGTGCGCTCGGTAACGCGGTCCCAGTTGCCGTTGTAGTTCATCTCGGAAATGGTAACCATGCTGCCGGAGACGCTTTCAACGTAGGCGACGTGTCCGTAGTAGCCGGCGCCGGTCCAGGCGATAGCGCCGGGGATGGGCACGGAGCCGACCTTGAAGCCGGAAGCCTGGGCGTTGTAGTACCACTGGTTGGCGTTACCCCAGTTGGAGGGTATGTTGCGACGGCTGGCAACGTACCAGGTGCAGTAGCCGAAGGCGTAGCCGTTGCCGGAGTATTGGAACTGCGTGAGCGCGGGCGCGAAGGTGGCGGCGCCGAGGACACTGCCGGTAGTGGC
>Ga0209420_1000374_pt1 | contig 24701 bp, 26 predicted proteins | sample BlaSpr_A8_OM1_O1_FD_187972 | JGI IMG/M metagenome (GOLD analysis project Ga0209420, IMG submission 187972) | Forest soil microbial communities from Thunder Bay, Ontario, Canada - Black Spruce, Ontario site 2_A8_OM1_O1 (SPAdes) (version 2) | ecosystem: Environmental > Terrestrial > Soil > Boreal...
CGTGCCGGAGACTTTGATGGCGGCGCTCGAAGAGCTGGAGCGCGAGTATGAGAAGGCGAAGCGCGACCGGAAATTTCAGGCGCGGCTGGAGGAGTTGCTGCGGACTTATGCGGGGCGCCCTACGCCGTTGTTTTTTGCGCGGCGGCTCACGCAAAAATTGGGCGGGGCGAGGATCTATTTGAAGCGCGAAGATCTGCTGCACACCGGCGCGCACAAGATCAATAACTGTCTGGGGCAAGGGCTGCTGGTCGAGCGCATGGGTAAGCATCGCGTGATCGCGGAGACGGGCGCGGGTCAACACGGCGTTGCCACCGCGACGGTGTGCGCGCTGCTGGGATTTGAGTGCGTCGTCTACATGGGAACCGAGGACATGCGGAGGCAGGAGTTGAATGTGTTCCGCATGCGGCTGCTGGGGGCGGAAGTGCGCGGGGTCGAGTCGGGATCGCGCACCCTGAAAGACGCGATCAATGAGGCGATGCGCGACTGGGTCACGAATGTGCGGACGACCCATTATTTGTTGGGAAGTGTGCTAGGCGCGCATCCCTATCCGACCATGGTGCGGGATTTTCATCGAGTGATTGGCCAAGAGGCACGAGCGCAGATTTTAGCGGCCGAAGGAAAATTGCCGGCGGCGATTATTGCCTGCGTGGGAGGAGGATCGAATTCGATTGGAATTTTTTACGACTTTCTTGGCGACAAGAAAGTGCGACTGATCGGGGTCGAAGCCGGGGGACGGGGCGAAGCTCTGGGGGAGCATGCGGCGCGGTTTCGCGGAGGATCTCCGGGCGTGTTGCAGGGAACGTTTTCTTACGTACTGCAGGACTCGGGAGGACAGATTGCGCTGACGCATTCGATTTCGGCGGGGCTGGATTATCCTTCGATTGGGCCGGAACACGCGGCATTGCGGGATGCGGGCCGAGCCGAGTATGTCCCGGCGTCGGATGCGGAGGCGCTCGAGGCCGCGACTTTGCTGGCGCGGACGGAAGGAATTATTCCCGCACTGGAGTCTGCGCATGCGGTGGCGGAGCTGGTCAAGCGCGCGCCCCAGATGAAGAAATCCGAGATCGTAATCGCGAACATTTCCGGGCGCGGGGATAAGGATATCGGGATCATGCGGGAGAGCCTGAAAATCGATGGATGATGGATGATGGATGATTTCTGATTGTTGATTTCTGATTGGGGATGGAAAACCTCACCAAAGGTTTCCCTGCCTTTCCATCTGGAATCAGAGATCAACCATCATTCATCTCTTGCTATGCCACTGACGTTCTACAAAAAACCGGGGCTCGTCGTGTACGTGACGTGTGGGGACCCGAACCTCGCGACCACGCGCGAGATCATATTGGCCGCGATTGCGGCGGGGGCGGATGTAATCGAGTTAGGGGTGCCGTTCAGCGATCCGGTAGCGGACGGGCCGGTGATTCAGCGGGCCAGCGAACGGGCATTGAAGCAGGGGACGTCGCTGGGGCAGGTGCTGACGCTAGCGGCGGAGGTACGGCAGCATGCGCAATCTACGGGGTTGATCGTGTTTTCCTATCTCAATCCCATCTTACGGATGGGAATGGAAAAATTCTGCAAAGTAGCTCGGGCCGCGGGAGTGGATGGCGCGCTGGTCACCGATCTGCCGGTGGAAGAGGCGGGGGAATATTTGCGGGCCATGCGGGCGTACGACCTGGCTCCGGTGTTTCTGGCTGCCCCGACCAGTCCGGATGAACGGTTGAAACGGATTGCGTATGCGTCGTGGGGATTTGTGTATGCGGTGTCGCGGACCGGAGTGACGGGCGCGGGGCAACAACGGTCGGAGGATGCGCGGAAGTTGGTGCGGCGACTGCGGCGCTTTACCAAGTTGCCGCTTGCTTTGGGATTCGGCATTTCGACCGCGGAGCAGTTTGCGGAAGCGGGTGAGTTTGCCGATGCCGTGGTGGTGGGTAGCGCGATTGTGGAAACCGTGGAGCGGAATCGCGGGCGGGAGGCGGCGGCTGTAGGGGAGTTTGTCAAAGCGCTGACCGCTCTCAGCGGTCAGCCGTCAGCCATGGCACGGTGAGGGAAGGATCAATTCCAGGGTTTTGATAAATTCCCACCCTTGCCGCAAAAGAAGGCGACAAAGATGGGGCACTCGGAGCTATATAGCCTAGTCTTATGGACATCGAGGATTGGCGAAAGAAAATTGATGAGCTGGACCGTAGGCTGGTGGAACTGCTGAGCGAGCGGGCTCGCGCTGCGGTGGAGATTGGGCGGCTCAAGCGCGATACTTCTTTGCCAATTTATGAGCCGGACCGGGAGCGAATCGTTTTTACGAATGTGCAGGCGGCGAATCGGGGACCGCTGGCGGGGCGGGATCTGGTGCGGATTTATGAACGCATTATTGATGTGATGCGGAATGTGCAAAAGGAAGAGATTGTGCCGAAGGGGAAAGCGGCTGAGTTGGGGACGGAATTGGATTCGGAACTGAATGAGTGAGTTTTGCGGATGGCGGGGAAACCTAGATTCCTTGCTTCCCCCGGAATGACAGAACGTTTTATGAAAGCCCGCAGCTGAGAAGCTGAGAATCCTATGATTGTTGCGATGCAGGAAGGCGCGGATGAGGGGTTGATTCAGCAGGTGATTGAGCACCTGGTGAAGATCGGCTTTGAGGTGCACCGCTCGACCGGGGCGCGGATGACCGTGCTGGGGGCGGTTGGCGCGGGGATTGATTTTGACATCCGCAACCTCGAGCTACTGCCGGGCGTGCAGGAAGTCCACCGCATCAGTTCGCCGTATAAGCTCGCGGGCCGGAGTTTTCGTCCAGAAGGCACCGTCGTCAAACTGGCAAACGGAATTGGCGTGGGCGGGAACGAAATCGTGGTGATGGCCGGGCCTTGTTCGGTGGAATCGCGCGAACAGATTTTCACCACGGCGGAGGCGGTGAAGAAGGCGGGCGCAAAAGTGCTGCGCGGCGGGGCGTTTAAGCCGCGGAGTTCTCCCTATTCGTTTCAGGGGCATGGGGAAGACGCGCTGAAGTTGCTGCGCGAGGCGGGCGAGCAATTCAAATTGCTGGTGATCAGCGAGGTCATGGAGATTTCGCAGATTCCGATGATGTTGCCTTATGTGGACATCCTGCAAGTGGGGGCGCGCAACATGCAGAACTTTAATCTGCTGCGCGAACTTGGAAAAGTGCGCAAGCCGGTGCTGGTGAAGCGCGGGATTGCGGCGACCCTGGAAGAGTTGCTGCTGTCGGCGGAATACATCATGGCGGGCGGGAACTACGACGTGATTCTATGCGAGCGCGGCATTCGGACGTTTGAGACGTATACGCGGAACACGATGGATATTTCTGCGATTCCGATCATTCACAAGCTATCGCATTTGCCCATGACCGCAGATCCGTCGCACGGGACGGGACGCCGGGACAAGGTGGCGCCGATGGCGCGAGCGTCGGTGGCGGCGGGAGCGGATGCGCTGCTGATTGAAGTACATTGCAATCCGGACCAGGCATTATCAGATGGGGCGCAATCGCTGTTTCCGGAGCAGTTCGCCAAGCTGATGGACGAGTTGCGAATGATTGCGCCGGCAGTGGGACGAGCGATTGGGTAACCATATTTCAGTAATCTGGAAATTTAGTGAATTGAACTTCTGGATCCTCCAATTTCCCAATCAGCCAAATTTCCCAATTACTCGATTTTCTCTATGGCGATCCGGCAAATCACGATCATTGGCACGGGGCTGATTGGCGGGTCGCTGGGACTCGCACTCCGGAAAAAGAAATTTGCCGGGCGGATTGTGGGGTGCGATCGCCAGGGGGCGCTGGAGAAAGCGCGCATGCGAGGGGCCATCGACGACGGCACCGCGAATCCTGGGGATGCGGTGCGGGGAAGCCAGCTGGTGGTGCTGGCGACTCCCGTGCTGGCGATTGTCGATCTGATCGAACGTGTTGGCCCTTCCCTTCCGGCCAAGGCATTACTCACCGATGTGGGCAGCACCAAGGCGATGATCCTGGAGCGCGCGGTGAAAGTTTTTGGCAAGAGTGCGGGCAAGCGGTTTCTGGCGGGGCATCCGATGGCGGGGAAGGAAATGAGTGGAGTGGATTATGCGGATGCGGATTTGTTTCAGAAGGCAGTGTGGTTTCTGACTCCTCTGCCGGGGCAAAATTTAAACGATGGGCTGTTGGCTGAGTTTTCGGGGTGGATTGATCAGATCGGATCGCGCATAGCCATGTTGCCGGCGGAGGAGCATGACCGGCTGTGTGCCTGGATCAGCCATGTTCCACAAATGATTTCGACCGCGCTGGCAGCGGCACTGGTAGAAGAGTTTGGCGATGAGGCTCCGCTGCTGCCGGCTGGTGGCCGCGCACTGCGGGAGATGACGCGGATTTCCGCGAGTCCCTATTCGATGTGGCGGGATATCGCGATCAGCAACAAGCCCAACCTGGAAAGAGCCCTGGGGAAAGTGGAGCAGCGCTTGGCGCATATCCGGGAAAATTTGGCCACGCGGCAACTCGCGGAGGAGTTTGAGCTGGCACATCAGCTGAGGAAGGTTCCGGTGAAGAGAAAATAATTCACTATTCCTGGCCCTCGTCGGAAGCATTCTCCGGTCGTTTTCCATGTCTCTGGGTCTCGTGGTCAAATTCATTTAGAATCCTTTGCGCTATGAACAAAGTTGTGGCGAATGCGGATGAGGCCATCGGCGACGTGTTTGACGGCGCCACCATCATGATCGGAGGTTTTGGGCTATGCGGGATGCCGGAGAATCTGATTCGAGCGCTGGTGCGCAAAGGTACAAAGAGCCTGCGGACGATCAGCAACAACGTGGGAGTGGACGGCGTGGGTAACGGGTTGCTGCTGGCAGCGGGGCAGATTGTGCATCACATTGGATCGTACGTGGGGGAGAACAGGCTGCTGGAAGAGATGGTGTTGAAGGGGACGATACGACTGGATCTGGTGCCGCAGGGGACATTTTCAGAGCGCATTCGCGCCGGAGGTGCGGGCATTCCGGCGTTCTATACGCCGACGGGGGTGGGAACTGTGGTCGCCGATGGCAAAGAAACGCGGGAGTTTGACGGGCGCACGTACCTGATGGAACGCGGGCTCAAGGCGGACTTCGCTTTTGTGAAAGCGTGGAAAGGCGATCGCGAAGGAAATTTGATTTATCGGAAGACTGCGCGGAATTTTAATCCCATGATGGCGACGGCGGCGAAGATCACGATTGCCGAAGTGGAGCATCTGGTGAATGCGGGGGAATTGGAGGGAGATCAGATTCATACGCCTTCAATTTATGTGAAACGCATTTTTCAGGGCGAGTTATACGAGCGGCGGATTGAACGCAGGACGGTGCGGAAGGGCTAGTGCCCAGGGCGAGATCTTCCTGCGGCATTGGTGATCGGTTCAGGAGTGCGGGGATCACTTCGACCGCGGTTTTGCTGCGCGTTGGCGCAGCAAAATCCTCGCTCAGAATGACAAAGTGGTTAAGGATCGGGAACGATGAACAAGCTTGGCAAAGATCACGATAAGCGCGAGCGGATTGTGAAGCGGATTGCGCGCGAGCTACGCGATGGGTTCTATGTGAATCTGGGCATTGGCATGCCCACACTGATCGCAAACCATGTGCCTCGCGGCATGGAAGTAACGCTGCAGTCGGAGAACGGAATGTTGGGAATTGGGCCGTACCCGACGGCGGGGCAGGAGGATCCCGACCTGATCAACGCGGGGAAGGAAACGATCAGCGAGATGCCGGGGACTTCGTATTTTTCGAGCGTCGATTCGTTCGCCATGATTCGCGGTGGACATATTGATCTGAGCGTGCTGGGCGCAATGGAAGTCGATGAATCAGGCAGCCTGGCGAATTGGATGATTCCGGGAAAGATGGTCAAGGGCATGGGCGGCGCGATGGACCTGGTCGCCGGCGCGCGTCGCGTGGTGGTGGCGATGGAGCATACGACGCGCGAAGGCGCGCCGAAGATTTTAAAAAAATGCACTCTGCCCCTGACCGGAGTGAACGTGGTGGATATGATTGCGACGGAGATGGCTTACATCCGCGTTACCAAGGATGGGCTGGTACTGGAGGAAGTGGCGCCGGGTTTGACGGCTGACGATGTGCAAGGTGCGACGGAAGCGCGACTGATCGTCAGTCCGGGCCTGAAGGTGATGGAAAGTTAGAACCCACGGGGGGTCGCAATGACGACATCAGATTGCCATTTCAGACAATCCCTTACGGCCCTTACCGTTTGCGTGGTTGGCACATTCTTTCACTGATTCGCGGCAGGACAGCTCAGGCGGCTGTCCCCCAGAACCTAGGCTGCCGCAATCCTGCGAATCAGGTCTTCCTGCTCCTGCTTGCTTTCCGCGCCGATGGTGAAGGCGTCGAGTACGCCTAACGAAAGGGCATATTTGATCGCTTCGTCCTGACGATTGCGCAGCGTGCCTTGGCCGAGAATCTTCATTCCCACCACCGCTTTTCCGGCGGTCTTCATTTCCTTCAGAACACTCAGCACGGTGGCGGGATCGGCGTCCATGTAAGCCCCGACCGGATTCATGCGAGCCAGATCGATTTCCACCCAGGGAGATTTCGCGGCGGCGCGCAGGGCTTCGATGCTGTGGCAAGAACACCCGTGGGTGCGGATGATCCCTTTCTGTTTGGCGTCCGAGAGCACGTCCATCACCCCTTTGTAGCGCTCGGTCCAGTCGGCTTCGGTGACGCAGTGCATCAGGCAGATGTCGAGGTAGTCGGTGCCGAGTTCGCGGCGGAAGCGGTCAAGATCGGCGCGGGCGGTGGCGGGATCGCGCGCCCAGGTCTTGGTGAGGACGGTGACTTGATCGCGCTGCACATGCTTGAGGGCTTCGGCGACCTGGGGGTGGCTTCCATAAGAGTCGGCGGAATCGAAGAAGCGGAGGCCATGATCGTGACCGTTGAGCAGCAGGTCAGAGAGACCTTTCACGCCCAGCGCGGTTTGATGCGAGTGATGGCCAGAGCCGACGGTGCCGGTGCCCATGGCGAGGCGACTCGTCTTGATACCCGTGCTGCCGAGAGTAACGGTATCGGAGGCGGAGAATTTTGCGGGGAGCGTTTGATCCGCGATGGCGTTGAGGATGGATTTGGAGCTGAGCCAGGCCGCCCCCAGGCCCGACGCGGAGCGAACCAGAAATTCGCGGCGGCGCATGTGTCCTCCTAAAGATTTATGGCCCTTGGTTAGAGGCTACACCAGGAAGGCCGCCAGGGAAAGGTCTTGGTCGTCGCTGCTTTAGTTTCCAAACGTGTCTTTCCGAATATGGATCACCTCAGATCCGGAACGGCGCGGCCAGCAGCCGGAAGGGCAGCGTGATGACGAGGAAGATGGCCTCGAGCACAGCGTGAACGGCAACGCCGACGATGCGAAACGGCAGCAGGAGCAGCCAGATGAAGGGATAGGCAATCAGGGCCAGCAAGGCTAGAGGCCAGCAGAGAACGAAAAGAATGCACCACAGCAGCAATGCCAACATGGCTGACACCTCCTTAGTTTCCTATCGATACTGGTACGTTCGTGGCGAAGGAAAAGTTCCAGGTTGCGCGGAGCGATTATTCGAACTGCTGGCGGAAGTTCGCGAGTTGCTCCTGGACTTCCAATACTTGCTGGCGCAGTCGGGCGACCTCTTCTTCCAGCGCAGCGAGACGGTCGGCGTCCGGGTGTAAGCCGGCGCTCGCGGGCGCGGGCGCCCGCGCCATGGCCAGGACCCCTGCGGCTTCCGACATAGCGGGTTCGCCGTAGAAAAGGTGCGTGTAGCGGGCTTCTTTGGTGCCGGGTGGGCGAGGCAGAATTCGGGCGAGTGGCGGTTCGCGCTGGGCTAGGCGATCGAGGGTAGAAATGATGTCCTCGAGCGCTTCGAAGTGGTACATGCGGTCGGCACGGCTGCGGAGTTCGCCGGGAGTTTGCGGTCCGCGAAGGAGGAGGACGCAGATGACGGCAATTTCGCGGCGATCGAAGTTGAACACCTCTTGCAGGCGGTGTTCGAATTTAGGCACGCGGCTGTCGGCGCCGCTAGCTGGGCCGGCGAGGCGCTTTTCCTGCAGCGTGGCGAGAGCCTGGCGCACGCTCTCGTCGTCGAGGTTTATCACTGGATGGCGATTGTTTTTCTGATTACAGGCGTTGACCAGGGCGTTGAGCGAAAGCGGATAGTAGTCGGGCGTGGTGATGTCTTTTTCGATCAGGGAGCCGAGAACGCGGGCTTCGATTTCGGACAGAATGGGGATCATGGGTACGTTTTCTTGGGGATGTCCAGGGTCGATTGTAGCGCCGGTATCGGCGGACAGAAGTGTCCGCCCCGGTACGCCAGAATCTGCCTGCCTTCTTTGGACATGTTCAGTGTCACGGTTGCTGGTATAGTCTCCGTCAGCGGATTTTTCTGGCGCTGTCGTCAGGGCAAGGAGCGACGATGCTGCGACTGCTAGTCCATTGGGTGCTGAGTGCGATTGCGGTTTGGATTATGGCTCAGGTTGTGCCCGGGATTTCTATTAGCGGGCCGAACAACGCACTGATCGCGGCGCTGGTCATAGGGTTGATCAATGCAACCCTCGGGCTCGTGCTGAAGGTTATCACTTTTCCTCTCACTCTTTTGACCTTGGGATTGTTCTGGTTCGTGATCAATGCCCTGATGTTGGAGTTTGCTTCGGCGCTTCTGGCGCCGGGATTTCAGGTGCGGGGGTTTCTGGCCGCATTCATCGGGGCGATTGTGCTCAGCCTGGTCAACATGGTTCTGAAGGCGATCATAATGCCGAGCCGACAGCGCTAGAGTTTGCCTGCGGAGCACAGGCAGTTCTGTTCCATTTTATCCCTCTCTTTCTCAATTCTTTGGGGTTTGGCCTGACTTTTTCGGTTTGATGGCTTGCCAATCTGCTTCCGTGAGCAGTCGTCCCAGATTGCTGAATTCGCCGGCACCTTGCAGAAATTCACCACCGTCCATGCGGATGACTTCGCCGTTGATATAGCCCGAGCCGTCGCTCACCAGAAAAGCCGCGAGATTGGCGAGTTCTTCCACCGTGCCGAAACGGTGGACCGGATTTCGGTCGAGGGCGAGCGTTTCCAGTTCGGGGCGCGGCAGGACTCGGGAGAATGCGCCCTGGGTGGGGATGGGGCCGGGGGCAATGGCATTCATGCGAATACCGCGATTGCCCCACTCGACGGCCAGGCTGCGGATGAGGGCTTCGACGCCGGCTTTGGAAACGGCGGAAGGGACGACGTAGGCCGAGCCGACGGGCGCGTAGGTGGCAGAGATGCTGAGGACTATGCCGGGATGTTTCGCTTTGAGCCAGCGACGTCCGCAGGCCATGGTCGCATGGAGCGTTCCCATGAGCACGATGCCGATGACGGATTCGAAGGCTCGCGGTGATAGTTCTTCGGTGCGGGCAATGAAATTGCCGGCGGCATTGTTGACGAGTACGTCGAGAGGGCCGGCGCTCCACATCGAATCGATCATTGCTTCCACCGCCTCGAGGTTGCGGACGTCGCAGGAAACAGGGTGGATGATGCCCTTCGCGGAGAGTTCTTTGGCAGTCTCGGTCAGAACTTCTTTGCGCCGCCCGCAGATGTAGACGGTTGCGCCGAGTTCGAGGAAGCGTTCGGCCATTCCTTTGCCAAGGCCGGTACCGCCGCCGGTGATGAGGATGCGTTTGTTTTGCAGCAGGTCGGTGCGGAACATGTGGGCCTCTGTCTGGGATGGTTGAGTATTTGCGTAATTTTGAATTTGAAAACTAAAAGTGATGGGGAAGATTTTCAATTACAAATTACCCGATTACTCAATCGCAGGCTAGGCGAAAGCCGTAGTCGGAGTACTGAAAGTCTGGGGGGATGCTGGAACGGGCGGAGCAGCGGGACGCTTTGATGTGATGTCGCCAGGATCCACCGCGAGAAGACTTGCGCTGCGTGGCCTCGGGCCCGCGCGGGTTGCTCGCCGGCGAAACGCTGTAATAGTTCGGGTCGTACCAGTCGCTGCACCATTCGTGGACGTTGTCACAAATATCGTACAGACCGAACGCGTTGGGAGCGTAGCGCGCGACTGGCTCAGGGCCGGTCTGCCAGCGTGTGGCATAGTCGGGAAGGGATTGCGGCGGGGCGTCGCCCCAGGGGAAATTTCTCTGTTCCAGGCCGCCGCGGGCGGCGATTTCCCATTCGGCTTCCGTGGGCAAACGGTAGGCGCGTGCGGCCTTCTCGCCGAGCCATTCGCAGTATTGCGCGGCTTCGAACCAAGAAACTGCCGCCACGGGTTGCTGGGGATGGTTGAAGTTGGGATCAGACCAGAACGGTGGCGGCGTAGCGCCGGTTGCGCCGAGAAAGCGAGCATATTCGGCGTTGGTGACTTGGGTCGCGGCCAGCCGGAAAGCGTCGACCCAGACGCGATGAACGGGACGTTCGCAGTCCTGCCCGGCGGTCGAACCCATCAGGAACCAGGCCGCTCGGATCTGGACTAGGGATGGTTCCACGACGAGGGCCGAAGTCTCTGCGGAAGCTGGGCTGAGCGTCATTCCCGTTACCGCGCCTTTCTTGACACGTTAGAGTTTACCAGCGCACTACTCCTCCGGTTCGCGTGCCGGAGATGTTTGGAACACGCGGGCGCGTACCGGTTCGTCGGACGATGAACGGCTTCCCATTGCGCTCGTCGCTCATGCCTTGCGGGGTCCTCACCGGATGCCGGTGAACCAGGCTTTGTGTGAGGCTGCTGGTGCAAAACCGGGAGATGTGGTCGCAATGGGAATGGAACGCTGACGAGGGGAACCGCACGGTCGACGCTCCCGCCCGAATGAATGAAGGAGTTGGCGAAAAGCAAGTCGGCGCAGAAGCGGGGGGACGAGCTCGCCTTCACCCAGCAGAAGGAAATCGCGAGTTCGATCTTGAGCGCCAAGCAGGAAGAGAGGAGAGAACGGCGGCCAGCGAAGGGGATGCGCGTTCGGAAGACTGAGGCGAAGTGGACGGGGCTAACCGCGCAATTGTTTGACGATGGCGGAAACGTCGTTGTCCTGAAAGAGGCGGATGGCTGCGATGCCGGCGGCTCCGGCTTCGAGGCAGGAGTGAGCATTAGCAATTGTGACACCACCCAATGCCAGGACTGGAAGATCCGTGAGGCATGCTTCGCGGAGAAGCTTAAGGCCTGCGGGATGCGCATCTGGTTTTTCGAAGACGGGGGCGAAGACCGCGAAGTTTGCGGCGCTGACGGCGGCTCGATCTAGTTCTGCTGGGGTGTGACAGGAAACTGCGATCAGGGGATTCTGGGGTGGGTTTGCGCGGGCCAGTCGCCCGCGCCCACTCTGGTTGACACTGTTCCTCCAAATCGTTCTTACTTCTTGCGGGGAAATGTCGTCGGAGCGCAGATGGACGCCGTCGGCCTGGACTCCTAGGGCGACATCAGTGCGGGAGTTGATGAGCAGAGCGGTTGCCGGTTGCCGGTTGCCAGTCGCCAGTTGTGCTTTCCGGATTGCGCTCACGGCTTCCTGGGCCAGGGATTCCAGATCGCGCGTACGAAGATCTTTTTCGCGCAGTTGAATGTAATCGACGCCGGCTCGGGCGGCCTCGCCGATTTTTTCCAGCAGACGACGGCGGCGTGAAGATTCGTCCCCGGAGAAAGCGGTGCGGTCGGTGATGTAGTAGAGAAAACAGCTGTCAGCCATCGGCTTTCAGTTATCAGTTTGGGGAGACAAAAGCAAGAAAACGAGGCGCTCTAGAATGACGGCAGGAGTTGGGACCAAAACCATTTCGGTTCGCTGCCGCGACCCCAGGGCCGTTCTTAAAAAAACTTCTTCCTCTACGGCCTAGTCTTGGCGATTTCCGGCAGGGCTTCGCCTTCGTGTTTAGGCGCGCCCCCGAGGTGGTATTTCGAAAGACCATCGCGCAGGAACTCGAAGGCGTCTTCGGGGGAGTCAACGATTTTGAACTGGTTGAGGTCCTCCGGGGCAATGGTCCCAGCATCGACAAAGGCCTGGAAGTTAAGGATGCGGTTCCAGTATTCGCTGCCGTAGATGACGACCAGAATTTTCTTGGCCAGCTTGTCGGTTTGCGCCAGCGTGAGAATTTCGAACAGTTCGTCCATGGTGCCGAAGCCGCCAGGAAAGATGACGAGGGCCTTGGCGAGATAGGCAAACCAGAATTTGCGCATGAAGAAGTAGTGAAACTGAAAGTTCAGCGCGGGAGTGATGTATTGGTTGGGGCTCTGTTCGAAGGGCAACTGGATGTTCAGGCCAACGGTTTTCCCGCCGGCTTCGTGCGCGCCCAAGTTGGCGGCTTCCATGATGCCGGGGCCTCCGCCGGTGGTAACCACGAAACGGCGTCGGCGGGCAGGAATCTGAATTGACCACTTGGTCAGCATGTGAGCCAGGCGACGCGCGTCTTCGTAGTAACGGGCCATATCCACCCCGGCCTGGGCCAGTTTCAAGTCCTTCTCGAGCTGCGCGGCGGGCGTGGCGGCTTGATTCTGTTTGATCGCAGCGAGCGTCTCGCTGGCCTCCTTATGACCTTGAAAGCGGGCGGAGCCGAAGAAGACGACGGTGTCCTGAATCTGCTCGCGGCGGAATCGCGCCAGGGGTTCCTGATATTCGGCCATGATGCGGAGGATGCGCCCATCCGGGCTGTTGAGAAAGGATGGATTTTCGTACGCCACGGGCGCGGATTTGAGGTGGTCAGTCATAACGAAACTCGCAATCGAAATCTTGGTGCGAAGCGCAGGGCGCCAGACTGCCGGAACGGCTGATGGGAACCTGAGCGGCACGCTTTGGATCTGGGCTGCCCGACTACGCATCCCCAGGTGCGGTACCCGGGCAGAGTGCTACAGGTGCTCGTGGTAATGGAGTGCCTCCCAGAAACCGATCCAGATATCAAGCAGGCCCAGGCCGCTGCACAGTCCACGGAAGAACCCATTGGAAACCAACGAGCGGAGACCCGGAAACGAGAGTAGCAGATAGTTATCCGTCCACTCTGGAGTCCAGGGAAGGATGATGAGCAGCACTCCAGCGACGGCACTGACCAGAACAAAAAGAAATACCGAGATGCGATGCATCCAGATTTGCACGGGGCCGTGCGTCGGCGGGGTGTCTGCTTCGAGCGGGGGATTGAGCAGTGCGGTGGTCGACTCAGCTTGCGGCCGAGAGGTCTCTGGCGCCTTGCCGGACGCGTGGGAAAAGGACCTGGGATCCGTCATCGGCGACTCCGCGAAGAGACGGCAGGGCAATCACGGCAGCTCGCACCGGGCCCCGAGGGCAGAAAATTGGGGAGAAAAGCCATCGGACTATTCTACGACTTCAGGGCCTTGATGCGCTCGGCGACGTCGCGATAGTCGATGTTGTTGCCGTAGACGTCCATGAAATGGTGCAAAGCGGAAGGCCTGTCGCCAGCCGCTTCGTAGGCGGAGGCTAGTTCGTAGTGGAGTGCAACCCGGGTTTCGCCGTTGATTCCGGCGACGTTGAGAGCCTTGTCATACCAGCGCACGGCGGCCTCGGGCACGCCTTTTTCGAGGAAGCACTGCGCCAGCCAGGTATAGGTCTGCATGATCTGAGGAAACGGTTTGCCGTGATCGAACGAGTGGCAGGCCTTTTGCAGTTCTCCGATAGCCTCATCGAGCAGGCCCATTTCGCGGAAGGCGATGCCGAGGTTGTAATGGGTTTCGGGATCTTCGTCGTCGGCAGCGACGCCGGCTTCGAGATCGTGTTTCAGTTCGCCAAACATTTCGGCGAGATCGACCCCGGCATCGTCGCCAAACGGCGAACCCTTGGTGGACGTGGCTGGAGCACTATACGCGGCAGGCGCGGGGGAAACCGTCGGCTTGGGAGCATGGACGGCCCCGGTTTGCCAGGCCACGGACCCGGTCGCTGCCGCTGCGGGCGCCGTCATCGCGGGCGCACTCTGCGGAGCGGAAGGTGCAACTTGGCTGGCGGATGCGGCAGCACTCGCGGCCAACGACGGTGCGACTGGGGGAGCCAGGTTTAGCGGCGCCACGACTGCTGGCGCGACGACTGGCGGAGTAACGACCGGCGGAGTAACGACCGCCGGAGTAACGACCGGCGCTGGAATTGGAGGCGCGAGTCTGGGTGGGTCCTTTTCGACCGGAGCCGGGGCCTCCGGTTGTGCGATGGGAGCGGCTTTCAGGAAGTCTTCCCCAAGCGACGCTTCGATGTCGGCCACAAACTCTCCCAGAGCCGCGGGCGTTTCTTCCGCCACTGCGGGCTCGGTGTGTGCGGCTGGGACTGCCTCCCGCACCGCATGAGTTGGCACGGCGTGAGCGCCGGCAGAGGCAGCGGGCGAAACGGGCTGACCGGCGGCTGCATCGGGCAGGAAGCCATCGCCCAACGAGGTTTCGAGGTCTGAAACAAATTCTTTTAGAACACCGGGTTCGGGCTCAGAGCTGGGCTCATGAACCAGGGGCGCAGGCTGCGTTGCGATGGGAATCTCGGCCACGACTGGAGGCCCGGCGGAGACGATTGTGGCCGCTTCGACTGCCGGCGCTTGGGCCAAAGGAACATCGCCGACTGGAGCTTGATCCATCGCGACTTCATCCACCGAGACTTCCAGCGTCGGAATATCGTCCGCGGTGAGTTCTTCGATCACCGGTTCCGCGGCGAAAGCTGCTTCCTCCGCTGGTTCGGCGGCAGCTTCGACTTCGGCGCGAAGCTCATCCAGCTTGGCCTGATCGCTGGTCAGAGTCTGGAGTTTGGCCAAGGCTGCCATGGCCTGCGCGGGCATGCCGTGAGCGGCATAGAAACGAATCTCATCGATGGTCTCGTCGGTTTTGCTGGATTCCGGAATTGCATCAGGCCGCGCGGCGTTGGCAGCGTCAACTTCGGCCGCGTTCTCCTCTGGAGCATCGGTTTCAATGGTGATGGTGTCATCCCACTCCGAAGAAAGGTCGATTTCGGAAGGCGCAGCCGCCTCGGCTGAAGGCGCCGAAGATCCATCAACCACAGCGAACTCGGTTACCTCAGCTGGCTCGACGGTAATTTCGTTGGCATGCACGGCCGCCGTTGGCCAAGGCGAAGTGGTGGGAGCCACGGCCCTAGCCTCCGGAACCTCTTCTTCTTGGTCTTGGAGGGCAGCATCTTCTGCCGAAGGTTCCTCGATCGAGAATTCCGGGACAGCGCTCTCGGGCTGGTGCGGCGCAGGGACGCGGAGTTGGATTGGAGCATTTTCGGCGGCGGCATCCGGCGCCGCAATCGAGGAACGCTCCTCATAACGCTCGGCCAGTTCCCCGTATTTCGTAGCTTCTTCCGGATACTCCGCTTCAGAGTAGACGCGCTGCAGAGTGCGGCAGCAGAGCGCAGCTTCGGCGAAGCGGGCCGCCCGCGTGTGCAACGCGGCCAGCCGCTGATTGATGCGCAGATCGTCGGGTGCCATCGGCAACGCACCGACAAGTGGGCCCAGTGCCTTGGCAGGCATGTTGTACGAAATGAAGAGCTCCGCGTCGGTAAGAGCGGAGCGCACCGCAAGCGAAATCTCGTCAGAATAATGCTGGTGGACCGAAGGCGCGGTAGCTTCCAGATCCTCTACCAGTACGACGGCTTCTTCGGGCGTAATGAGTTTGTTTCCGGAGGTGCCGCTGAGTTGGCTCACCACCTGCTGGTAATTCTGCATGTGCAGGGGGTTGGCCGGTTCGATCGCGGCCAGCTTCTGGTAAAGGTCGCGAGCGCGCGCCAGGTTCCCGGACTGCACGCTGGCATGAGCCAGCAGTTCCATGACTTCACTGATGTGGGTGGTATCTCCAGCTTTGTGAAACAGGTCGAGCAATTTTTGCAGCGAGTCAGGATTGTCGCGCACGTGGCCGATGATGGTGTGCAGGCTGCCGACCACTTTATCCGAGTTTTCAGCCAACAATCGCTCGGCGTGCTGATCGAAAACCTGGAGAGCATTCTCGTATTGGCCAGCCTGCATCAGCGCATCGGCGAAACTTGAGATCGCCGGCAGGTCGTTGTGCACGGTCAATAACTTGCCCGCTACGGCTCCGGCCTCGGAGAGTTGTCCGGTCTGCAGATAAGCCTTGAGCAAATCGCGGAGACCATCGGGACTGGAATCGATGTCTGGAACTTTTTGCAGCACCGCAACGGCGCCGGCCGCGTCGCCCGACTCGATCATGTTCTTGCCTCGCATCAGCAAGGCATAGGTATTACCCGGATCGAGAGTCAGCATACGCTGCAGGATTTCTTCGGCAGCGCTGAGCGATCCTTTGGAGCGCAGGCTTTCCGCCGCCGCAGAGAAAATCTGCCAGGCTTCCGTCTTCTTGTTCAGGCGAACATACGCTTCCGCCAGATGAACCCGCATGGTGCTGTTTTCCGGATCCATCTCCAGGATCTTCTGGAAGATGCGGACCGCATTGTCGAGTTCGCCGGCCTTCAGGAATTCTTGCGCGACCTGAAAATACTGGGCACGGGCGTCATTGAGAAGACCTTGCTGAGAGTAAAGTTCAGCGAGTTTCAACAAGCTCTCGAGAGTCGGCTGGAACTTGCAGATCTTCTTGTACATGGCGATGGCCTTGACCGTGAAGCCCTGGCTGGCATAGGCATCGCCTACATTCTTGAAGCATACGGTAGCTTTATCGGGATCGCCGAGGCGGGTATAGAGGTCGCCGACGGTATTGGTGACGGTCAGATCCTTGGTATCGTTCTTGAGGACCTTTTCGTACTCAGCAATGGCGTTCTGGATTTTGCCCTGCTGGACATACTTCTCCGCATTGTTAAGAGCCTTCTGCTTGTTGAATCCAAACAACGCCATAAGTGTGCCAACTCCAGATCTTGGTCTTTGTACAGAGCGCCTTGCTATAGAAACCGCTGAGCCTTAGGGAAACTACTTCCTGGTACCGCTCCGAAAGGTCATCTCCTCTATCGGCAGATGGACCTACCGGACAAGGCCAATTGTACGTCCGCACGTCATGAATCGTATGGTTACCAAGGGTTACCGGAAGGGAGTGTACGAAAGGGTTACCAAGGGAATCGGGACGCGTTACGGCTGCGGAGGAAAGAAAGGGGGGCGGCGGGGGCTGGCGTATCCTTTAAAATGCCTTGCCAGAATCGAGGAGTATGGTCACCGGGCCATCATTCACCAGTTCCACCTGCATCATTTCCTGGAAGCGACCGGTTTCGCAGGGCAGGTCTGCGGCTCGGATGCGTTCGGCAAAGAACTCATAGAGCCGCCGGGCGTGTTCGGGCGGAGCGGCGGCATCGAACGATGGGCGCCTGCCGCGGCGCACATCTCCGTACAGAGTGAACTGCGAAACCACGAGCACGCTGCCTCCGACGTCGTGCACGCTCCGGTTCATTTTTCCCTGCTCGTCTTCGAAGATGCGCAGGCCGGAGATTTTCTCGGCGAGATAACTCCCGTCGGTCTCGGTGTCTTCATGTCCCACGGCCAGCAGAACCAGCAATCCCAGGCCGATCTCGCCGGTGGTCCAATCGTTGATGGTGACCTTGGCGCGGCTGACGCGCTGCACGACGGCACGCATACGACCTTCCTTGCTTCTGGGCTTCGTTGGGAACTGCGATTGCTGCGTCCCCTGGCCGGCCCATCATAACCCGCGCCACCCGCGCCCCCAACGTTTGACCCCGGCAACGGCCAGCCTTTAGGATTCAAGAGTGCAATCGCATGTCAACCGAGGCTCTGCCGGACGTGGCAGAGCGCTTCCTTTACACTAATTCACCGGGACAATTACACTACACACTCGCCTTTTTTCGTATCGCATTGCGTGAGAACTGACAGACTTGTAACGGGCTGAAGCCCAGGCCGACTGAATTAAAGCTGCGATTGCACAACCGGAGCATCCGAATTTCAAATCTAATCGAGGCAAGCGAGGAAAAACATGGCAGCCGTAGACGAGAAGGTAAAACAGATTATCGTGGAGCAGTTGGGAGTGGATGAGGGCGAAGTCACCTCCAGCGCGTCGTTCGTCGACGACCTGGGGGCGGACTCACTTGACACCGTCGAACTGGTCATGGCTTTCGAGGAAGCGTTCGACATCGAAATCCCCGACGAGGATGCCGAGAAGATTCGCACCGTCCAGGACGCGGTCGACTATATCGGAAAGCACGCGAAAGCGGGGAAATAGTTGGGACGCAGGGTCGTAGTGACAGGCCTGGGCTTGATCTGTGGTGTGGGCAATACCACCGACGTGGTGTGGAAGGCCCTGCTGGCGGGTAAGAGCGGGGTGGGGCGCATTTCCAGTTTCGATCCCACAGCCTTTGCCTGCCAGATTGCCGCCGAGGTGAAGAGCTTCGACCCGCTGAATTTCATCGAAAAAAAAGAAGTCAAGAAGATGGGACGCTTCATTCACGTGGCCATCGCCGCCGCCGATGAAGCGTTCAAGATGTCGCAACTCAAGATTACCCCGGAGAACGATGAGCGCGTGGGAGTTCACATCGGATCGGGGATCGGAGGGTTCGACATCATCGAACGCGAGCACAGCGCGTTGATGGAAGGCGGTCCGCGCAAGATTTCTCCATTCTTTATTCCGGCGGCCATTATCAATCTTGCGGCCGGGCAGGTCTCCATGCGTTTCGGCGCCAAGGGACCGAACGAAGCCACCGCGACGGCCTGCACCACCAGCGCTCATTCCATTGGAGATTCTTTCCGCATTATCCAGCACAACGACGCGGACGTGATGATTGCGGGCGGCGCGGAAGCTGCAATCACGCCCATGGGCGTCGGCGGCTTTGCCGCTATGCGCGCCCTTTCGACGCGCAACGACGCACCGGAAAAGGCCAGCCGTCCGTGGGATCGCGACCGCGACGGTTTTGTGATTGGCGAAGGCGCGGGCATTCTGATCCTGGAAGAGTTGGAGCACGCCCGCAAGCGCGATGCTCGCATCCTGGCTGAGATCGCGGGATATGGAATGAGCGGCGATGCTTATCACATGACGCAGCCTGCGCCGGAACATGAAGGTGGCTTCCGGGTGATGCGCAACGCGGTGCGGGATGCGGGCATTACTCCCGACGTGGTCGGATATGTGAATGCCCATGGCACCTCGACTCCGATCGGCGACACGCTGGAGGCGCATGCCATCCGCAATTTTTTCGGCGAGCGGCGGATTGCGGTGAGTTCCACCAAGTCGATGACCGGGCACCTGCTGGGCGGGGCCGGAGGGCTGGAGGCGGGCGTTACCGTGCTGGCTTTGCGCGACCAGATTCTGCCTCCGACCATCAACCTGGAGAATCCCGATCCCGATACCGCAGGCATGGATTTGGTCCCCAACCAGGCCCGCAAGGCCGAGATCGAATACGCCATGTCGAACTCTTTCGGCTTCGGCGGGACCAACGGCGCGCTGCTGTTCCGGCGCTGGACCGGGTAAATACCCCTGTGGGGGAATTTTTGTTTCCCTGACCGCGGCTGCCCAATCTCTTCATTCCACAAATGTTCTGCAGCGTAATGTCCCGTCTCCCGAGACCAGGGAAAAAGTAACGACACTTTGGTACTTCAAGCCTTGGTCCTTTGTGTCTTTGCAGCGATCCCCAGCCCCTTCACAATGGATTCTGAAAGTGGAGTCTTCCCTCGAATATGCATAAAGCTTTCGCCACTACTTTCGCCCTAGCTCCTAGCGTCCGCAAGGCAGCCGCCCGCACCGCACTTGTAGGATTGAATGAACCTTCCCGGGCGCTACTGGCGGAGTGCTTCCGGCAGTTCAACATTGAAACGGTGGTCATCTCTTCCGACGCTGCGGAGCGCCTGCGCAAGGAGAAGTTTGAGGCTTGTGTGTTGAGCTTGGGCAACGGCGCCGACGCTGTAATGGAGTCGGCCCGCTCTTCCCCTTCCAATAGCCGATGCATCATCTATGGGGTGGGCGGCAACGCGCAAGAATATATGCGCTACTCGAAATACGGCATCAACGCCATATTCAACGAGCCGCTGGAGCGGCCTGCTGCCCTGAAACTGGTGCGCGCCACGCGAATGCTCGTGCTCCATGAATTCCGGCGCTATGTGCGCATTCCGGTGATGACCGAAGTCTCCGTCGTCGGCGATGGCCGGCGCCTCAGTGCCTCTAGCATCGAAATGAGTACCGGTGGCATGTCCCTCAAGAGTGCGGAAGACTTTTCGATTGGAGCCAACGTAGAGGTTTCTTTTTCCTTGATGACTCTACCTCGCGTCAGCGTTCGCGGAGTGGTCAGCTGGCGCAAACCCAAATCGTTCGGAGTGCGCTTCGACGTGGCCGACGAACGGCGCCAGAAAGTCAAGATTTGGATCGATTCCTACCTCGAGAACTGAGTCAAGCGAGCGCCCGCAAAGCATTGAACCGCGAACAAAAAAGAGACCACCAAGAGAGATAAAGACGCTCTCTGCTTCGCCCTCGGCGCGTTCTCTGGCGCTCTCGGCGGTGAATATCTTTTCGACGTAAACCTCAACCGTGATGCCCCATCCCGTTAGAATAGAGTGGTGCCAGAAGCCAGCACTCGCATCGCGGAGGCGTCCGCGCTTCCTGCCATTGACTGTCGCCGCTTCAGCCTTCGCCAGCGCGTCATCCTGCGCATCATGATCGGGTTGGGATACTCGATCATCCGCCTCATCGGCCCCACGCTGCGGGTTGCCGTTGCCTACGAAGCAGGTGCGCAGACGACGCTGGACCAGCGCCCTCTAATCGCTTCCTTCTGGCATTCCTGCATGATCCCGGCAACCTATATTTTCCGCAAGATGGGCATCCGGGTGATGAGCAGCAACAGTTATGACGGCGAGTACATGGGCCGGATCATCCACAAGTTTGGCTTCGTCGCGGTGAAAGGATCGAGCAGCCGTAACGCGGTGCGGGCGTTGCTCGGCCTGCGGCGCGCACTCGAACAGGGCTGGACCGTGGCGTTCACCCTCGATGGCCCGCGCGGCCCCCGGCACAAAGTGAAGCCCGGCCCGGTAGCGCTGGCACGATCATCGGGCCTGGCGCTGACTGTGTTCCACGCGGCTGTCGATCGGGCCTGGGTACTGAATACGTGGGACCGCTTAATGATTCCGAAGCCCTTCTCGCGGGTGCTGGTGCGTGTTGGGAAGCTGATTCCCGTACCTGAAGGTGCCACTGACGAAGAGCTCGAGCGCTATACGGCGGAACTGCAAGCTGCGCTCGACCGGGTGTGCGAATTTGCCGAGGCCAACGTGAAACGGGCCGGGAGTAGCGAGTTCCCATATTACAAGCGGAGCGAAATCGGACGGGAGGAGTAATGGCGGATGGCGGATTGAAAACTGTCGCCCGCATCAGCCATCCAGAATTCGAAATGCTGTTCCGAAAGGCGGAGCGGCTATAGCGGACGCGCCTCATTGCTCATTGCTCATTCAGAAATCAACAATCAGCAATCGCCCTATTCCAGACTCGAGCCGAGCTGCTCATATTTGTATTTCTTGCCGTCCCAATAGACGACGGAAGAAGTCTGATCGCCCTCGCCGGTTTCTTCCATGTAAATTCCGAGAATGGTCTTCTTCTTATTAAGGGCAAGCCGTTTCACGGCCAGAGTTTTAAAGGGCAGATTGATGAGCAGGAACTTGGCCTTGGGTTTGTCGGCGCGCCACGCGTCTTTATCGGCGCCATGAATGATAAGCAGGCTGATGCCGCGGCGATCCGGCGCATCGGAGGCGAAGGTGGAGGTGACTTTGATATCGCTGTAGCCGAGAAAACTGTCATAAGGGTCGGCAACCACGAAGCTGTATTCGGCTTTGTCGGCCATCGGGTTCTTGCATTTGGCCGCCACCACGAGGTCGGCGGTGCCGTCGTCGTCAAGATCGGCGACAAACTGCGGCGGTCCCGCCAGCAGAGAACAGTTATCCCCGAACTGCTTGTGGATGAAATCGTCGGTGACGGCGGGCGACGGGGACTGGGCGTGGGCCGGCGGCGGAGGTGGCTGCTTTTTATTCTCCGCGGCAGCGACCAATAAAAAAGCGGCCAAGGCTGGGAGGAGGAGCAATTTAGGAAACGACATGGTCTTACTGTAGTCCGGTTTCGGGGGAGTGGGTAGAGTCAGAGTAGTGACGGAGGTAACAAAAGTCAGTGGCGCAGGCAGGGGCGCCGGCGAGAGTTGCGTTTTCCTTTCTTTTTGGGGGAAGAGTCGTGCTGCCTCCGGTTCGGCGCAGTCCGCCGGGCTTTGCCCTGGGTGGACAGGCGAGGGGTTGTCGGCCCATGAGTCGTGTTAGCGACGGAAGTGCTGCCAGCCTTGCGCCGCCAGTTCGTCGCGGTTCCCCTCCGCGTTGCGTAGAAAGATCTTGGGCGCACGGGTGATGTGGCCAATGTGAGTGAGGGTGACTCCGGAAATTTGGGCGGGGACACGCCTGCCGGGCGGGGCTGTAAAAAGGAGTTCATAGTCTTCGCCGCCGTGCAAGGCGAGATCGAGGTCAACTTCACGGGCGGACTTGCCAACGCGGGCGCGGGGAATGACTGTGGCGTCGAGTTCGGCGCCTACGCCGGTTTCTTCACAGAGGTGCGTCAGGTCGGTGGACAGGCCGTCGCTGGTGTCAATCATCGCAGTGGCCAGACGCCGATTGCGGAGAGTGCGGCCCAGTTCGATCCGCGGCTCGGGATAGAAGTGGCGGGGATAGTCGCGGGGGTTCAGCTTTTTCTGCAGCTTGTTTCGCGCTTGTCTGGCTCGCATCTGAAGAACGGCCGCGGCGGAACCACCGAGTTCTCCGCTGACAAAGATGCGCTCTCCGGGTCGGGCACCGGAGCGCAATACAGATTTGCCTTCGGGCGCGGTACCGACCACGATGATGTCGGCCAGGATTCCATTGGGGGATTCGGCGGTATCTCCGCCCGCCAGGGTAACTGCGAATTTGTCCGCGAGGCGGATCAGGCCGCCGGCGAAGCGCCTGACCCAGGCTTGTGACAAGTCCCGAGGCAGCGCCAGAGAAAGAAAAGCCGCGACGGGCTCGCCACCCATGGCAGCGATATCGCTCAGTCCGCGGGCCAGGCAACGGTGGCCAACCGATTCAGGCGGGTGCCAATCGCGGCGGAAGTGAATTCCTTCCAGAGAGAAATCGGTCGTGACCAGGAATTCTCGTCCCGGTGGCAGGCGCAGCACAGCACAGTCATCTCCGATTCCGGTGAAGACCGTCCGGCGCGCCTCAGCGGCGCGGCCAGCCGCGGAAGATTTCGCCAAACGGCGAATCTCGGCAATCAGCGCTCTTTCAGGAAGCGGCACGGCGCAATTACTATACCGCCGACGGACGAGTACGGGCGGCGTGTCAGCGGCATCGTCGGCCAACCATCGTAGCTAAAATCATATAGGCCAACTCCGGATGGATAATCAGCGACGGTGCAGCGATGGGACACCGGTCAGTTACAATGAATCGAGCGAACCACAAAACCAACGACTGACATCCGCTTAACTTATTCTGCATGAAGAAGAACGCACTCAAAGCGCAAATCGCCGCCGCCATCCAAGCCTGCCTCGAGAAAAAGGCTGAAGAACTGAGCATCCTGGAAATGGAAAAAGGGTCGGGAGCATTTACCGACTACTTCGTCCTCTGCAGCGCCACCAATCCGCGGCAGGTTCAGGCCATCGCCGACGAAGTGGAACTGCGTCTGAAGGCCGCGGATTTACGCCCGGCGCATGTCGAAGGCTACAAACAGGCGGAATGGGTGTTGCTGGACTACGTCGATTTCGTGGTGCATGTTTTCTCCGAAAAAGCGCGCAAGTTCTACGATCTGGAGCGGCTGTGGAAGACGGCGAAGCGGCTGGAGCCGGGCGACCTGAAGGCAGTGCCCAGGAAGCGAAAGCTTGAGCGCAAACCAGCCGCGCCCAAGCAGAAAAAGACCAAGTTAAAGACGAAAATCAAGACCAAGATAAAGAAAGCCTCGTAACTGTTCCTGAATTTCAAAGGCTTCCTCGTGACCTCGCACCCAGACTCTAAGCCGGACTGGGGAAGTCAGTACCGAGCCATCGCTTCTGAGCAATGGAAGGCAAAGTCGGCGTGATGCATCGCCATGTCGGGGGTTCGTTGCTGCAGCCCGGAGGAGATCCGTTTAAGTTTGCCGCGCACCGCTGCCTCTCGGGAGTTTTACGCAGTGCCGGATTTAATTCGATTGACGAAGAGGCCAAAACGCTGCCGTGGATGAGGCCGGGCTCCGTCGAAGAGGTGTGGGATCAGGCTCAGGCGGTGGCCGGTGGCCGTTCCCTTTCGCCCGGGAGCGAGTTCCCACCGAGGAGTGGCCGGAAATTCACGCCGAGGCTCATAGGGCAATCCGTCAAGATTCGGATGGCGAGAAGATCGCGTTCGGAGTGTCAGTCGTGATGGCGTCGGTAAAAAAGTGAGAGACTGAGTCCGTCGTGAAGATCAAGATTGCGTGGATTGGCAAGACGAAAGAACCGGCGATCGCAGCGCTGACGGAAGAGTATCTTAAGCGGATTTCACGTTACGTGCAGGTCGAAGGCACCCCGGTTCGCGACGAAGCGACCTTGCTCGAAATCTCCGGACGCTCGGCGGCGGCGAAGGGCGGACCGAAGTCCACGCTGGTTCTGATGGATGCGCGGGGCAAAGAACTCACCTCCGAGCAGTTCGCCAGGTTCCTGGGAGATCATCAGGACCGAAATCCTCTGCAACTTGTCTTCGGTATAGGATCGGCCGATGGCTTTAGCGCTGCGGCGCGAGCCGCGGCGCAGTACACCCTCTCACTGGGGAAGATGACCTGGGCGCACGAATTGGCGCGCGTGATTTTGCTGGAGCAGGTCTATCGCGCGTTTACGATTTTGAAGGGGCACCCGTATCACTCCGGACATTAAATCGGGTGATGGTTCTGGGGCGAATTCTGCCGGCGCGGTTCGTAGTTTGCGCT
>Ga0209420_1000375_pt1 | contig 24572 bp, 23 predicted proteins | sample BlaSpr_A8_OM1_O1_FD_187972 | JGI IMG/M metagenome (GOLD analysis project Ga0209420, IMG submission 187972) | Forest soil microbial communities from Thunder Bay, Ontario, Canada - Black Spruce, Ontario site 2_A8_OM1_O1 (SPAdes) (version 2) | ecosystem: Environmental > Terrestrial > Soil > Boreal...
CTGGGAGGACGTTTCCTTTCCGCGGACTACTTGCAATCGAATGGCGAAATCGCCGTCGCGTCTGCGCCGGCGGTTTTCGCGGAACCTGCGCGCACCTCAGCGCCGCCTCCTGCGGCGGTCGGCTCCCAGCAGCGCACGAGTCCGGCCACAAAAGCAGATAGCTCGGTAATCTGCGGGACTTGCGGAATGCTGATGACGCCGAACGGGTCTTGCTACAAATGCGAGAATTGCGGCGGCACGAGCGGCTGCAGCTAATCGCATTCGAAACGAATGTGCAAATTCACCGGGGCGCGATACAACATCGCGCCTCTTTTTTTTGGCAGTCCTGGATGCAAGCGACTACTAGTAACTGTGGGTCAGCGGGGATTCAAAAACAAAAGCGGCAATCACGCTCGAAGCCACGCGCCGTCCACTCATCTCCGCCGGACGGAATTGCCATTTCTTCACCGCGTCGATTGCCGCAGAGGTAAGCGGCGGCAGATCCCGCAGCGGCTTCACATCTTCCACGTCACCGGAATCCCCGATAGCCAAGCGTAGGACCACGGTTCCTTTTTTTACGGCGCTCGTCATCGGGTACGTGGCATAGATGGCCGAAACAATCTCGGGCGGATCGGGCTGCACGTGCGGCCGCGCAGACACACTGCTCGAGGAGCGCGCAGGCAGTGGATTCACGGGAGGGTTCTGCGGAGGGTTAAACATCACCACAATGCTCACTCTGGATTGCACGGGATCGCCATCCATCATGGCCGGCTTGAAGTGCCAACTCTTGATGGCCCGCATCGCGGGCTCAGTCAACGAAGGAATTTCGCGAACGGGTTGGACGGTTTGTACGGCACCCGACTCGTCCACCGTTAGTTCGAAGACTACTGCGCCCATCGCCACCGTATTTACCGGATATTCGATGCCCGCGGCTGAGGAAAGCTCGGCCGCTTGAAACCCGGTTTTCGGGTGGGTCTGCGTCCAGGCAGCAGACCCCGACCACGCCCCGAGAAGGGCAAAGACGGCAAGCGTTTGTAAGGATCTGCTCATTTCGAATGTCTGGGGGATTGTAGCAAGCCGACCCGCGCGTTGCTATAGCCCGATAGTCCGATAGTCCGTTTCGAGGCGGGCCGATTGCCCGGCAGAAATAAGAAGGGGGCCTCAAAGGCCCCCTTCGCGACACCCCAAAGGTTCCGGCGGCAACGGACGGCTGGAACCAAACCCCGGGAATAAAGCGTTACTCCTATATATGCACGCCCAATGCCAGGGCGCATCCCATCCGAAGTGCGAATCTATAGTTAATATAATCAGTAATTTACGGAGAGATTGCTCCGGGATGACGTCGTAGCGATACGCTTTATCTATGGTTTTTCACAGGCAAACGCACGGAATCCTATGATCGCCGGAAGCTTCAGGCCTATGCCAAGCCAATCGCCGTTTGGATTGCGGAAGCGATTGAGGCGGCCCAACGCTCGACGTCCTCTGGCCGCTCGGCCTCCACCATGACACGGGCCTTGGGTTCCGTTCCTGAGTAACGCAGGACGACGCGCCCCGAATCGCGTAACGCGCTCACGGCCTCCTGGAGCGTCCGAGCTACTTCGGGGAGGGATTCCAGGGGCGGTTTCGAACGCACCTTCACGTTCAGAATCGTTTGGGGATAAATTTTCAGGCCGGCAATCAAATCGTCGAGGGGGCCGCGCATGCTGACGAGGCACGCCATCTTGAGCGCGGTGAGCAAGCCGTCGCCGGTGGTCACGTCGTCGAGGAAAATGATGTGGCCGGACTGCTCGCCGCCCAAATTGCAGCCGGTGCGAAGCATCTCTTCCAGCACGTATCGGTCGCCCACCGGCACGCGCGCCAAGGACAATCCTTCTGCACGCAAAGCGTGCTCCAGACCCAGGTTCGCCATCGTGGTACTCACTACGCGATCGCCTTTGAGCTGGCCTGCCGATTTCAAGTAACGCGCGGCGGCGAGCAGCACGCCGTCACCGTCCACGAATTTGCCGGATGCGCTGACGAACAGCGCACGGTCTGCGTCGCCATCAAAAGCCACGCCCATCGCAGCGCCTTCCGCTACTACGCGCTGCTGCAAATTCTCGGGATGCAACGACCCGCATCCGGCATTGATGTTCCTGCCGTCGGGCTGGTCATTCATGGAAATTACATTGGCCCCGAGCGACCGAAAGAGTTGCGGGCCTAATTTGTACGCCGCGCCATTGGCGCAATCGAGCAAGATCTTCATGCCGGCCAATCGCGAACCCGGCAAGATTCGTGCGCGTAAAAAATCCAGATAAGCTTCGTCAAGGGAAGCATCGGCTCTTACATATGTCTCCGGCCGCAGGCTGATCTTACCGTGCAATATTTCGTTTTCGAGCTGCTCCTCGATTTGGTCGGGAAGCTTCATGCCTTGCGCGGAAAATAATTTCACGCCGTTGTCATGATAGGGATTATGCGAGGCGGAAATCACAATACCGGTGGAAAATCCTTTTAAGCGCACCACGCAAGCCACACCGGGGGTGGTGATCACGCCGGCGCTCGCGATTTCCACGCCGGTAGCGGCGAGTCCCGCGGCGATTTCGCCGGTGATGTGCGGCCCGGACTCGCGCGTATCCATGCCGATCAGCACGCGCGGCTTTGCTTCCGTGCGGCAAAGGTAGGCACCCAAAGCATGCCCGGCGCGGTAGAGCGTAGGATCGTCCAAAGGAAATTCGCCGGGGATTCCCCGGATGCCGTCGGTGCCGAAAAGCTGTTTCGCCATGAGAGATGCCGTTTGATAAAACAGAAAACCTGAAAGACGACTAGTCTAGCACGGCGTCTATCGCGAAGGGGGCGGCGAAGACCGCTGTGTTAGCTTAACTCGTACCTCTGCCGGCGTGATTCGAGCAACCATAACTCCGTAGGGCACAGATACTTCCGAGGAGGCGAAGTGGAAGAGGGTTTCACCGGGATGGGCGTCGCGCAGATCGACGCTCACGTCTACATCCGCCGGGGAAAGCCTTCGCAAGAGCGTGGAGCGCCCGCGGACGCGCACGATCGTCTGTATCGGAACATCGCCCGAGATTTCCAAGCCGCCGGGAATATTTTGGAATTCGATTGGTACCGAAAGACCAATCTCCTCATAAGGCTCGGACGTGTAGCTGGCCCAAATCAGAAACGAGAGAGCGAGCGCAATCAACTTCAGCAACCAATTGCGCGTCAACCAGCGCCAGATGCGACGCACGTTATTGCTGCTCCTTGCCTAACGGAATACGCGCCGCCGAGCTTCCGGGAAGCGTTGGCAACGTGACCGAAGGACGATAGCGGCTGAACAGTTCGGCGAGCCGTTCACCCAGCCCGGCCGCAGAGATGTTAGCCTCGAGCGCTCCGCTCACCGCGAGCGAGATGGCCCCGGTCTCTTCCGAGACCACGACGGCGACGGCATCGCTTTCCTCGGTGACGCCGATCGCCGCGCGATGGCGCGTGCCAAGTTGCGTGGAAAGCGAAGGATTCAACGATAGCGGCAGAAAACACGCCGCGGAGATGATGCGATGTCCGCGCACGATCGCGGCGCCGTCATGCAGCGGCGATTCAGGCCGGAAAATCGAGAGCAATAAGTCATAGCTCAGTATGGCATCCAAGGGAATTCCGCTTTCGGTATATGTCCGGAGGCCGGTGTCGCGCTCGAGCACTATCAGCGCTCCCATGCGAGTTTGTGAAAAATACCCCGCGGCCATCACCAGATCGTCATGGGCTTCCGCTGCGGCGCGGGAAAAAAACCGCACCCAGAATGGCGCATGGCCTGCGCGGGCTAAGGCCCGCCGGATTTCGGGATGAAAGAGCACAATCAGCGCGATGGCGAGATACGGAAGGGTGGTTGTCAGCAGCCAATCCACCATTTCCAGATGAGCCCAGCGCGCGATGCGATAGATCGCCACCAGCAGAAGAATCGCCGTGATCATTTGCACCGCCCGGGTGCCCCGAAAAAGCTTCAGCAGGTAATAGAGCAATGCCGCGATCAACAGAATGTCAATCGCCGCGCGAAGATGCACCCGCGCAAAAGGATTCGTTACCACAGCAAGGAAAAGCAGCATGCGAGGGTAAGTTAGCGCACCCGGAGCGACGTGGCAATCGAGTTAACGAGAGCGGTAATTTCGCCAAGCTCGGCGAGCTACCCTCAAAGTACAAGTTGAAAAAACGCGAGTGGAGAGCGCGCCGGGCTTGTGGTACGGTGTGAAACAGCGAGGCGCCCCACCGCAGGCCTATAGCTTATGGCTGATCAAATCACCGAACACATTACTGTCCAGATTCCCGCGCCGCCGCGGCGCCGCTCATCCGTGAGCCAACGGCTCATCATCGCCGGGATCCTTATAGCCGCGTGCGTGTGGGGTTCGAGCATTATCATGACGCTGCTCGTCTCGGTCTTGTTCACATACTTTCTCGATCCCCTGGTGATTCTGCTGGAGCGATTGCGCTTTCCTCGAGGTTTGGGCGCTTTGCTGGTGCTGCTTTTTTCCTTCTCCATACTAGGCGGTGTCGGCTATCTCCTATTCGGCCGTCTCGATCAGTTTTCGGCGGATTGGCCACAATATAGCGCCGCGATGCGCAAAGTCACCACGGAGATCAATGGGCGGCTGAACAATGTGGAATCGCGGGTCTCCGAGCTTTCCCCCGAGGATCACACGAAAGATGTCGTTTCCGTTCAGCAGGAACAGCATCCGCTTCGCCATTGGCTGTTGGGAGGATTGAACGGAATCTCCTCGACGCTGTTCGTCGCCACATTCGTTCCGTTCCTGGTTTTTTTCATGCTGGCGGGCAAGCGCCAAATCTGGCACCTGACTCTCGAACTATTTCCCATGTCGCAGCGCGATCGCGCCAAAGGGATCTTCGAGGAACTCAGCACCATGCTGCGCAGTTACCTTGCCGGGAATGCGCTCGTGGCCGGGATTCTGGTGCTCTTAAGCTGGGGATTCTTCTGGATCCTGGGGCTAAACAATGCGTTTATCTTGGGACTTGTATGCGGCGTCGTAAACCTTGTGCCCTACATCGGCACGGTAATCGCCTGGGTGCCTCCCATGATCGTCGGTATGACCAAGTGGCATTCCGTCGGTCCTTTCATCACTGTTGCCGCAGGTTTGACGGCATTTCACATCGTAGCTATGAACGTGATGCTGCCGGCGATCGTGGGCCGGCGCGTACACCTCAGCGCGCTCGCCGTAACGCTTTCATTGCTATTTTGGGGAGTGATGTGGGGAGGACTCGGCTTGATCTTGGCGATCCCTATCACCGCGGGTATTAAGGTGCTGTGCGATCATGTAGAAGGTTGGGAACCGGTCGGACGCTGGTTCGGCGCTTAGTAAGGCCTTTTCAAATAGGGAAATACCCGCCGCAGAAAAATCCAACCAAAATCAGGGGCGCGGCTTCGCGTTCGGCAGGCTGCGAATGTAATGTACCAGCGACCAAATTTGGTCCCTCCTCTCGGACTCGCCAAAACTGGGCATTCCACTCATACGAATCCCATCGTGAATAATGACGTAGAGTTCGGCATCGCTCCATCGTTGCACTGCTGGCCCCGCCAAGGAGGGCGCGCGCGGGCTCATCGAGCGGCCAAGCGGTGTGGGAGTGTGCGCGTCGTAGCCGTGGCAGCTCGCGCAAAGGGAACCGTAGAACATCTGGCCGTCGGACACCGTATCGGAACTGCTCGCGGACTCCGCCGGCAAGGGGCCACGCGCAGCCCTGGCAATCAGCCAGCGCTTGGCATGATTTGCGACGAACGACTCAGTCCTGCCCGGAGCTTCGAGCGCGCTGATGCTGGCGTTCCGCGTAACAAACCAAATTCCCGCCACCAACAAGACTACGATCGCGAACAAAATGAGCCATCCGCTTCGCCTCACAGTGAGCTCCTGACGACCGCGTTCATTGGACGTGCGAACCGTGCATATGGCTTCAGGAGCTGGCGCGTATACGCGCAACCTCTTCGGCAAGATTGTCGGAGTCCTGGAACAACCGGATCGCCGCTATTCCTGCTGCGCCAACCGCCAAACATTCGCAGGCATTCGTTGCGGTGATTCCTCCAATAGCTATCACCGGTATCCGGAGCTGGCGGCAGACTTCTCCAAGCCGCTGCAGACCTTGTGGGCTGCCAAAGGGCACCTTGGATGGTGTTTCGAAAATGGGTCCGAAGATCACATAGTCCGCTCCGTCGCGCTCGGCCGCGATGGCAGCCTCGAGCGAATGGCACGAGGCGCCAACGAGAAAGTCCGCAGGCCAGGATGCGCTTGCACGAAGCCTCTTCACGGTGGAAACGGCCAATGATTGCTCGCCCAGATGGACGCCGCCGGCACCCGCAACCCACGCGACATCCAGCCGATCGTTTACCAGAATGCGATTGCCGTGGCTTCGCTCATGGCGTGTTTCCGCGATTGCGGCGCGCGTCAATTGCAGCAATTCCTTGGCGCTCAGGTCCTTCTCGCGGACCTGAATCCAATCCACTCCAGCAGCGGCGGCTCGACGAATCATGTCGATCAGGTTGGAAATTTTGCCTTCACCGGCGAGCGACCGCCGGTCCGTGACGTAGCAGAGGATGGGTTTGCGGGAAATGATCAAACCGCCGGTTGGTCGGAGGACGGAGGAACCTTACCGGCCGATCTCTCCGGTATACGAACCGGACCGCGCCGTAGCAATCCGATCGCGACGATGATGTCCAGGAAACCGAGGCCTGATACGCAGCCCCGCAAAGCGGGATGCAGCAGGATGTGAATCAATTCCGGATAGTGCGCCAGAAAATAATTGTCTTCCCAGATCGCCGACCAGGGCAGCACGATCAGGAAGATTCCGAGTTCGAACAGAATGAGGACGATCAGGACGCGCAAAACGCGGTTCATTGGAAAGAATTAGCGCTTGCGCAGTACAGCGATGCGTTCGCCGACGTCACGGTAGTCAATGTTCATCGCGTAGACTTGCTGGAAACTCTTCAGCGCTCCCTCGGTCTGGCCGGCCAATTCCTGCGCCACGCCCAAGTCATACTTCAGCGCCAGGATGGATTCCAGATCGAGGCCGGGTGTTTGCAGCGAGCGTTCGTACCAGAACGCCGCGATTTCCGGCTGACCTTTCTCCATGAAAGCCAGTCCGAGCAGCGTACAACACTGCATCGCGTAGCGGAAGACCTTTCCGCGATCGTGCGCCTGCGCCACCTTTTGGAACTCGCTGATCGCTTCTTCTAGCAAGCCCATTTCGCGATAAGCGACCCCCAGATTGTAGTGCGTTTCAGGATCTTCCTCGGTCTGCAATTCGTCGAGCGCCTCGCGAAACTCATTGAACACTTCGCTCAGTGGACCGCCGGGATCGGAGGCGCCCTGCAAAGGTGTGTTGGCAATGGTTTGGATTGAATCGGCCGGAGTGGCTTTTCCTCTGGGCGCGGGATGCGCGGATGAGCCGTTTCCGGCCATTACGGGCGCAACGGAGCCCAACACATCCTCGAACTCCGCGGCCAAGTTGCCCAGCGGCCCCTCTGCACTCGGCAAGGTGGCCGCCGAAGCGCCTTTTGGCGAAGCGTCCACAAGTTCAAGCTCGTACTCGTCGGGAGCGGCCACCTCCGGCGTTTCTTCGCGCTTGGCGGCGGGCGCGTTCTGTTTCGGAGAGGGCATCGCAATCACGCCCGGACCCGTAGGCGCGGAGGCTGGTGTATCCGCGCGAAAGCCGAAGCCGCGCTCCGGAATTCCGCCGGTTTCCACCATCTCCGGTGTTTCTGGCACCCCTGTGACGGGTGCAGATGTCCCGTTCGTACCTCGATGTGCCGCAGGCTCGGATTCCATCACGAAAGGCGTGGAGTTCGTTTCCACGCCGGCCGTGGCGGGCTCATGAGCTTCTGCCGGTTTCGTATCGAATGATTGTTGCACCTGGTCGGAAATCGCCGACCATTCATCGGAAATGTCGATCTCGTGAATTTCTTCCTCGGTCGGCCCCTCGCCGAGCTCGATCGCCGATGCGCTCTCTTCTGCAACTTCGATCAATTCTGTTTGAGCTTCCGCCTCGGATTTCGCGGTCGCCGGGGATTCGGTCTGGCTGGCCTCAAGGCTGAGGTCCGCCTCTGGCAAGGCGAATTCAGCGGGTATCTCCATGGGAGGCGGAGGCTGAGGTTCGGCGGAAGAGGCGCGTTGGAAACGGCGCTCCAGCTCGTGGAATCGCTCGGCCTGCGCCGCGTCGCCGCGTTCCCGGTGAATGCGGCTGAGGCGCGCGGCCAGCTCGACGGTCTGTTGGCTGTGTCCTTCACCCAGATGCAAATCAAGCAGCTTTTCCAATGCGCCGGTGTGCTGTGGGACGCGCTTGATGACCTTTTCCAGCAAATCGATGGCTTTTTGCGTCAAACCGTAGCTGGAGAAGAGGTCCACATCGGTAAGCGAAAGTGTAACGTAGCGCAGAGTCTCGTCGTCCAGCGCGACTTCCTGGATGGCCGGTTTTGCCGCCGCCGGTTCTTCCTGTTGGGGCAGTACCTGCGGCGGTCTGGAAGGCGCCGCATCCACCGGATCGAGCCCTAACAGAGCGCGCACCTGGTTTAGGTTTTGCCGGACGGTTTCGTCATGCGGCACGCGGCTGAAGAGTTGTTCGTAAACGTCCCGCGCTCGCTCCAAGTTTCCGCTGGCTGCAGCGGCTTGGCCAAGCTGCGCCATCGCCTGCGGCAAGCGGAACGAGTCGTTCACTTGCGAATAGAGCTCAACGAGCCATTCGAATGGCTCCAGACGCCCGGGTAATTGCGCTGCGGAGGCTGTCAGCAGCTTGGCCAACTCTTCCTGTTCGCCGTGCAGGATCATGGCTTGGCGCATGGGGTCGAGCAATTCCAGAGCGCTGTCGGGCTGGTCCGACTCGAGCAACGTCACCACTACCTGCTGGGCAGGCTTGAACCGCTTCTGATCGCTGGTGAAGATGCGTTGCGCGAACTCCTTGGCACGCCCAGTTTGGCCTTCACGGAAATACTGATCGAGCAGAAAGCCCGTCAATTCTTCGTTCGATTCGACTTCCGGCATCGCTTCGAGCAAAGCAATCGCTTCGGAGCGCTTGTTCGTGGCCGCCAGGGCCCGCGCCTTTACAATTTTCACGCCAGGATGTTCGGGAGAGAGTGCCAACACGCGGTCCGCGAGCTTCGCTGCTTCGGCCGCTTCGTTACGGCCGAGTAGGCGTTCCGCGCAGTGCAAAAGCGTCTGCGCGGCGTCCTTATGCTGCCCCATCGCTTGCTGGATATCCGCCAGTCGCATCTGGACGCGCAGGTTGTCCGGTTCCGCCTCGAGTAATTTGCGCAGAAGCGCCGCCGCGGGTTCGGTTCGCCCAGCCCTCACATGCGCTTCGGCCAATTGCAGGTAAATGGGACGCGCTTCGCTCAGCACGCCTTGCTGGACGTAAAGCTCGGCGAGCTTCTCGAGGGGCTTGGTCTCCTCGGGAGCCAGCTTGGCAATTTTCTTGTAGATGGCAATAGACTTAGTAAGGAAGCCGTCGCGAGTGAATCCCTGGGCCAAGCGTTCGAAATATTCGATTGCCTGAAAGGTTTCGCCCTTACGAACGAAGAGGTCGCCAACCGTCATCAAGGTGGCCTGATCGTTCGGCTCGTGCTTCAGGATGTTTTGGTATTCCAGGATGGCCTGAGGAAGCTTGTTCTGCGCCAAATACTTGTGCGCTGCCTCCACGTGTTTGAGCTTGTTATAGGCCATCGGCAAATACCCTGCGTGACTCCGTCTGAGGGGCGACACTCCCGGCGCGGGCTAGGGAAGCCGTGGAGACAAGTCAATCGCGAGCAATTTTTACGCTAGCACCGCGCGGGGGCACCGTCAACGAAACGACGGAGGCTCGGCGTACAGGCAGTAATCATTTCTAATACTGTCCCAAGGTACAGGTCCAAGGCCGGTAGCACGGTTTTCGCGGCACACCCACCGATTCGCTCGCCGCGACTGAACACGCTGGATTTAATTGAGACCTGAGGCGTCGGTGGGCGGCAATTCATCGAGTTTATCCATCACCGCCTCGACCAGTTCCAGAGGGAGGGGTGTCTGCGCCGCCAAGACCGCCCAGGATCGGCAATCGCGCACCGGAGCAAAGGAATGCCGGTGCAATGGGGAGGGGCCGTGATCGCGCAAAGCGGCCAGATGATCGGCGGTGGCATATCCGCGGTTGTGAGCCAAGCCATACTGCGGATACTGCTGGTGCCACTCGTCCATCAGCCGGTCGCGCTCGACTTTCGCGACGATGGACGCGGCGGCAATCGAAACGGAGCGCGCGTCGCCGTGGATCAGCGCTTTCTGTTCGAACGGCACGTCCAGAGCAAGAGCGTCGATCAGCAAATAATCGGGGGCCTGCCGCAACGCGGCCAGGGCGGCTTTCATGGCTTGTCGGCTGGCCTGGTAGATATTCCAGGCATCAATCCGAGAGGCATCAATCTCGGCGATCGCAAAATCAAGGGCATGCTGGCGAATGCGGTCAGCAAGTATTGCGCGGCGATTCGCAGGCAATTTTTTCGAATCGTCGAGCCCCACGATGCGCCGGCGGGGGTTGAGCACCACGGCCGCTGCCACCACCGGACCAAAAAGCGAGCCGCGGCCTACCTCATCAAGTCCGGCGATGCGCATCCAGCCCTGTTGGCGGGCCAGCCGCTCGTAGCGCGTACAGCAGTAACGCGTCATCAGGGCGGGATTTTAGCATAGAGGCGCGAAAGGCCGGCGCCAAAACAAAAAAGCCGCGGCAAAAACCGCGGCTCGTTCGAACGAAATTTTCGAAACAACCGGAGAGAAGTCTACTTGGCTTCGCTGCCCGCCTTGGGCTGGCTTTCCGGCCGGGCCGCATTCCGAATGCGCGCTGCTTTGCCGCGCAGCGACTTCAGGTAGTAGAGCTTGGCGCGCCGCACGCGTCCGCGTTGGACGACCTCAATCGTGCTAATCATGGGCGAATGGAGCGGAAAGATGCGCTCGACTCCGATGCCAAAGCTCACGCGTCGCACGGTAAAGGAGGACGTGGCCGAGGCGCGCGCTCCGCGGCGGCTGATGACCACGCCTTCGAAGGGCTGAATGCGTTCTTTATCCCCTTCCGCTTCCTTCAACCGCACGTGCACGCGAATCGTATCGCCGGGGCGGAATTCCGGAACGTCTTTGCGCAGCGTATTCCCATCGAGTTTTTCAATCACCAGATTCATGGCTGATATTCCTTAAGAAGACCCGCTCAGGCGGACCCTGCTAGGCTGAGACAATCGTTAACTATACCGGAATCGCGCGTGTTTGGCTACGAGGTTTCGGCTACGTCTACGGTTGCCAGTGTTTCCAGCAAGCGAACGCAATCTTTGCGATTACCGCTTCGCGCGTCGCTTCATTTTGCTTGGAATCCGCCACGAAGATGGCAACGGCGAGATGCCTTCCGTCGGGCAGCGTGATCAGTCCTATGTCGTTGGTGGCGCGTGTCAACCCGTTCCTAGTTCCGTCCGTGCCCGTTTTGTGGGCGACTTGTGTGCCCGGCGGCAACAGACCCTTGATACGATGAGGGCCAATCTCCGTATCCGTCATCCATCTCATTAGCAACGTTCTGCTCGCCGAAGAGAGGCCTTCTCCCAATTGAAACTTCTTCAGGAGAAAGACCGCCGCATCCGGCGTGGCCCAGTTGCGATATTGAACCATGGGATCCCGCGACATTTCCTTCTCGGTCGCCACAACTTTCAAGCCGTTTACACCCAATTCTTCGAGATATTTCGTAACTTCCGGCGCGGGCACGAGCCGGAGCAGCAGATCGCAGGCCGCGCCATCGCTATCCACAATATTGGCGCGGAGCAACTCCCGCAGCGGCAACTTCACGCCGCCGTTTGGGTACTTGTCGCGGATCGGGCTATGGACGGGCGCATAGACGGAGGGATCGACTTCCACTTCCTGGTCCAGGCTGAGTTTCCCCTCATCCACGCGATGCAGCACATCCATCGCAATCGGGAATTTGTAAACGCTCTGCATCGGAAAATGCTGCGCGCCGTGCCACGAGACGAGTTCCCCCGTTTCCACCAGTAACGCCGCGGCCCCTACGTGTCCGCGCACCGATGCCGAGGCTGCCTCCATCTCGGCACGAAGTTGAGGAACTGAAGAGTCGCGAGCTTCCGGCGGTGTGACGCTGAACGCACCGGCCAGGGAAAGGAATGCAGCCACCAGGGTAATTGCGAAATCCGGCAATGACAGTTGCTCAGGCACGGGAGTCGCTTTCCGATTGTGCAAGCCAAGCGCGCTCATCGGGAGAAAGAAACGCATTGGCCAGAAGATCGGGCCGGTTGTGCCGCGTCTTCTCGAGCGCCGCGCGGCGGCGCCAACGGCGAATTTCTTCGTGATTTCCGCCGATCAAGACATCCGGCACGTTCCATCCGCGGAATTCGGCGGGACGCGTGTAGTGCGGACAATCTAAAATACCGGAGCGTCCAGAGAAGCCAGCCGCAGGTACGGGTTCGGCGGAACTATAATTTTCCGGCGGGACCGGGCCGGCAAAGGATTCATGCACCGACGACGCTTCATTGCCCAAAGCTCCGGGAAGCAAGCGCGTCACGGAATCCAATAGGACTGCCGCAGCAAGTTCCCCGCCGGAGAGAACAAAGTCCCCAATCGAAATTTCATCGGTGGCCAAGTGTCGAGCGACCCGCTCATCCACGCCCTCGTAACGTCCACAGAGCAAGATCAGCCGATCCATTTGCGAGAGCCTGCGCGCTGTCTCCTGACGAAACATCCTTCCGGCAGCGGAGAGCAGAATCACTGCCGTTGCCGGTGCAACAGGAATTTTCTGCGACGCGTTTCCTACGGCGTATCCGAGCAAAGATTCGACGGCCTCGAAAAGCGGCTCCGGCTTGAGCAGCATCCCCTCGCCGCCGCCAAAGGGACGATCGTCCACGGTGCGGTGACGGTCATGGGTGAAGTCGCGGAGATCGCTGACGCGAACATCAACAAGTCCACTCTCGCGCGCGCGACGCAAGATTCCATAGTCGAGCGGGCCGCTGAAAAACTCCGGAAAAATCGTGACGATATCGAAGCGCATCGCGAGCGGCTATTGTACTTGGAGAAAAGCGGCGAGGACGCGCCGCCGAAAAGTCCGGTGCGCAAAGAGGCTTATGCCTGACGAAGGAGCCTATTCGTAGCGAAGAGCTTCCACCGGATCGAGCCGCGAGGCCTTCATCGCCGGCCACACGCCAAACACGAGCCCAATGAAGAGGGATACGGTTACGCCGGTGATCACTGCCCAAATCGGTACCACCGCCGGAATGCTGGTGTAGTTGCGAATCGCCCACACGATGGCCTCAATCACCACGACGCCCAGCAGGCCACCGGCTCCAGTAAGCGTCATCGCCTCAAAAAGAAACTGCAGCGTAATGTCGCCACGCCGCGCGCCGATGGCTTTGCGTACGCCAATTTCACGCGTTCGTTCCGTTACGCTCACGAGCATGATGTTCATCACGCCCACCCCACCGATCAACAATCCAATCGAGCTGATCACCACCGTGGCCAGCACCACCATGCCGATGATGGAGTTGAACTGTTCCACCTGCTCCTGCGACGTCGTCAGGGAAAACGTGTCCGGCTTATCGTAAGCAACATTGCGCCGGCGGCGCAGCACCTCGCGCGCTTCGTCCACGGCTTGATCGAGCATCCCTTCTTTAGCCTGAAAACGAATCGAATTCTCGTAGGCTGCTGGATAAAGCTTCAGAAAAGTCTCGTAAGGCACGACCACGCGCCGGTCTTCGTCATTCCCGCCGAAACCGCCCTTGGGCTTATCAAAAACACCGATCACCATAAAGGTCGAGCCATCGACGCGCACTTCGTGACCAACGGCAGGCAGCTCGTTGAAAAGGGCTTTCGCGGCATCCTCCCCGAGCACTACCACGTTCACACGATGCTCGGCTTCCGTTTGCGTAAAGAAGCGTCCTTCTTTCATGGTGGCATTGGCGTAGACGTAGGGATAGTTCGGCTGCGCGCCCCGAAAATCCACGCCGGTCACCGTATTGTCGTGGTAGCGCAATTCGTGCGCTTCTTCCCAGTGTTGAATCCATACCGTTATGTTTTTCACCGCGGGAGATTGCAGGCGGATGGCCTCGCCGTCGGCGAGCGTCAAAGGTTTGCGCAGGCGCTCGTCCTTGGGCCGCGGGCCGCCGGCGCCAGGTCCCTGATCGAAGCGGCTCACGAAACCTGTATCCGCGCCGAAAGAAGAGATGCTGTCAATCACACTCTGGCGAAAGCCTTGAATGAGGGCTCCCACCAGCATCAGCACGCCCACACCCATCACCACGCCAACCACAGCCAGGAAGCTGCGGAGCTTGTGACCTCGCAACGTATCCATCGCCAGCAGTAGATTTTCGCGGTAATCCTGAGCCATGGTTATCCTCGAACTAAAGCTCGTTGCGTAACGCTTCGATCGGGTCGAGCTTCGCGGCGCGCATCGCCGGATAAATTCCAAAAAACAGGCCGACAACCGTCGAAAGCAACAGCGAAATCACGATCGCAAAAATCGGAGTGGACATGGGCATCGAAGTAGTCGAGCGCACGAGCCAGGTGATGCTTTCCGCCAGCGTCACACCGATCAATCCGCCCGTGGCGGCAAGCACCGCCGATTCCACCAGGAATTGCGTGATGATGTGCGACCTTCTGGCGCCCAGTGCCTTACGAATACCGATTTCACGCGTGCGCTCCGTGACGGCGGCAAGCATGATGTTCATGATCACGATGCCACCCACTACCATGAAGACCGACGTGAGCCACACGGCCAACGCAAAAATATTTCCAGTGAGCTGCTTCCACAAACTGGTGATGGAATCGGAGCCGATGATACCGAAATTATCGGGCGCGTCGTAAGGTACGTGGCGCCGCGCGCGCAACAACATGCGCACTTCGTCTTCAGCCGGGTCGATCAATTCGGGGGACTTGGCCTGCACCAGAATCAAGATGGAAGTCTGCGCCGTATGCCAAATCTGCTCGTAGGCCTGAAACGGGATGAATACAAACTGGTCCTGCGACTGCCCGAAGATGGAGCCGATCGGCGTGGCCACGCCAACGATCAGCAGCTCTTGTGTGGCAATGCGAATGGTCTTTCCCACCGGGTCAACATTGGGGAAAAGCTTCGTGGCCACATCATTCCCAATCACGCAAACCAGGGAGCGATGCTGGTCGTCCGCTTCCGTGAAGGAACGGCCCTGCGCGATGCCGATCGCGCGAACGTCCAGATAATTGGGCGTGACGCCAAAAATGTTGACGTTTTCGAAAAGTTGGCCGCCGCCACGCACATCGAGAGTGGTCTGATCGGCGGCGGCCACACGATCGGCCAGGCGCATGTTGTCCACGAGCGTGCGGTAGTCCGCCACCGTGACCATGGGACGTTTTTGCGCCTTGGTGAATTCGTCAAAATTCGTGATAATGCCGAACTTGTTCACCAGGAAGGAATTAGCTCCTAAATTAGCTACTTTGTCCGCGATGTAGAGATTCAGCCCGGAAATCACGGACATCACACCCAGGAGGGTCGCAACCGCGAGGATGATGCCTAGCAAGGTCAGGAAGCTACGCAGTTTGTGGGTACGCAGTGTATCCAGCGCAATGCGGAAGGTTTCTCCGAGCGCCACATGTGAAGCCGGACGTGGATTTGCGAGTGCCACACCAATCCCTACCTTTAGAACGTTTGGGCAAGGCCAAATGTTTCCCCAAGCCAATGAATCGGGTAATCAATAGTTTAGCAGGATGGTGGCTTTGTCACACGTCGCGGCATTTTTCGCAAGGCGCGGCCGTCAACAGGTAGAATGTTGTTCTCGGTTCCGGACCGCCAGGCAGGTACAACCAGCCTCACCGAGTACGAATCTCTGTGATGGACGCCTTCCCGGTCCCCCGGCTTTCCCCAATGCACCGTCCGCTTCTAATCCTCGCGCTGCTCACGCTGCTGCCGCCAACACCTCTGCGTCCTGCCCTGCACGAACCCAATAGCCAGGAGGATGCTCCTCTTAGCGATACGGCGCTGCACACGCTGATTGCGCGCGTTCTGGTGAATCAGCACGCCGACGACCAGGCCATCGAATTCTACGAGCGCCTCGAGCACCGTATGCTGCGCGAACACGCAAACGTTCCCGCTCTGATCGAAGACAAGCTCTACCGCGTGGTGCCCACCGGCACCGGCACGGTGAAAGTGTCCTTGGAAGAGTGGGGCCATCCGGTGGAACCCGCGCTCTACCGGCGAGAGATGATCGATCTGGAGAAGGCACTGGAAAATTCCGCCGATCCGAACAATCCCCGCGCCGCCGAAGACCGCGAAAAATTTCTGGAACACTCACGCGAGCGGCGCGAAATTGTGGACGAACTCTTCAAAGCCTATCGGGCCACCTGGCTGAGCCGCGACAACCGCGGCGGCCAATCCTTGATCAAACTGCACCTGGACCCCGATCCGGCATATCGGCCCAGTTCACGCTTCACGGAATTCCTGCGGCACGGCGTCGCCACCGTTTGGATTGACGAGCATGCTGCTCAGGTAGCACGCATGGACGCTGAACTGACGAGCGACGTCACCTTCGCGGGCGGGGTCTTCGGCAAGGTTTACCGCGGCGGGCACATGGTGCTCGAGCAATCCGAAGTCGAGCCGGGGATTTGGCTGCCGGCCGTCTATCAGTACGATTTTGTGGGGCGAAAATTCCTCTTCCTGTTCGAAATCCACGAGCGAAGAGAAATCAGCCGCTACCAGCGCATCGGTCCGCCCGGTGAGGCGCTGGCGGCGATTCGGCGTGAACTCAGCGGGAATCCGCTGAAGTAGGACCTTTCTCAAGCGGCGCACCGATCAGATTGCCCCACTCGGTCCACGAACCGTCATAGTTGCGCACGTTCTTGAAGCCAAGCAAATACTTGAGCACAAACCACGTGTGCGAACTGCGCTCGCCAATCCGGCAGTAGGCGATCACTTCTCCATCGCCCGTTACGTTCTTTTCGCCGTAGAGCTGTTTCAGCGCATCGGCACTCTTGAAGGTGCCGTCTTCATTGACGGCTTGCGCCCACGGCACGTTCACCGCGGTCGGGATATGGCCGCCGCGCTGCGCGGTTTCGGACATGCCCGGAGGCGCGATCACTTTACCGGTGTATTCATCATTCGAACGCACATCCACGAGCTTCGCCACATCCTTATCCTCCAAGGCCGCGAAAACATGCTCGCGCTTGGCACGGATCGAAGCATCGGGCGCCTTTGCGCGGTAAGCGGTGGCTTGCGGTTTCGGTGCGTCCTTCGAGAGCTCGCGCTTTTCCTCGATCCATTTCTTGCGGCCGCCATTCATGATGCGCACGTCCTGGTGCCCGTAATATTTGAGCTGCCAGAAAGCCCAGGCGGCGAACCAGTTGTTGTTGTCCCCATACACCACGATTGTGTTGTCGTTGGTGATGCCGGCGCGGCTCAATAATTCTTCAAACGTGCGCTGATCGGCCAGATCACGCCGCACGGTATCCTGCAATTGCGATTGCCAGTTCCAGCCGATGGCGCCGGCAATGTGACCTTGCTCGTAAGAGGAGGTATCCACATCCACTTCCACGAGCCGGATTTTGGGATCGCTGAGGTGTTGCGCGACCCAATCGGTGCTAACCAAAACTTCCGGGTGTGCGTACTCGGCCATGCGGCTCCTCGATTCGAAAACTTCGGATGGTAAAAGCTATCAAGATCAGTTGTGGCTTGCAAGGTTCGTGGTACACGCCTTCCGGCGACACGTATTTGACAGAAGCTCCGCCACCAGCATCGGGTTACACGGGTGTCAGCCGGCCATCGGCGAACTCATATTCAATGCGGAACATATAGTCGAAATGGAAATCATGTCCCTTGAGCCAGCCCTCAAGAGTTTCGCGGTTGGGCGCTTCGAATTCCACCACCATTTTCCCTTCGACCATGTTGAAAAGTGTGCGGAGGGGTGTAATGCCTTCCGCCGCCACAAGCTGTTGGGCCAGTTCCTCGGCCCCTTGCCGCGTAAGACAAGCAAGAGTGTGCTGGGTTAGATAGTGTGGCATTCGATTTCCTCGGAAGTATGGTGGCACGAAGCAGCAATGGTTGTCATGTTTCGGTCTGATGTTGACGGCCGGAGCTTGCTGTCGTTGCAAAATCCTCACAACCAAAATTCGCGTCCGCGCAACTAGGTTTATAAGAGGTTGCCACCCCAGCAAAATTATGGATCCGTAAACCCGGATCCGGTGTCCAACTTGGCCCAGAGGAGGGCTTATGTTTGCCTATCGCTACTCGTACGTTCGTGTGTTCCTGTTGTCCACAGCGCTCGCAATTCCCGTGGCCGCCCAGCAGCCAGCCGCGAAGCCCGTGAAAGGAAACTCGCCGGAGGAAACCTCTGTTCACAAATTGCCGCTGCGCCGCGTGGTGCTCTACAAGTCCGGCGTTGGCTATTTCGAACACGATGGCGCCGTGCATGGAAATCAGGATGTGGAAATTGATCTGACCAGTGGCCAATTGAATGACGTGTTGAAGTCACTTACGGCGCTGGACCTGACCGGCGGCCGGATCGTCGGCGCCAGCTACAGCTCGCGTGAGCCGGCCGGGCATCAGCTCGCCTCGCTTCCGGTTCCGGTGGCGGACCGCACCACGCTGACGGCCTTGCTGCAAGGCTTACGCGGCGCGCAACTCGAAGTGCGCGCCGGAACCACAACATTTTCTGGAAGACTGTTGAGCGTCGAGGATAAAGCGCGGCGCGAAGGTACGTCCGAAGTCCGCGTGCGGGAAGTGTCGCTGATGAGCGAGGCGGGCGACGTGCGTTCCTTTGCGATCGATACAGCCACCAGCCTGCGTTTTACCGATCGCACACTCGAGGAAGAATTGAAGCGCGCCTTGGGCTTATTGGACGCGTCGCACGCGCAGGATACTCGCCGACTTGTCTTGAGCACAACGGGCGCGGGAGACCGCGAATTGCGCGTCAGCTACATCAGCGAAGTACCGGTATGGAAAACCACGTACCGCCTGGTGATGCCCGCCCTGGACGGGGCGAAGCCGCTGCTGCAAGGCTGGGCCATTGTGGATAATACTATCGGCGAAGATTGGGACAACGTGGAACTCTCGCTCGCCGCCGGAGCGCCGCAATCGTTCATCCAGCAGCTTTCACAGCCCTATTACACCAGGCGTCCGGAGGTGCCGCTCCCGGAGGGCTACATGCTCACGCCGCAAACTCATGAAGCGACGCTGATCGGCGGAAGCGCGCTTCGCGGCGAGGTGAACGATTCTTCGGGCGCATCGGTGGCCGGCGCTATCGTCCGGGTCGTAGATGAGAATGGCAACCAGGTCGCAGAAATGGAAACCGATGACGATGGCGCGTATGCGTTTTCGGGCCTGGCGCCGGGAGACTATCGCGTGGAAATTTCAAAAGATGGATTTCAGCGCAGCATCATCAACGGAGTCTCGGTGGCCGGCAGCCAAACTACCACGGTAAACGCAAGCCTACACATTGGCTCGCCATCCACCACCGTCGAGGTGACCGCCGCAGCGGGTGCACAATTGCAAATCGATGGGAGCGGATCATATATGGGCACAGTTGGGGGCGGGGGCGGAGAGAACGTGGCTGGCGGCATCCTAGACCAAGGGCACGTTACGAGACGGGGCACGAATCTCACTACACTATCGCCCGCGGCCGCGGCGAGGAGCAGCATCGTAGCGGCACAGAGCGACGCGCTGGGCGACCTTTTCGAATACAAGCTCAAGGATCGCGTCACCATTCGAAAAAATCAGTCCGCGCTCGTTCCCATCGTGCAAACCGATATCTCCGCGGAGAAGGTTTCTCTCTGGAATGCGAACATGTCCGTATCACGCCCGTTGCGCGCGCTATGGCTGACGAATTCGAGCTCTCTGGTGCTCGACGGCGGCAGCTTTAGCGTGTTGGATGGGGGCGCCTTCGCCGGTGAAGGAATCGTGGACGCGATCGAACCCGGCGAACGGCGGTTGATTTCTTACGCCATCGATCTCGCGGTGCAAGTGGACACGCGAAACGGCACGGAACAAGGAAAGTTCACGCGCACGCGCATCTCTCATGGCGTGATGATTCGCACGTCCGAAGAGCATCAAAGCGTGACCTACACAATTCACAATGCGGACGCATCGCCGCGTACCGTGGTGATCGAGCATCCCGTGCACCCCGGCTGGAAGCTCGCGCCAACCCTGCACCCCGATGAACAGACGGATAGCGCCTATCGTTTCCGCGTCAGCGTCGAACCCAAGCAGACTTCTACCTTCAAAGCCGAGGAAACACGGTCGAACGACGTGCAATACCGGCTCAGCGGCCTCGATGACCCGGCGCTCGATCTGTTTATTCATCAGGGCACCGTCAATCCGGAAATCGAAGCCGCTCTGCGGCAGGTCCTCGCGCAGAAGACCACGGTGGCCCATCTGGATGCCGAGCTACACGCAAAACAGCAGGAGTCCGACGGCATCTTCCGCGATCAAGAACGTGTACGGGAAAATATGAAGGCCCTCAAAGGCACGCCCGAAGAAAAATCGCTAACCGAGCGCTACACGAAAGAATTGGGCGATCAGGAAACGCAGCTCGCCACATTGAAACAAGAGATCGCCGGCCTCGAGGCGCAAAAGCAAAAGGCCCAGGAGGATCTGGAGGCCACGATTCAGAATCTCTCGTTTGATGTGAAGCTCTGATCGGAATTGGAGCGGCGGGGCGTTGCGCGCGGCGAAACCTGCAAGAAGAATCGTGTGCCGCTGCGCCCCGTCTCCATACAATAGGTTCACGGGCTGCTGTTTTGCGACCCGGAACTGTGATGCGCTTTCAAACGATCCTCATCGGCGTATGCCTGACGATGCTCTTCGCCGCTGCGCCAACAGCTACACGTGCGCAGGTGAAGAAAGATCGCGGCGATGCGGTAATTGAAGGCGTAGTTCTGACGGCTGATGGCAAGCCGCTCGCCAACGCTCGAGTATTCCTGCAGCCCTCGGACGGGTTGCCGCCGCACGTTGCAAAGACCGGTCCGGACGGCCATTTCCGCTTCGAAAATATGCACCAGGGACTATTTGATCTACGCGCACAGTTTCAAGGGGCAGAGTCGGATTGGCATCGCAACGTCAGCGTGAAGCCCAGCGACGACGTCAGCGTGACACTAAAGCTCAAGCTGAAACCACCGCCGGCAGCAACGCCGAAACCCTCCGCATAGTTAGCGATCCGGACACAACTGGTCCGCTTCGCTGGCGGCAAAAAAACGGGCCCCGGCAAGTGGAGCCCGATGAACCGATTGCAAATGATGCAGTTTAGTGTCCGGGCCCCTCGCTGCCCGATCCAGCGGCACCCGCGGGCTTGGCGAATTTCGAATCCTCTATCGGCACATTCTGTTGCGCCTGATCGATCTGGATCGTAAAGCGCCCATTCACGCGTGAGAGCGTCCAGCGAAACGGCACTTTTGTGCCATCCACGTCGCGATAGTCGGCGTAATCAATTTGCACCGGCAGCCGCCCGAGCGGGGTTTGGGTGAAGCGCATCAGGCGCACCAACAAGCCCGAATCCTCGTCAAAATAGAGCTTGATTGGCGGCTGGCCTTGGGCGGCCGCGTAGAGAACGTAGCATTCCTTGTCGCCGACTTTTTCCGGCGGGCCCGCGCGGAGCCTGGGATATTGCTGCTTGAGGTCCGTCGCCAGATGAAACATGGCATCGACCCTGCCGCTCTGCACGTCGGAGGGATTCATGTCGCGCGCAGGACGCCCGGAATTCCCCATCCAGCCGATCGCTCCGTCAAAAGCCGTATAGCTTTCGTTGTTGCCGTTGTGTGTGATGGCGATGCGCTTGTCGGGGGCCTTGGCATAAATCTCAATGGGCATCTTCTGGCCTTGCGCCTCGATATTGCCCTTCTCAATGCGCGTGGTCACTTTATTGATGGCATCCGCACCGCCCAAAGCCTGCACGTATTTATCGAGCAATTGGTCGGCGGTAGGCATGTTCGCCGGTGGCGTGGAAGGCTGCGGGGGCGTTGCGACGTCGGCGATAACCGGCGTGGGAGTAGGCTCATGCGCGCCGCGGTGGCAGGAATAGCAGGTAACCTCCGTGTGGGCGTTAAAATTATCTTTGTTGATCGCGAAGGTCATGGCGATCATCTTCCGCGCGGTCAGCTTTGTTTGCTTGTCGTCCTTCTCGGGCTGTAGGCGCCCATCGGCTTCCACGTGGCAGAAATTGCATTCTACGTTGAGCGAAGCGGCAATGAATTGCATGGTCGGAACGAGCTCTTCGGAGGGGATGTCCTTCAGCACCTGGATGTTCTTGCCCGTCTCGCCAGCCGTTTTCTGCACGGGAGCGGCGGTGCCGTTCTGGCCGCGTATGATCGCGTTGGCGACGCCGACGCCGACGATCGACCCGATCAGGGTGTGCGAACTCGAAGCGGGAATGCCCATCCACCAAGTGCCCAAGTTCCAGATGATCGCGGAAATGAGCAGCGCGAACACCATGGCGTAGCCCGCCGCGGAGCCAACCTGAAGAATGAGCTCAACCGGCAGAAGCGAGACGACGCCGAAGGCCACTGCTCCGGTCGAGGCCAGCACGCCGAGGAGGTTCCAGCATCCCGACCACACGACCGCGACTTGCGCCGGCAAGGCGTGGGTGTAGATGACGGTGGCGACGGCGTTCGCGGTGTCGTGGAAGCCGTTGACGAATTCGAAGCCGAGCGCGATCAGTAACGCGACGCCGAGCAGGATGAACGGCAGGATCGTCGTCGGGCCGCCGCCAGCGTCCGCAATGTCAGACCGGATCGAATAGGCCATGTAGAACAGGCCGAGAGCCAAAACCGCGAGGATGCCGAGCGCGAATCGCGGGTCGACCGGCTGATTGAGATGCGGCTTCACCGGCGCTTCGGCGTCTGGGCCGAGTCGAGCGTCGAATGCGGCGGACATAAGGGCTCCCTGGGGCGTGCGTGCCTCTTCTATCGCGACCCCTTATGACAGGAATGTGAACGCCGCGCGATCAGGGAGCTCCTTCCGGTCGCGGAGCCCTGACAAGAATGGCGTCAATAGGGAAAACTACCTATAAGGAAAAAATCCTGTGACCATTGCCAAACTATCGTGAATGGGCAATCCTCAGCTAAAAAACGAGGGCGGGACGTCAAATGGCACTCTTATCGATTCTGGACCGAAGCCACACGATCGCCAAGCCCGGGTTCAGCCGCTGGATGGTTCCGCCGGCGGCGCTATGCATTCATCTGTGCATCGGCCAGGCTTACGCGTTTAGCGTCTTCAATCTGCCGATGACCAAGCTGATCGGTATCGCCAAGTCCGCCCCGGACGACTGGAAACTGACCGATTTGGGCTGGATCTTCTCGATCGCGATCGTCTTCCTCGGGGTGTCGGCGGCGGTGTTCGGCCGCTGGGTCGAGGAGGGCGGCCCGCGCCGCGCGATGTTCGCCGCGGCGTTGTGCTTCAGCGGCGGCTTCCTTATCAGCGCCTTTGGCGTTTCGATCCACCAACTTTGGCTTGTCTATCTTGGATATGGCGTGCTCGGCGGGGCCGGCCTCGGGCTGGGCTACATCTCGCCGGTGTCGACACTGATTAAATGGTTCCCCGACCGGCCGGGGATGGCGACAGGCATGGCGATCATGGGCTTCGGCGGCGGCGCGATGATCGCCTCCCCCCTTTCGGTCTGGCTCATGGGCGTCTTCTCGACGCCGACGCATGTCGGGGTGGCGGAGACTTTTGTGGTCCTGGGGCTTGTCTATGCTTTCTTCATGCTGGTCGGGTCGGCGATCGTGCGCGTGCCGGCGCCGGGCTGGAAGCCCGAGGGATACGTGCCTCCAGCCCAACCCAAGAAGCTCGTCACCACCCGGGATGTCTATGTCTATCAGGCACTCAAGACGCCCCAGTTCTGGCTGATCTGGGCCGTGCTGTGCCTGAACGTGACCGCAGGCATCGGCGTGCTCGGCCAGGCTTCGGCGATGAGCCAGGAAATGTTTCCCGGCCGGGTCAGCGCCGCCGCCGCCGGCGGCTTCGTCGGGTTGCTGAGCATTTTCAATATGGGCGGCCGTTTCTTCTGGGCTTCGACCTCGGACTATATCGGCCGAAAGAACACCTACTTCGTGTTCTTCGTCCTCGGGATCGTGCTCTATTCGCTGGTGCCATATTTCGGTTCTGCCGGCAATCTGGCGCTGTTCGTCCTTTGCTTCCTCCTCATCATCAGCATGTATGGCGGCGGCTTCGCCACCGTGCCGGCCTATCTCAAGGATATGTTTGGCACACGCTACGTCGGCGCGATCCACGGATGGCTCCTTACCGCGTGGTCGGCCGCGGGCATCTTTGGCCCGGTCCTCGTCAACTATATCCGGCAGTATCAGGTCGAAACTGGCGTGCCGAAAGCGCAGGCCTATAATGTCACTATGTACATTATGGCCGGGCTTCTGGTGGTTGGCTTCATCGCCAATTTCCTGATCAAGGCGGTTGACGATCGCCATCATATGGACCTCGAGACGGTCGACGATCTTGTTGGGGTGGCTTGAGGGAGGCGGATATGAGCTCTGACAATAATAGCGGCGCCGCCACCCCCGCCCTCCAGCTTGCGCTGGCCTGGGGTTTCGTCGGCATCCCCTTGCTGTGGGGCGTCTACGGGACCTTGGTCAACGCGATGAAGCTCTTTCAATAGCGCCGGTTCTTAACGACCG